>Ga0157363_1000172_pt1 | contig 49653 bp, 42 predicted proteins | sample AttsexASBM1_FD_111477 | JGI IMG/M metagenome (GOLD analysis project Ga0157363, IMG submission 111477) | Fungus gardens microbial communities from leaf cutter ant in Ribeirão Preto, State of São Paulo, Brazil - Atta sexdens ASBM1 | ecosystem: Host-associated > Fungi > Mycelium > Unclassified ... | reverse complement strand
CCGCCAAAGTCGATAAGTTTGTGCAGCAGTTCCCGCAGGTGCAGATCGCCGATTCGCTGGAGACCATTCTGGCCGATACGCAGGTACAACTGGTGGCAGGCGCGGCGATTCCCTCGGAACGCTGTGCGCTGGGGCTGAAAGTGATGGCAGCGGGCAAGGATTACTTCACGGATAAAGCCCCGCTCACCAGCCTGGAACAGCTGGAAGACGCCAAAGCGATGTGCGCTAAAACCGGGCGCAAATATGCGGTGTATTACAGCGAACGTCTGCACGTGGAGAGCGCGGTGTTTGCCGGGCAATTGGTGGAAAAAGGGGCTATCGGGCAGGTGGTACAAACCCTTGGCACGGGTCCACATCGTGAAGGCACCGGACGGCCCGACTGGTTCTATCAGCGTCGCTATTTCGGCGGCATCCTGTGTGACATCGGCAGCCATCAAATTGAGCAATTCCTCTACTACACCGGCAACAGCGACGCCACGGTGGTGGCGAGCCAGGTGCGGAATTTCCGCCATCCACAGCACCCGCAATTTGAGGACTTTGGCGATGCGATGCTGGCGGGTGAGAACGGCGCCACTGGCTACTTCCGCTGCGACTGGTTTACGCCGGATGGCTTATCCACCTGGGGTGATGGGCGCATGACGCTGCTCGGTACCGATGGTTATATCGAGATCCGCAAATACACCGATCTCACACGTGGCGAGCAGGATGTGGTGTATCTGGTGAACAAAGAAGGAGAGTTCCGCTATGCCGTTTCCGGCGAAGTCGGCTTCCCGTTCTTTGGACAGCTCATCAATGACTGTCTCCATCGCACCGAGCATGCGATGACGCAAACGCATGCTTTCAAAGCGGCGGAATTGTGTGTGAAAGCACAGATGCTCGCCAACGCCGGATAACGCATTCGTTTATTCAGTTGATTTCCAATTCTGTTGATAACAACGGCGGCAGGGCATAGCACCTTGCCGCTATTACATACCCTACCAGAACAGGAATCGGATCGATGGTTAAACCTACAGAACGTCGCGTCGGTTATGGCGTCGCAATCGGCTACGGCCTGACGGATCTCTTTGGCGGCGGTGCCTTTGCGGTGATTGGCACCTGGTTGCTGTTTTTCTATACCACCTACTGCGGATTATCGGTGTTTGAAGCGGGCTCGATATTTGCCATCGCCCGCGTCATCGATGCGATATTAAGCCCGATCATGGGCTACATTACTGACAACTTCGGCAACACCTGGCTGGGGCGTAAATTTGGCCGCCGCCGTTTCTTCCTGCTGATCTCCTCTCCCTTGATGCTGTTGTATGGCGCTTTGTGGGTGACGGATATGGGCTACTGGTACTATCTCGGCACTTATCTCACCATCGAGCTGCTGTCGGCAATGGTGCTGGTGCCGTGGGAAACCTTGTCCTCGGAGATGACCAATCGCTTTAGCGAGCGCACGCGTCTTTCGGGCGTGCGCCTGATGTTCTCGGCGCTTGGCAGTTTCCTTGCCGTCTCAGTGCCGGGCATCATCATGACCTATACCGGCAAAGACAACGCCATTACCTATACGCTGACCGGCGTCATCTTCTCGGTGATTTACTGCGTGGCGGTGTTTATTACCTGGTTGACCACCTGGGAGGCCAAAGATATTCAGCCGGAAGAGGATGTGGCGCAACATTCGGCGCGCCAGGGGAGCCTGAAGGCCCACCTAAAGTATCTGTTTGTCGATTTGGCATCGTCGTTCAAAATCAAAGCCTTTCGTCAGCATCTGCTGATTTATATCTGCTCCTTCACCGCGATGGATGCCTTTCTGGCGGTGTTCACCTATTTCGTGATCTACGGCCTGAAGCAGGATGCCTCACTGGCTTCACTGCTGCTAAGTAACATGATGTTTATGTCGATTCCCGGCACTTTCATTTTCATGATGCTGCTTGGCCGCTTTAATATGACGCCCTCCAACGCGCTGCGTATGTCCTACCTGAGTATCGTCGCTATCTTCCTGTTCCTGTTTGCCGTGTATTTGTGGCAATGGCAGGTGCCCACGTTGCTGTTCAGCGCGGTCTTTCTGTTTTTGGGCATCGTGCGCGCCGGGCTGTTTTACATCCCGTGGAACATTTACAGCTTCATTCCCGACATTGATGAGATGGTGACCTGTAAGCGGCGTGAAGGGATTTTTGCCGGGGTGATGGTGTTGACGCGCAAAAGCTCGGTGGCGATTGCCATTTTCATGATTGGTATCGTGCTGCAGGAGAGTGGTTTTGTGAAAGGCAACGGCGCACAGCCGGAGAGTGCCATCCATGCGATTGTCGGGCTGATGGTGTTTGTCACCACGGCACTGCTGGCGGCGAGTTTCTGGCTGACCTTTAAGTTCAAGCTGACACAGCGCAGCCACAAGCTGCTGATTAAAGAGGTGGCGCGTCGCAAACTGGGTGGCACGGCGAGAGGTTGCGATGCCGAAACGCGTGGGGTGATTAAAGATCTTACCGGCTATGAGTATGACGAAGTGTGGGGCGCAAGCCGTCATACAACTGCCCGCGATACGACAATCGAATCCGAGCTAAAGCTGAAGGGGCGGCTTTAAGCGCGAATGCCTGTCAGGTAATCACTCAGTCAAATCAGGCTGCCCTTTAAGAGAGGGCAGCCTTATCTGTGCGTATAGGCGGAATTGAGCGGTCAGAGCGTGGCGACGTCAGACTCAAGGCGGCCCGGGGCTGTGCACGCCTCCGCATCCTGGCTGATAACGATGACGACTTTATAGCGCCCATGGTTGGCCGATTTGAATTCTACATCCAGAGTCGTTACCGCTTTGTCTGATGACTGCTAAGCTTAAATTTCTCTACTTAAGCGCACGGAATGTGCGCGATTTCCTCAGTTTCAGTCTTTGAGGTTGTGTACAATAGCTGAGAATTATCTGAAGGAGTTGTCATGCCCGCCATTGAAGTTATTCTCGTCGACCACCTCGATCGTCCCACCGGCAAGATGGAAAAGCTGGAAGTACATGAGAAAGGATTGCTGCATCGTGCGGTGACGGTCTACGTGTTCAATTCGCGCCATGAACTGTTGCTGCAACGTCGTGCTAACGGTAAATATCACTGTGGCGGCTTGTGGAGCAACACCTGCTGCGGCCACCCTTATCCGCAGGAATCGACCCGGGATGCCGCTGAACGTCGCTTGCGTGAAGAGATGGGGATGCAAGTAGCGCTGACGCCAGTGTTCGAACTGAGCTACAACCTGCCATTAAGCAACGGTCTGACCGAGCACGAGTATGGCCATGTGTTCTTCGCCACCAGTGATATTGAACCCAACCTGAATCCGGAAGAAGCGGATGCCTGGTGTTATCGCTCGATTGAGCAGATTCAGCAGGAGATGCAGGATCAGCCCGAACAATTTACGCCCTGGTTCCTGCACACCTTCCCGCGCATTCCCCATACGTTCGGCGATTTCCGCCTGACCGCATAAAAAACGCCCCTTGACGGGGCGTTGTTGTCTTAAGTGAAGTCTTCCGCATCCACATCGTAGCCTGAGGGCTCCCAGCGGATCGCCAGCAGCGCCAGCAAGCCAATTAGCGGGGCGAGGAAAATCACCTAGAATACGCCGGTGCCGAATGCCGCCACCAGTAGTGGGAACAGGAACAGCGACACGGTTGAACTGCCGCGCATCAGCGTCTGGTTAAAACCAACCCCCACGCCGCGCAGTGAAGCGGGGTAGCTCAGCGAGGCAAAGGTCATGGTGTGTGAGCCCGGGCCAAACCCCTGACCAAACAGGAACAGCGCCAGCATCGCAATCGCCAGTGCCGCTTGTTCACCGCCTTCCGGGCGACCAATCAGCGCTAACCCCAGAAGGGCAATGCACTGACAGCTGTAACCCGCCACCGACATCTTCCACGCGCCGAGACGCGGCACCAGACGCACGGCCAGCAAGCCACCCACGAAAGCGAACAGCAGATTCAACGCCAGCGACACCAAAATAGTGGTCAGCATCGATTGCGCAAAGAAGCTGGAGATGATCACCGGCAGGCCAAAGGCCACCGCGTTGTAGGCGAACGAAGAGGCGATGGAGGTGACGGTCGCCAGAATAGTACGACGACGATAAACCCCCTGCAGCAGCGCGCCATAGTTACGCCAGCTGGCTTTGCGCACCGGCTTGGCCTGCGTGAGATCGGCATCTTCCGCGACATGGGCATTGATGTTGTAGGAGCGCTGCAGGATCTGCGCGGCGCCGTGCAGGTTGCCCTGATTGGCCGCCCACACTGGAGACTCACTCATATAACGGCTGCGAATGGCAATAATCAGCAGCGCAGGTACCGCGCCGAAGCCGAGGATCAGTCGCCACAACCAGTCGGTGTGACTTTCCGGCAGCACCGCATACAGCAGCAATACCAGCAGGTAGGAAATACTGATTGCCGCATACCAGGTGGGGCACCACATCGCCACGCTGGCCGCTTTATTTCCCTGCCCGCGCAGTTTTGAAAACTCGGCAAGAAACGCCATGGCGACAGGAAGATCGATGCCCACGCCCAATCCCATCACAAAGCGTGCACCGCCCAACACGTATTCGTTAGGGGCAAAGGCACAGGCCAGCGCTGCAACCACAAAGAAGAACATATCGGCCATAAACACGCGGTAACGGCCAATTTTATCGGTGAGATAACCGCCAATCAGCGCACCGACAATCGCGCCGAAGGTAATCGCCGAAGCCACCATCCCGGTGCCGGTCGGTGTAAGATTAAATTCGCGTGTGACGTCTTTGATACCAAAGGCGAGTGCGCCGAGGTCATAGGCATCGAGGAACACACCGCCGAGGGCGATGGCCACCACGATGCGCGCATTGCTGCGAGACTCGTTGCTGTTATTCACGAGATTCGATACGTCAGCCGCGCTGCGAATCCATTTGGTTTCGCCAGTCGGCGTATTCCCTGCCAGCGCCACGTGCGCCGGAGAAGCTAAGTCGGACATGATGTTATGTATTTTATTGTAAAGAGTGGGACTATGAGAATAAGCCTGTACTTACGCATTAAAAATTCCATTTGGTTATAAGTCCTGCGAATGGGTTATAAGAAATGCGCATTAAATAGCAGAAAAAGCTCGAACTGAGGCGCTTGACCGCCCCCATCCTGTTTCGCCAGGCTACGCTTGATAGTCACAGACTGAAAACATAAGCAGAGGACAGCGGCATGATTAAGCAGGGTTTATTGGGGATGATCGCATTAGCGATGAGTGTGGGCGCTGCGAATGCGGCCGATCCGGTCAAGGTCGGTTCAAAGATTGATACCGAAGGTTCGCTGCTGGGCAATATCATCCTGCAGGTGCTGGACAAACACGGGGTAAAAACCGTCAACAAAATCCAGCTCGGCACCACCCAGGTGGTACGCGGGGCCATCACTGCGGGCGAGTTGGATATTTATCCGGAATACACCGGTAATGGCGCGTTCTTCTTTAACGATGAGAAAGACACGGCCTGGAAAAATGCGCAGCAGGGCTATGAGAAGGTGAAAAAGCTCGATGCGGATAAAAATCATCTGGTGTGGTTAACCCCTGCGCCCGCCAACAATACCTGGACCATCGCGGTGCGCGGCGATGTGGCACAGAAAAATAACCTTAATTCCCTCGACGATCTCAGTGCCTACCTGAAAAAAGGCGGCACCTTTAAACTGGCGGCGTCGGCGGAATTTATCGAACGCAGCGATGCGCTACCCGCTTTTGAAAAAGCCTACAACTTCAAGCTGGATCAGTCACAGCTACTGTCGCTGGCGGGCGGTGATACGGCGGTAACCATCAAAGCGGCGGCACAGCAAACCTCTGGCGTCAACGCAGCCATGGCCTATGGCACCGATGGCCCGGTGGCCGCGCTCGGTTTGCAAACGCTGACTGATCCTAAAGGCGTGCAGCCAATTTATGCCCCTGCGCCAGTGATTCGGGAAAGCGTGCTGAAACAGTATCCGGAGATCGGCAACTGGTTGCAGCCGGTGTTCAGCAAGCTGGATGAGAAAACCCTGCAACAACTCAATGCGCAGATTGCGGTTGACGGTCAGGATGCCAGCCAGGTGGCGAAACAGTGGCTACAGCAGAATAAGTTGCTGTAAGCGGTGCCGTTACTGTTATCGAGACCGCGCCAGCAGCCGGTGCTGCTGGTGCTAACGCTGCTGATCACTTGCGCGCTATTGGCTTTGCCGTTACTCAGTTTCGCCGCCAATCGCCTGGTGTCCGGACAGCCGCTGATGTTGTGGCAGGTGACGCAGTCCTGGCTGCTGTTGTTGCCGTTACTGTGGCTATGGCAAGGGTTGTGGTGGAAGCCACGGCGTCGCAATCTGGTGATGGCCTTGCTGGATGCCGAGATACTGTTTGCGCTGCTGGTGTTTATTGGCGGGCAGACGGCGGCGCAGCTGGCTAACAGCGGCAGCCCGCTGGCACGCACGGCCTTTGGCAGCGGTTTATGGTGTGCCGCGGCGTTGGCGCTGTTACTGGCAGCCGAGGCCATCCGCCAGCTGACAACCAGCACCCCGTGGCGAATTCTGCTGAATCTGCAAATCTGGATTGTTCCGCTGCTGTTATTGCTCAGCGGTCACCTCGACCACCTCTCCCTGATGAAAGAGTATGCCAACCGCACGGCAGTATTTGATGCCGCCTTCAGCCAGCATCTGCTGTTGCTGGTTGGCACGCTGTTGCCGACGGTATTCATTGGTTTGCCGCTCGGCCTGGTGATTGCCCGACGACCGCGCTGGCAAAGTGCCGCTTTCAGCGTACTCAACCTGATCCAGACTGTGCCTTCCGTGGCGCTGTTTGGTCTGCTGATTGCGCCGCTGGCAGGGCTGGTGGCTCACTTCCCGGTGCTGGCAAGTTGGGGCATCAGCGGTATTGGTCTGGCTCCGGCGCTGATTGCGCTGGTGCTGTATGCGCTGCTGCCGCTGGTGCGCAGCGTGGTGGCGGGGTTGCAGCAGGTGCCGCAGGAGGTACGGGAAACCGCGCGCGGCATGGGCATGAGCGCGATGCAACAGTTCTGGCACGCCGAACTCCCGCTGGCGCTGCCAGTATGGCTCTCGGGCTTGCGTGTGGTGGTGGTACAAACCATTGGCCTGGCGGTGGTCGCGGCGCTGATTGGTGCCGGTGGCTTTGGCGCTATTGTTTTTCAGGGATTACTCAGCAGCGCACTGGATTTGGTGTTGCTGGGCGTGATTCCGGTGGTGGCGCTGGCGGTGGTGTTTGATGCCGCATTGCGTTTACTGTCGGCACTGCTGGAGAGAACCGATGATTGAGTTTCACCAGGTAAGCAAAATGTTTGCGGGCAAAGCAGCGGTGCGCGATCTCACTTTGCATATTGAGAAGGGCAGTTTCACCGTGCTGATCGGCACCTCCGGCTCGGGCAAATCCACCACGCTGAAAATGATCAACCGGCTGGTGGAGCATGACAACGGCGAAATCCGCTTTGCCGGTGAACCGATTGAACGCATGGATGCTCGTGCGCTGCGGCGGCGTATCGGCTATGCCATCCAGTCGATTGGCCTGTTCCCGCACTGGAACGTGGCAAAGAACATTGCCACGGTACCGTCACTGCTCGGCTGGCCGCAGGCAAAAATTCAACAGCGCGTAGAGGAGCTGCTGACGCTGCTCAATCTGGATACGCATCTGGCGACGCGTTTTCCCCATCAACTTTCCGGCGGACAACAGCAGCGGGTTGGCGTGGCGCGCGCGCTGGCTGCCGATCCCGAATTGTTGCTGATGGATGAGCCCTTTGGCGCACTCGATCCGGTGAACCGTCAGGCGCTGCAACAGGAGATGCTGCGTATTCAGAAGCTGTCAGGACGCACGGTGGTGCTGGTGACGCACGACATCGACGAAGCGCTGACGCTGGCGGATCAACTGGTGCTGATGGACGGCGGTGAAATCGTGCAGCAAGGCAAGCCGATTGAGTTGCTGACGCAGCCTGCCACGGATTTCGCCCGCGAATTCTTTGGCCGCAGCGAGCTTGGCGTGCGACTGCTGGCATTGGGACGTGCTGGCAGCGCCGCGCGGCGCGGCGAGTGGCTGGACGGTGAGCCAATAGCCGCGCACCTGACGCTGCGCGAGGCGCTGTCTCAGTTTATCGCTCGGCGCACCGACAAACTGCCGGTGATCGATCAACATCAACAGCCGTTGGGTGTCCTGCACTTTAGCGATCTGCTGCGCCAGCGGGAGGCAATCTGATGCGTGTCTGGCGCGATCCACTGTACTGGCTGCTGGCGGTGTTTCTGCTGCTGCTGTGGGGGTTGCCGCACAGCGGACCGCTGTTTGCCCACTGGTTCCCGCAGCTGGAACGTCCGCTGTATCAGCAAGAGAGCTTCTGGCGGCTGGCCCTCGCACATCTGTCATTGGTGATCAGCGGCAGCGCACTGGCGATTATTTTTGGCGTAGGCAGTGGTGTTTTTGCGACGCGACGCGCCGGGCGGGCGTTCAGGCCGTTACTGGAGACGCTGGCGGCAGCGGGGCAGACCTTCCCACCGGTAGCGGTGCTGGCGATAGCCGTGCCGGTGATGGGCTTTGGCGCGACACCGGCCATCATAGCGCTGTTTCTTTACGGGCTGTTGCCGATTTTGCAGGGAACGCTGGCAGGTTTAGACAGCGTGCCGGACAGCAACCGGGAAATTGCCGTGGGGCTGGGCATGGGGCCATGGCGGCGCTTATGGCAGATTGAGCTGGCGCTGGCCGCACCGGTGATCATGGCAGGGGTGCGTACCTCGGTGATGATCAGCATCGGCACCGCGACCATCGCGTCGACAGTGGGCGCAGAAAGCCTGGGATCGCCGGTGATTATCGGACTGAGCGGCTTTAACACCGCCTATGTGATTCAGGGGGCGCTGCTGGTCGCCCTGTTGGCACTGATTTGCGACCGCGTGTTAGAACGCGTGCAACGTCAACTCAGTGGCTGGGAAGGATAAGACTGTAGCCCACCAGCATCATGCCGCCCATGCCACCAATGGCCATCACGGCAAACAGGGAGCCAATGAGAATTTTATTCCAGTTCATAAGAGAAACCTGAGAAAAGTCATGGAGTGCGGCATGATAACGCGCACACCCGGCAAGGCAAAGGCCGTGTGTGCGATTTTTTGTCAGGCGGGATCATGAATATGGGTGGCAAACCCTTGTGCCTGCCAGTGTTCAAACTGCTCCAGCTGCCGACGCGTCGGTTTTTTACCGGTCCAGATAAACAGATTCTGACCGGGGAACAGCTCAGGACGCGGCATATCCAGCGGCTCGGCTAAGACATCCATACGCCAGCCCTGCTGCGACAAGCGCCAGGCTTCCAGCCACAGGCGAGTGCGATCTTCCACGCCCCAGCCAATCATCAATGCATCTTTGCCGGCTTTTTTACGGCCGCCCGCCAGGCAAAACGCCACGTAATCAATCAGCGCGCCATCCAGCAGGCTGCACATGGTACGGGCGGTATGTTGATCCAGTCCCAGGCGCTGGCGCACCGGGACAAACACGTGATCGATCAGCGCATCCACTGGATGTTCGCGGCCAATGGTGGCAATTTTGGTGCGCAATTTAGCCGGACGAACGTGACGCAGCACGCTCATCAGCTCTTCCTGCAGCGCGGTCCAGCCATCGTGCACATTAACGGTTTGGCCTTCCAGCAGGGCTTTCACCTTGCCAACAGGCACACCGCTTTCTATCCAACGCTTGATCTCCTCAATGCGCTGAACATCTTCATCATCAAACTGGCGATGACCGCCTTCTGTACGCTGGGGTTTTAATAAACCGTAACGGCGCTGCCAGGCGCGTAGTGTTACTGGGTTGATTCCACAGCGTTCGGCAACATCGCCGATACTGTATAAGGCCATGGCGTCCTCGAAAATTCTGACCTGCATTACAACACCTTAACCGCCACGCCTATGTTGTACAACTCTTTTGTTTCTGTACAACTTGACGTTTTGCGCAATATCAGGTGATATCTCACTTGTGAGATTTATTTCCCATAAATGAGAGGTGGACATGTCTGTACCGGATACCGAAGATCGATTGGCCGCGCGTTTAGCCGAATTGCGGGTGCAACGTGGCTGGTCACTGGACGAACTGGCGATGGCTACCGGCATCAGCCGGGCTTCATTGTCGCGCATTGAACGGGCGGAGACCAGCCCCACAGCCGCTTTGCTTAACCGACTGTGTGTCGCCTATGGCTTGACCATGTCGCGCCTGTTGAGTGAAGTGGAAGAGGAAGCCGCGCTGCTGCTGAAAGCGAGCGACCAGAGCGTTTGGCGCGACGATGCCAGCGGTTATTTGCGTCGCAGTGTCTCGCCGCCCGCCAGCCATTTCAAGGCCGAGCTGGTTGAGAGCGTGTTGCAACCCGGCGCGCGCATCGATTATGACGCGCCGCCGGTACAGGGGCTGGAACAGCATATCTGGCTGCAATCCGGCGAGCTGACGTTCACCATGGACGATCAGCGCTGGACATTGCAGGCGGGGGATTGCCTGCGTTTTCATCTCACCGGCAAATCATCATTCCAGGCGCATCCTGAAGGCGGCGCACGTTACATTCTGGTGGTGTGCAAACCATGATTGTAATTGAACAGTTAAGTGCCACTCAGGCACAGCCCCTGCTAGCCGCGTTGACCGAGGTGCTGCAGGGTTGCGTGGCTGACGGGGCCAGCGTCGGTTTTATTGATGCCGACGATCGCGCAGTGATGGAACGCTTCTGGCAGGATAAAATCTTCAGTCTGGCAAGCGGCGATAATCAGCTGCTGGTGGCGCGGCAGCAGGGTGTGATTGTTGCGACGGTAATGGTCGGGTTTAGCGCCATGCCGAATGGGCGTCATCGCGCGGAGATCAGTAAATTGCTGGTACATCCCCGTGCCCGACGTCAGGGAATTGCACGTCGTCTGATGCAGCAGGCTGAGCAATTAGCGGTTGAGCAGGGCAAAACGCTGCTGGTGTTGGATACGCGCAGCGGCGATGTGGCTACGCAGCTTTACTTATCGATGGACTGGCAAATTGCGGGTTCCATTCCGTTGTACGCCGAATCGACGGAAGGGGCGTTAGATGCCACCACGGTGATGTATAAAGTGGTGGGGTGATTGCACCAACTTAGTGCGCCTCTTCGGCCTCGGCCAGGCCCAGTGATTGCATAAATAGCCGGATAATCGGATTAATTTTCCGGCCTTTTTTCATCATCAGGCAGAACGGATTTTCCCGACGTACCGATTCATCACCTAACTCACAAAGCTGCCCCCGCGCAATAAAGGGCGCGGCATAGTGCTCGGGTAAATAACCAATAAAGTGCCCGGTTAAAATCAGCATGGCGACGGATTCCACTTGCACCGCCTGCGCACCGCTGTCCTGTAATGGAATGAGGCGGCGGTCATCGCGCGGCGTGACATATAAATGATTAATGATTTTCTGCTCACGTAATATTTCCACCGATATATTCTTATCACAAGATCCAGAATATAAAGGATGTGACATGGAGCAATATAATTTCGAATATTCTTTATAAAGTGGGAAGTAATCAAAATCACTTTTCATTTCATAAACCGGCGCAATACCACAATGAAATCGGCCTTCACTCATCCCGCGTTCAATATCATCTAATTGCGCAGTCTGTAAGCGAATCTGCACCTTTGGTGCTTTCTGGTGCAACTGTTGCACCGCCGCGGTGACCGGGGAGTGCGGATCAGAAATGGTGTTATCCACCACGCAAATCGCGATGTCGCCCAGCAGTTCATTACGGCTGTTGTGCAGACGTTCGCGGAACAGATTCAGCGAAACGAACAGCTCCAGCGTGGCCTGATAGACATTAATGCCGTACTGCGTCAGCTCAAATCCTTCGCGCCCCCGGCTGCATAACGTCATGCCGAGGCGAATCTCCAGATCGGAAACCCGCTTACTGATGGCGGCTAAACCAATATTCAGTTCGTTGCTGGCAGCGGTTAATCCTCCGGCTTCCACTACGCATTTAAATACCCGTAGCAATTTTAAGTCGATATTACTCAGTGCCAGAACCGCATTATCGCCGCGATTATTTGCATTGTTTCCAGACTGGGAAACTTTACTTTCCATCTTTGCTATTCAACTCCGGAATAATTGCGGTGAAAGTACAGTGAACCTGAAACATGACGTATTTACCAGTGCGAGCGTGAAATAAGTTTTTATTATCACCTCTGGTTCATTCATATCTTTTTCATATCGCTGACGAGTATCTGCAAGGGGAAATAGCATGTCTGATAATGCCGAACTGTTATGGGGTGCGCGCTTTAAAGCGGCACCGGCGGCCAGTTTAACCGCGCTGTCGCGCAGCCCGGATTATTACTTTGCCCTGGCACCTTACGATTTAGCGGGATGCCGGGCACATGCCCGTGAGCTGGCTCGCGGCGATCTGCTAAGCAGCGAAGAACTCAATACTATGCTGGCGGCGATTGATGCGCTGGATGCTGATTATCGTGCAGGCAATCTGCACCCGATTGCGGCTGATGAAGATGTCCATACCTTCATTGAACGCGCGCTGACTGAACGCTTAGGGCCACTGGGCGGCAAACTGCGTGCAGGTCGTTCGCGTAACGATCAGACCGTCAACGATTTGCGCCTCTACCTGCGTGATAACGGCCGCAAAGTGGTCAGTGCGTTACTGGCACTGCAGCAATCTTTGGTTGAGCAGGCCGCACAGCACACCGAAAGCGTGGCGCCAGGCTTTACCCATTTACAGCAGGCACAGCCGATTGTGTTTGGTCATCAACTGCTGGCCCATGCGCAATCTTTTGCCCGCGATATCGAGCGCATGCAGGACTGGGATCGCCGCAGTGCCCGCTGCCCGCTTGGTGCGGCAGCGATGGCCGGATCGGCGATTGCGCGCCAGCCGGAAAAAGCGGCTGAAGATCTGGCTTACCTCGCACCCTGCGAAAACTCGATTGATGCGGTGGCCAGCCGCGATTACGCCGCAGAATTCATGTTCGTCACCAGCATGATAGGTATCAACCTGTCGCGCCTGTGCGAAGAAGTGTGCATGTGGGCTTCGCGCCAGTTCCGCTGGGTGGAGTTGCATGACAGCTATGCTACCGGCAGCTCAATCATGCCGCAGAAGAAAAACCCGGACATCGCTGAACTGACGCGCGGTCGTTCAGGCCGTTTAGTCGGCAACCTGATGGCGTTGCTCACCACCATGAAAGCCATGCCGCTCTCCTACAACCGCGATCTCAGCGATGACAAACGTAACGTGATTGATGCCGTGGACACGCTGCTGCTGGTGCTGCCTGCCATGGCCGGCATGATGTCGACACTGAAATTCAACACCGACGTCATGCGCGAACAGGCACCGGACGGTTTCACTCTGGCCACCGAAGTCGCCGACTGGCTGGCGATGCGCGGCGTGCCGTTCCGTGAAGCCCATGAAATCACCGGCCAGCTGGTGCAGCTGTGTGAACGCGAAGAGTGCGGCCTGTCCGACCTGAGCGATGCGCAGTTGCAGGCCGTCGATGCACGTTTAACGCCAGAAGTGCGCAGTACCCTGACGCTGGAAGCGGCACTGGCGGCACGCAGTGGCTATGGCGGCACCGCCCCGGCACGCGTACGCGAACAGCTCGCGCGCTTGCAAATCCTGATGCAGGACCAGCAGCGCTGGACTGAAGATTACGCTGGCCCGCGCGCCTGAGGAGACGTCTATGTCCCAATCCACCCCGGTTGAACCCAGCTTGAAAAATAGCCGCGAGCAGATGCATTACGATCTGGATCGCTATCAGGTGGTGCCACGCCGCTATTACGGCCGCATCACGGCTTCAGCAGTGATCCTGGTGCTGATGGCATTGCTGGTCAACGCCTTCGCCCACGGCAACATTGAATGGTCGTTTGTCGGCCAGTTCTTTACTGCCCAGGCAATCCTTAACGGCGTGGTGAACACGCTGATTATGTCGGTGCTGGCGATGGGGCTCGGCATCCTGTTCGGCGTGATCACCGCGATCATGTACATGTCGCCCAATCCGGTGCTGCACTACATCGCCGTGGGTTACGCCTGGATCTTCCGTGGTACGCCGCTGATTTTGCAACTGCTGCTGTGGTTTAACCTCGCGCTGGTGTTTCCCACCATCAGTATTCCCGGCGTGTTCAGCGTGCAAACCGTCACCATCATGACGCCGTTCCTCGCGGCACTGCTGGGTCTGAGCATTAACCAGGGGGCTTATACCTCCGAAGTGGTGCGCGCCGGTTTGCTGTCCGTGGATACCGGACAGTACGAAGCGGCGAAAGCGATTGGCATGCCGCGTCTGCAAGCGCTGCAGCGCATCATTTTGCCGCAGGCGATGCGCGTGATTTTGCCGCCGGTGGGTAACGAATTCATCAGCATGATCAAAACCACCAGTCTGGCCAGCATGATCCAGTACTCCGAGCTGCTCTACAACACGCAAACCATCTACTTCGCCAATGCGCGCGTGATGGAGCTGCTGTTCGTAGCGGGCATCTGGTACCTGATTATCGTCACTGTGCTGTCGTTTGGTCAGAGTCGCCTTGAGCGCTTCTTCTCACGCGGCCACCGCCAGCGTCAGTAATTGGGAGAGAGAGATGAGAAACATCGTGCGCGCCGTCAAGGTGAACAAATATTTCGACCAGTTCCATGCGCTGAAGGATGTCAGCCTCGAAGTGAATTACGGCGAGGTGATGTGCATTCTCGGGCCATCCGGCTCCGGTAAAAGTACCTTCCTGCGCTGCATTAACCAGCTGGAGAAGGTCGATCAGGGTGGCATTTGGGTCGACAACGAATTAGCGGGCTATCGCATTGCGGGCAACAAACTGTATGCACTGAGCGATAAGCAAATTGCTCGCCAGCGTCTGCAAACCGGCATGGTGTTCCAGCGCTTTAACTTGTTCCCGCACAAAACCGCGCTGGAGAACGTTATCGAAGGGCCGTGCCGCGTCCTGCTGCGTCCGAAGCGTGAAGCAGCGGAAGAGGCAATGGCGCTGCTGGATCGCGTCGGTCTGGCGCACAAAGCGCACGACTATCCGCAGTCACTGTCCGGCGGGCAGCAGCAGCGTGTGGCGATTGCCCGCGCGCTGGCGATGAAACCGAAACTGATGCTGTTTGACGAACCCACTTCGGCGCTGGATCCGGAGATGGTCGGCGAAGTGCTGGCGGTGATGCGCCAGTTAGCAAAAGAGGGCACTACCATGCTGGTGGTCACTCACGAGATGGGCTTTGCCCGTGAAGTGGCCAATCAGGTGGTGTTTATGGACGAGGGACGCATTATCGAGCAGGGCGCACCAGAAGACATTCTGCTGAACCCGCAAAACCCACGGATGAAAAACTTTATTAACGCGATTCTTCTTTAACGTGACCGGGGTGAAAAACATGAAAAAACTGTTATTGAGTGCCATCAGTGCCGCGCTGTTACTGCAATCAACTGCCTGGGCGGATATCGCCGTACCAGCGGCTATTAAAGAGAAAGGCCTGACTGTGGCAATCATGCCGAACTATCCGCCAATGGATTTTAAAGATCCGGCCACCAGCCAGCTTACCGGTGTGGATTACGATCTCGGCCAGGCGATTGCGGCCAAGCTGGGCGTGAAGATCAACTGGCAGGAGATCGCCTTTGAGCAGATGGTGAACGCGGTGGTGACCAAGCGTGTTGATTTGGTGATGTCCGGTATGACCGACACCAAAGAGCGCCAGAAAGTGGTGAACTTTATCGACTACTTCAAAACCGGCCCACAGTTCTACACCCAGGCCGCTCGCAGCGACATCAACAGCGCCATGGATCTGTGTGGTAAGAAGGTTGGCACCAGCCGTCGTACTACCTTCCCGGTAGAGATTGCCAACTGGTCTAAAGCGCACTGCGAAGCCGCTGGTAAGCCAGCCATCATCGTCGTTGGCGCCGAAGGGACGGCGGATGCACGTACCCAGCTGCGTCAGAACCGTCTGGATGGCGTGGTGCAGGGGAGTGAAACGCTGCCATACATCATGGATCTTGAGAAAGGTAAATATAAGCCGCTCGATAAAGCCTTCTCCTTCCAGTACACCGGCATGGCAATTGGTAAAGATGCAGGCGAATTGACCACAGCTATTCAGGCAGCGATTGACGCGATGATTGCCGATGGCAGCTACCAGAAGATCCTCGCGAAATGGGGTCTGGCTGACAATGGCGTGACTCAGGCGACCGTGAACCAGGGCTAAAGGAGCGTAGCGATGCAACAACCGGGCGCAGTGCGCTGGCCGCAGGGGAAACGCGGCTGTATGGCGCTGGCGTTTGACCTTGATGGTCCCACCGGCGATGCCATGTTGAATGGCAGCCTGTGGTCAACGCCAGAATATTTCACCTTTGGTGCGTATGGGCCGTACCGTGCGCTCGGGCGATTGCTCGACCTGCTGCGTGCTTTCCAGATTCCCGCCACGTTTTTTGTACCAGCGTGGGTGGTGGAACAGTGGCCGCAGCAGTGTCAGGCGATTATCGAACAAGGCCACGAAGTGGCCTATCACGGCTATCGTCACGAATCATTCTGGGCGATTTCGCCGGATGAACAGCGTGCCGTGATGGCGAAATCCGCTGAAATCTTTAAACAGCATTTGGGCATCACCGCCTGCGGTTTCCGTACGCCGTCAGGTGACTGGCATGCCGAAACGCCACAAATTCTGCGTGATGCTGGGGTGATTTACTCCAGCAGCATGCGCGGGGACGATCGTCCTTACAGCATCCCGGTGGCGGGTCACACGCCGCTGGTCGAGATCCCCGGTAAGTGGGAGATGGATGATTACGCCTCGCTGGCCTATACGCGCCAGCCTGACTTCCCGAAAGGCGGCGATCGTATTGCCAGCTATGCGCATACACGTGATAACTGGCAGCGCGAATTCGACGGCGCAATGGATGAAGGCCTGTGCCTGACCACCTTGTTCCACCCGAAAATTTCCGGCCAGCCGGGACGTATCCTGCTGCTGGAGCAGTTGTTTGAACATATGACGGCGCGTGACGATGTGTGGTTTGCGCGCTGTGATGCGGTGGCGCAGTGGTATCTGCAGGAGCAACAGCATGACTGAATCTTCCCGCTGGCCGCTGGGCTTCCAGTCCGCCGCCATCCTGACCATCGATTTCAATGATATCCACGGTATTTTGACCCAGGCACCTGCCGTCGCCGGACGCGATAAAACCCTGTCGGTATGGCGTTATGGCACCCTACGCGGTGTGGATCGCTTGCTGGCGTTACTGGCAGAAAAACAGCTGCAAGCCAGCTGGTGCTTACCGGCAATTGTGGCGACAGAGCAGCCGGAACTGATTAAACGCATCGTGGCCAATGGCCATGAAATTGCCTGCAGCGGCGAGCGCCATGAAGACTTCTCGGCGTTGTCGCTGGAGCAGCAGCTCGCCAGCGTGACGCGCGGCTGTGACCAGCTGGCACAGCTTACTGGCAAACCGATTCAGGGTTTCCGCACACCAGCAGGACAGTGGAAACCGGGTCTGGCGGAGGCGCTGATGGATCAGGGTATTCGCTGGTCATCAAGCTGGCGCGGCGACGATCTGCCGTACTTCCATCCCGGCACGCGGCTGGTGGAATTGCCAATGCACTACACGCTGGAAGATGAACCCTATTTTGCCTTTAACCTGAGCCCGGCCATCCCGCCGGGGCAGTCGCGGATTGCACCTTATGCCGAAACGCTGGCGAACATGACACAAGACTTCCAGGGCTTCCACCGATTTGGCCTGTGTTATCTGCTGCGCCTGCATCCGGAAATTATCGGCACTGCCGGGCGCATCGGCTTGCTACGTGAACTGATCGAGACGCTGCAACAGCACAATGTGTGGATCGCCACAGCGGAGCAGGTGGCGGCGCATTGGCAAACGCAGCCGGACAATGATTTTTCCCATCCGGCAGAAGTGTTTACCCGCATCACGGGAGGTGCGCATGGCCTCGACGCTTGAACAACTGGCGGCATTTATCGCCGACACCCGTTTTGAACAGCTGCCTGACGCGCTGGTCGAACAGGCGAAGCGCCATCTGCTGGATACGCTCGGGGCGTCACTGGCGGGCAGCGACAGTCCTATCTGGCGCGAGTGTTTGTCATTGGCGCTCGCAGAAGGTGGGCATCAGCAGGCACAAGTGTGGGGAAGTGCAAAGCAGGTGAGTCCACGCCAGGCGGCATGGCTCAACGGCGTGGCCGCACATATGTATGAGTTGGATGATACCGGTGGTTGCGATCACTCTGGCGCGGTGGTTATTCCCGCTATTCTGGCGGCACTGCCTTTGGCGACGCAGCCGGTTGACGGCCAGGCGCTGCTGGTGGCCATGGTGATCGGTTATGACGTCGGACGCCGGGTGCTGGAAGCTTGCGGCGGCTACTCTGCGCATAACGGCGCAGGCTGGCACTCCACCGCCAGCTGTGGCGTGTTTGGTGCCGCAGCGGCGGTGTGTTCACTGCTGCTGCTGGATCGCGAGCAGTGCGCGTCGGCCATGGGCATTGCCGCCAGCTTTAGCGGTGGGCTGTGGGGCTTTATTCACGACGGCTCGCACACCAAAAAGCTGCATGCCGCACGTGCAGCTGAAGGTGGCGTGCAGGCGGCCTTGTTGGCGCAGCGCGGTATCAACGGACCCTCGGCGGTATTTGAAGCGAAGTGGGGCGGATTCCTGCAAACCCTGGCATCTGAAACACAGCAACCCGCTGCATTAACCGCCGACCTTGGCGTGGTGTGGAAGCTGGCGCGCTGCTCGATCAAGCCGTATGCCGCTTGTCGCGGGACGCATTCGGCGATTGATGCACTGGGGTTACTGCTGAAAGAACACCCGGTGCGTGTCGAGCAGATTGAACGTATCGTGGTAGGGCTGAATCCGTTCCTGCTGGAGATGTGCGGCGGACGTGAGCTGCAGAGCCTGGCGAGTGCACAGATGAGCCTGCCGTATGCACTGGCGGCGCGTGCGCTGTACGGCTCCGCTGAATTGTCCAGTTACGATGATGCCAAACGCCTGCATCCTCAGGTTGAAGCCTTTATGGCGCGGATTGAGCTGGTGATTGATGAGCAGCAGGGGCGGGATGATGAGCCGTGGGTGCGGATTGAAACCCAACAGGGCGAGCAGTGGCAGCAGCATGTGCCGGTGCCATCGGGTGCGCCCGCGAATCCGCTGAGCCTTGAAGCGCTGCTGGCTAAATACCGCAGCTTAGCGGGGCGCGTGTTGCCGGTTGAGCAGGTTGAACAGCTGGAAGCGATTTGCGTGGAGTTGGATGACGTCGCAGATGTGCAGGAAGTGGTGACGCTGCTGGCTCGTGCATAGGGTGTAGGTGTAAAAATTTGCACCTAAACCTGTCGCAGTGCCTTGGGTATGCAGGTTAATTTTTATCTCCGCAATTTTATTTTCAGGCGCTGCTGTTACTAATAGGCGGTGACGCAGGCTGGGGGCGCTTTGGCGCTGGCGTCCTCGCGCCGCTGACGCGGTCCCCTCACTTCGTTCGTCTGCCTGACGGAACGGCGGGGGATGGCACATCCCTGTGCCGCCCCGCCTTTCGCCCGCGTCCTGCGGGCTATCCTGGCAGACTCACTCTGCTCGGCGCTGCGGATTGCCTGCGCCAAAGCGCCCCCAGCCTGCTCATTAACCATCGTGCTTGCTGTTAAATGCAGCCTGGTTTTAGTCTATAGCGGGCATGTTGATCCAGATCTTCCAGACTGCTGCTGAAGTGCGTGCTGGTGAAAAGGGCAGACTGTTTTCGATAATAGCGTCTGAGGTGATCCAGATATCCCAGCCAGCTGATTAGCTGAAGTGCTTGCTGTTGAAAAGGGCACATTGCGTAAGGCCGCAGCACCGCAGATGCTGCAAGGGCTATCCGCAGCGCTAAGGCTTCTACGTTGGGATGAGAGATCCACACAGGGATGACCCCAATTTTACGGTCTGCTGATCAACTGAAGTGAATGCTGTTGGAAGGGGCACAATATTTGAGGCCGTAGCACCTCTGATGCTGCAAGGGCTATCCGCAGCGCTGAGGCTTTTACGTTGGGCCAGGAGAACCACGCAGGGATGCGTGGATCAGTTCGGGGCCGACCAGGGATGGTCGATCCCCGAACGTTCCGTAGGCACGACGTGGAAGCCGAGGGCACCGCGCCAGCGGCGCGAGGACTGCCCGGCAGCAGCAGAGGTGCTACGGCCCGCACTCAGCACAGGACTCCCCCCGAACTAAACACACCTGCACTATACGTTCTCACTCCGTACTAGTATTCGGCCCAGAATTAAACCCGCTCAACCAACCCTTCAATCCGCTGCATTGCCTCCAGCAGACGGGCTTCAGTCACGGTGACTGACATATTCTCCATATCCGGCGCATGCACAGATTCACGCACAATCAGCGCCAGCTCGGCATCATCCAACTCGGCAATCTCACGCAGCGTCAATGGCACACCGCAGTCACGCGCCAGACGCATCTCATCCAGCACCTCTTCATCGCTGCGATCTTCCAGCGCCAGCAGGCACAAGTTGCCAAAGCCAACCAGCAGGCCATGACCAAACTCACGTGTCTTATCGCAGAAGGTAAAACCTTCATAAATCGCATGTGAAGCCGCTGCGTGGGCGCCGTTGCTCATCAGCGAGGTCAATCCGGCCCAGGTAAAGATCGCATCCAGCACCTGGTCCAATGAGGCGCTGCTTTCGCCGCGCAACACCGCCGCATAGGCCGCCGGGCCGTGTTCCGCGATCACGTCATAGCAAATCTGGCTATGTGCCAGCGATGACAATGCATTGCCTTCGCGCGCCGGATGGCGGACGCTAACCGCGCGGAACTCATACCATTTTGCCAGGGTGTCGCCCAGACCAGCAGCCAGCCAGCGAGCAGGGGCTTTGGCCAGCAACTCACTGTCGATGATTACTGCCGCAGGGGCCTGTGGCAGCGGGAAAATATCGAAGAAATTGCCGTTATCGTCGTAGCGAATGGTCAACGGCGTCACTGCTGAGCAGGTGGCGGCAATGGTCGGGATGGTGATAAACGGCAGCCCCAACTGCGCACCCACGGCTTTCACCGTATCCAGCGACTTACCACCGCCGACGCCAATGATCACCTCTGCCTGCAACTCGGTGGCGATGGCGGCCAGACGGTTAATCTGGTTAATCGAGGTCTCACCACCAAACCACTCCTGCGCCAGCAGCGTCACGTTGGCTGACAGCAGTTGAGCGCGCACCTGCGCTTCCACCGATTGTAATGCCTGATGGCCGCCGATCAGCAGGGCGCGTTTGCCCAGCCCCGCGCAAATCTCGCCCAGTTGATTGATCACACCCGCGCCGCGCAACACGCGCGCCGGAAACACCAAATTCTGTTGTGTCATGCTTTCTTCTCTGTGTAACGGACGCCGGGCAATACGCACAGCATCTCATAAAGGATATTGGCCGCCAGCTGGGAGGTCATGCCGCTGATATCGTACGGCGGTGACACCTCGACCAGATCGCCACCGACCAGATTGAGTCCGCGACAGCCGCGCACAATCTCCAGCCCCTGCATCGAGGTCAGGCCGCCCACTTCCGGTGTACCGGTGCCGGGCGCCCATGCAGGATCGAAACTGTCGATGTCATAGCTGAGATACACCGGACCGTCGCCGATGCGCGCTCGCACTTCAGCCATCAGCGGCGCCATGGAGCGATACCAGCATTGTTCGGCAGGCACCAGATGGAAGCCCTGATCGATACCCCACTGAAAATCATCGGCAGCGTAGCCTTGAGCGCGCTGACCAATTTGCACCACGCGCTGGCAGTCAAGCAGGCCTTCTTCCACCGCGCGGCGGAATGTGGTGCCGTGGGCGATCTTCTCGCCAAACATCTCATCGTTAGTATCGGTATGGGCGTCAATATGGATCAGGCCCATCGGCCCGTGCTTCTTTGCCAGCGCGCGCAAAATCGGCAGCGTCAGCGTGTGATCGCCACCGAGCGTTAACGGGATAATCGGCCAATTGTTCAGCTCGGTATAATAGTTTTCGATGATATCGACCGACTTCAGCAGGCTGTAAGTATTGATGGGCACATCGCCGAGATCGCCGACGCGCAACGATTCAAAAGGGGCTGCGCCGGTTGCCATGTTATACGGGCGAATCATCACTGAATCGGCGCGAATGGCGCGCGGCCCATAGCGCGTACCGCTGCGTTGCGATGTTCCGATATCCAGCGGAATGCCTACAAACGCCACATCAAGATCGGCAGGGGATTCGGCAGCGGGCAAACGCATCATGGTGCCACGGCCAGCGAAACGGGGCATCTCGTTGCCACCCTGCGGCTGAGGAAAATCGGTCATCACGAACTCCTTCGGCTAAGTGAGTCTTATCATGGCCTGAGGGAGGCGCGGGAAAAATCCTTGACAGTAAATAATCACTTCATAGATTGGTTAACTTTAGTCAGTAATCACTGAAGGAAATGCGGTGCAAACATTACCTAATCTCAAACTGCTGCAGGTGTTTGCCAGCGTGGTGGAAAATCAGGGCTACTCGCGTGCACAGCAGGCGCTGAATATGACCACCCCCGCCATCAGCGCTTACATGAGTGAGCTGGAAACGCAGTTGGGGTTTATTCTGTGCCAGCGCGGACGTGGCGGCTTTACCCTCACTACCAAAGGCGAGCAGTTTCATCGCTACAGCCAGGAAATGCTGGCCACGCTGGCGGGTTGGCAGGAGCAGGTCGAGACGCTGAAAAGCGCGCAAGGTGGCACCTTTTCGTTGGGCGTAGTGGATGCGACAGTGACTGACAGTACGCTGGACCTGCCGGCAGCAATTGCGCGCTTTAATCAGCGTTTTCCGGCGGTATTTTTTAATCTCAGCGTGCGCGATCCCAATGAACTGCAGCAGCAGTTACTGGAAGACCGCCTTGATCTGGCAATCGGGCACTTTCCACTGCGTGCCAGCAATCTGGTCACCATTCCGCTTTATGAGGAACAACACTGGTTGTATTGCAGTCCTCACCATCCACTGGCGCAGGGCGATCCGGATATGCGCACCGTGCAGCAAACCGGCATGGTGACGCGGCGTTACTGGAATCAGCAGGAATTAAACAAGCGCGGCTTCCGCCAGACTAACGCCTCAGTGGAGAGTATAGAGGCGCAGTTGACGCTGATCCTCTCCGGGAGATATATCGGCTATTTGCCGGAACACTACGCGCAAAGCGGAGAACAGCAGGGCACGCTATGCCGCTTGTTACCTCAGCATTTTCACTTCCGCGCACCGTTTTCGTTTGCCTTCCGCCGTGGACGCGCGCGCGAAACGCTGATCCGCGCGATGCGTGAAATTCTGAATCCAGCGCGAAAAAATAGCAGTGAAAGCTGACGCTGCGCCGATACTGTGTAAAAATACAGGCCAATTCAGCAAACAGTAATCAACATGGCCCTGACAGCAGCGATAAAAAGCCAGATTGCGCAATGGTATAAGGCGCTGCAGCAGCAGGTTCCTGACTTTATCCCCCGTGCGCCACAGCGTCAGATGATCGCTGAAGTGGCGAAAAGCCTGGCCGGTGATGAAGGCCGCCATCTGGCGATTGAGGCCCCCACCGGCGTGGGCAAAACCTTGTCTTATTTGATCCCCGGCATCGCGGTAAGCCGCGCCGAGGAGAAACGGTTAGTGATCAGCACCGCCAACGTCGCGCTGCAGGATCAAATCTTCAGCAAAGACCTGCCGCTGCTGAAAAAAATCATCCCCGATCTCACCTTCACTGCCGCATTCGGCCGCGGCCGCTATGTCTGTCCGCGCAATCTCGCGGCGCTGGCGGCGACGGAAGATCAGCAAGGCGATTTGCTGCTGTATCTCGATGAAGAAGCGGTAACCGGGTCGAAAGAAGAGCAGAAGTTCTGTGCCAAACTGGAAAAGCAACTCAGCAGCTACAAATGGGACGGCCTGCGCGATCACTCCGATGTCTCAATTGATGACCGCCTGTGGCAGCGCCTTTCCACCGATAAAGCCAACTGCCTGGGGCATCACTGTCGCTGGTATCGTGAATGCCCGTTCTTTGTTGCACGTCGTGAAATAGAACAGGCGGATGTGGTGGTGGCGAACCATGCGCTGGTGATGGCGGCGATGGAGAATGAATCCGTCTTACCGCCTGCCAAACACCTGATGCTGGTGCTGGACGAGGGCCATCATCTGCCGGAAGTGGCGCGTGACGCGCTGGAGATGAGTGCGGAAATCACTCCCGGCTGGAGCAGTTTGCAGCTCGATCTGTTTGTGCGGCTGGTGGAAACCATCATGGCACAGTTCCGCCCGAAATCGCCGCCACCGCTGACCAACCCTGAGCGGTTAAAAGGCCATTGCGATGAGATGCGTGAACTGCTGCAAATCCTGTGCGACGCGCTCAATCCGCTGTTACCCGCGCACAATCAGCCGGGTGAGTTTCGTTTTGTGCTGGGTGAGTTGCCGGAAGAACTGATGACGATGTGCGCACGGCTTTTCAAACTGAGCGATGCACTGCGCGGTTTGAGCGAAGGGTTACTCAATGAGCTGGGTGAGCAAACCGGCAAAGCCGACATCATGCGTCTGCATCGGGCGATTATTCAGCTTAACCGCCAGTTCGGCTGGTTCGAATCAATCAGTAAACTATGGCGGCTGGCGGCGATGGAGAAAGCTTCCAACGCGCCGGTATCGAAATGGATTACCCGTGAAATTCGGGACGGCCAGGCGCATCTGCTATTCCACTGCGCCGGGATTCGTGTCAGCGATCAGCTGGAGAAACTGCTGTGGCGCAAGATTCCGCATGTGGTGGTGACCTCGGCGACCTTGCGTTCACTGAACAGCTTCAATCGGCTGCAAGAGATGTCAGGGCTAAACGAGAAAGCGGGCGATCGCTTTGTGGCGCTGGATTCGCCATTTAATCATGTCGATCAGGGCAAGCTGGTGATCCCGCAAATGCGCTATGAACCGCTGATGGCTAATGAAGCGGAGCACATTGCCGAGATGGCAGGCTTTTTCCTGCAACAAATGGCAGAAGAGAAGCACAAAGGCGTGCTGGTGCTGTTTGCCAGCGGGCGCGCGATGCAGCAGTTTGTCAGCCATGTCAGCGCATTACGCTTATCGATGTTGGTGCAGGGCGATCAACCTCGTTCGCGCTTAGTGGAGCTGCATCGCCAGCGAGTCGAAGCGGGGCAAACCAGTATTCTGGTTGGACTGCAGTCTTTTGCTGAAGGCCTGGATTTAAAGGGCGATCTGCTGACGCAGGTGCACATCCATAAAATCGCTTTTCCCCCGGTAGACAGTCCGGTAATTTTGACCGAAGGGGAGTGGTTGAAGAGCCTTAAACGCTACCCGTTCGAAGTGCAGAGTCTACCGAGCGCTTCGTTTACGTTGATTCAGCAGGTCGGCCGTCTGATTCGTAGCCATCACTGCTTTGGGGAGATCGTGATATACGATCGGCGACTGCTTAATAAAGCTTATGGCAGTCGGCTGCTGGCCGCCTTACCGGTGTTTCCGATCGAGCAACCGATGGTGCCCGAAGCCAGCATCAAACCAGCGGTCAAAGCAGTGGTTAAAGCCCCGGTAAAATCAGCGAAGCGTAAAAGTAAGAAATCTTAGGTGTGCCCAGACGCACCTCAATGACCTTTTGGCAGCCGGATATCGGCGCGCCCTGGAAGCGGGAATGCCCTGATGGAACTGAATAAAATTATCAAAGAGATTGGGCGCGGTAAGAACCACGCGCGCGATATCGATTTCGACACCGCCGTTGCACTTTACAGCGCCATGCTGGCGGATCAAGTACCCGAACTGGAACTTGGTGGTGTGCTGATCGCCCTGCGTATCAAGGGCGAAGGCGAAGAGGAGATGCGCGGTTTTTACCACGCCATGCAGCAGCAAATGATGCAGTTGCAGCCGCCCGCCAATCGCCCGATGCCAATTGTGATCCCCAGCTACAACGGCGCACGTCGTCAGGGCAATCTCACGCCGCTGTTAGCTTTACTATTAAGCAAACTCGGGTTTCCGGTGTTGCTGCACGGTGTGAGTGACGATCCAACCCGCATCACCACCGAAGCTGTACTGGCAGCGCTGGATATTGCGCCGGCCACCACTGCGCAGCAGGCACAAGCGAAACTGGAGAGCGGTGAGCTGGCGTTTATCACCATCGATCACCTGTGTGCACCGATGGCAAAACAGCTGTCGCTGCGCTGGCGTATGGGCGTGCGTAACAGCGCACATACGCTGGCGAAGCTGGCGACGCCGTTTACCGAACGTGCCGCGTTGCGTCTGGCGAGTGTTTCCCATCCGGAATATGTGCCGCGCGTCGGCAAGTTCTTCCAGGATATTGATGCACCCGCCATCCTGCTGAATGGCACCGAAGGTGAAGTGTATGCCAACCCACAACGCTGTCCGGCGATTAACTACATTGGCGGTGCGGGCGCAGAGGCGGAAGTGTGGGTAGAGCGCCAGCCAGAAATCAGCGTGGAACTGCCAGAAAGTAAAAATGCGCAAGACACTGCAGACTGGATCAAACAGGTGCTGGCCGGCGAACGTGCCGTGCCGCAGGCGCTGCGTTTACAGCTGGCGTGCTGCTTAGTGGCCACCGGGGAGTCAGCGACGCTGGATGAGGCGGAAACGCGATTGCAGCAAGCTGGGATCTGACGGGTAAATCAATACCCGCAGCCTTGGGTTGCGGGTCAAACGCACAGTCGAGAGAGGATATAAAATCAATCGTGCAATCGTGCAATCGTGCAATCGTGCAATCGTGCAATCGTGCATCGAGGGGTTTTGCGGGGTGGGTGCATAGCGGGCACGTAACCGATTCCCCTCAGCTTGAGTCGCGCCGTCGAGTCTATTGCTGCCTGATACAATGCCGCTTGAGATTGCTGGTTCTGGAAATCCGCCAGTCAGGCTTTAACCAACATGTCACCTCGATTGATATTCCTGGGTTCCGCGAATCCTGCCAGTCAGGCTTTGACCAGCACGTTCTCCACCAGTTGCTGCCAGAAGCGGATACCAATCGGTATCAGATCATCATTGAAATCATAATGCGCGTTGTGCAATGGGGCGGAGGGGGATGCGCCATCGGCACCGAGCCAGAAGTAAGCACCCGGACAGGATTCCAGCATACAGGCGAAATCTTCCGAGGCCATGGAAGGATTCACCTGCCAGTGCACCTGCGATTCACCTAACACGCGCTGGGCAACCTCGCGCACCTGTTCCGCTGGACCGGCATGGTTGGCGGTGACGGGATAACCCGGATACCAGTGAATCTCGCCGCTGACGCCAAACGGGCGCGGCAGGGTAGTGACAAAATCTTCAATCAGACTGCGCACGCGGTCACGTACGTCAGTCTGCAAACATCGCACCGTACCACGCAGCACAATCTGCTCGGGAATCACATTGATCGCCTCACCACCATGGATCTGCGTCACGCTCACCACCGCTGACGCCAGCGGTGACAAACGGCGTGACGGAATGGTTTGCAGCGCCATGATCAGCTCTGCTGCCACCACCATCGGGTCGGCACCGCTCTCCGGCATCGCCGCATGACAGCTTTTGCCGTTCAGGGTGATTTCAAAGGAATCGAGCGAGGCCATCATCGCACCTGGATTCACCGCCAGCGAGCCCACCGGCAAACCTGGCCAGTTGTGCATGGCGTACACCGCATCCATTGGGAAACGGGTAAACAAACCTTCTTCCACCATTTTCCGCGCACCGCCAAGATTCTCTTCCGCGGGCTGAAAGAGGAAGTGCACCGTGCCTTTGAAGTTGCGCGTCGCGGCCAGTTGGCAGGCCGCCGCGAGCAGAATGGCCGTGTGTCCGTCGTGACCGCAGGCGTGCATCACGCCGGGACGGGCAGATTTCCACTCCGGCGCGCCTTTTTCGGTAATCGGCAACGCGTCCATATCAGCGCGTAAACCAATCACCGGGCCTGGGCCGTTTTCCAGTGTGCCAATCACGCCAGTGCCTGCCAGGCCACGGAACACCTGTAACCCTGCTTCAGCGAGCACGTTCGCAACCAGTTCACTGGTTTGTTGCTCCTGATAACCGAGTTCAGGATGTTGGTGTAACTGACGACGCCAGTTCAGGGCGTTTTCCAGCAGGACGGCAGGCAGGCTCATAAGGTAAGGCTCTCCATCAGCAGCAGTAGCTGCGATTTCTCTGACACGTAACGTGATGTCTCCACTGTAGTGGTAAGCGCAGGGCGGCGTCTATCGTGGAAAGGAATAATTTGGCTATAGGGTATAGCGGAATGGAATATAGCAGCGGGGGCGCTCGGTCGGCATACCTGCATGCCGACCTTACACATGTGGAGAAAGGTGCGCAGTCATGCGCACCGGGAAATTTACTTCTGCATCGGCAGGTTCAAGCCATGTTCTTTCGCGCAGCTCTGCGCCAGTTCATAGCCTGCATCAGCGTGACGCATCACGCCGGTTGCCGGGTCATTCCACAGCACACGGCCAAGGCGCGCGTCGGCTTCGGCAGTGCCGTCGCAGACAATCACCACGCCGGAATGCTGCGAGAAGCCCATGCCGACGCCGCCGCCATGATGCAGGCTAACCCAGGTCGCGCCGCCTGCGGTGTTTAGCAGGGCATTCAGCAGCGGCCAGTCGGAGACAGCATCCGAACCGTCTTTCATCGCTTCAGTTTCACGGTTTGGTGAGGCGACGGAACCACAGTCGAGATGATCGCGGCCGATGACGATAGGCGCTTTCAGTTCACCGTTGCGCACCATTTCGTTAAATGCCAGTGCGGCTTTATGACGCTCGCCCAGCCCCAGCCAGCAGATACGTGCTGGTAAGCCCTGGAAGGCGATACGCTCCTGCGCCATGTCGAGCCAGCGGTGCAGGTTCTTGTGCTCCGGGAACAGCTCCTTCAGCTTGGCATCGGTTTTGTAGATATCCTCTGGATCGCCTGACAGCGCCACCCAGCGGAACGGACCTTTGCCTTCGCAGAACAGCGGGCGAATATAGGCGGGTACGAAGCCCGGGAAATCAAAGGCGTTTTTCACCCCTTCATCCAACGCTACCTGACGGATGTTGTTACCGTAATCCACGGTCGGCACGCCCATATGATGGAAGTCGAGCATGGCCTGCACATGCACCGCCATTGACGCGCGAGCGGCTTTTTCGACCGCTTTAGGATTGCTGACGCGTTCGGCCTGCCAGCGATCCAGATCCCAACCCACTGGCAGATAGCCATTGATTGGATCGTGTGCAGAAGTCTGATCGGTGACGATATCCGGCTTCATGCCACCCGCTTTGGCGCGCTTCACCAGCTCCGGCACGATTTCCGCAGCGTTGCCCAGCAGGCCAACGGAAATTGCCTGCTTCGCTTTGGTGGCTTTCTCAATCAGATCCAGCGCTTCGTCTAAGGTATAAGCTTTATGGTCAACGTAACGGGTGCGCAGACGGAAATCGATGCGGGATTCCTGGCATTCAATCGCCAGCACGCTGGCACCGGCCAGTACGCCCGCCAGCGGTTGTGCGCCGCCCATGCCGCCCAGGCCTGCTGTCAGGATCCAGCGACCGCTCAGATCGCTGTCATAATGCTGGCGACCGGCTTCGGCGAAGGTCTCAAAGGTGCCCTGCACAATGCCCTGTGCACCGATGTAGATCCAGGAACCGGCGGTCATCTGGCCGTACATCATCAGGCCGGCTTTATCCAGCTCGTGGAAATGATCCCAGTTAGCCCAGTGTGGCACCAGGTTAGAGTTAGCCAGCAGCACGCGAGGTGCATCGGCATGAGTACGGAACACGCCCACTGGTTTACCCGACTGGATCAGCAGGGTTTCTTCAGGCTGCAACGCACGCAGTGAACGCAGAATCTGCTCAAAGCACTCCCAGTTACGCGCGGCTTTACCGATACCGCCATATACCACCAGATCTTCCGGGCGCTCGGCCACATCAGGATCGAGGTTGTTCTGGATCATGCGGTAAGCCGCTTCAATCAACCAGTTCGCACAATGCAGTTCGTTGCCGCGCGGCGCACGGATTTCACGGGCAACAGCCTGAGATAAAGTTTCGCTCATCATCAATTCCTTAAAGGGAAGGTGAACGCTGGCTTGGCAGCAGCGCAGTCAAAGATTCAGGCCAGGCGTGACTGCTGGCCCACAGACGCATGGATTCGATATCCGGCGCCATTAAACGGTCTTGATCAAGGAAGGCAACGTTCTCACGGATGCGACTCATCTCTTGTTCCAGCGCAGTCGAGCTTTGCAGTGGACGATGGAAGTCGATGCCTTGCGCCGCAGCCATGGCTTCAATGCCGACCACGGCAGCGGTGTTAAAGCACATATCACCGAGGCGACGCGCGGCGTAGGTGGCCATCGACACGTGATCTTCCTGGTTCGCAGAGGTCGGCAGGCTATCCACGCTACCCGGATGCGCCAGAGATTTGTTTTCAGAAGCCAGTGCGGCAGCGGTGACCTGAGCAATCATAAAGCCAGAGTTCACTCCACCATCGCGCACCAGGAATGGCGGCAGGCCTGAGAGACCGGTATCCAGCAACAGGGCCATACGGCGCTCGGAAATCGCGCCAATTTCGGCAATCGCCAATGCGATGATATCGGCGGCAAACGCCACAGGCTCGGCGTGGAAGTTACCGCCCGAAATCACATCACCGCTTTCACTGAACACCAGCGGGTTATCAGAGGCCGCGTTGGCTTCGATTTGCAATACACGCGCCGCATGGCTGAGGTTGTCTAAACACGCGCCCATCACCTGAGGAACGCAGCGAATCGAGTAGGGATCCTGCACGCGACCACAATTGGTATGTGAGCTGAGGATTTCACTGCCTTCCAGTAAGGAAGAAACGGCAGCGGCCACCGCGATTTGCCCGTGCTGACCGCGCGCCTGATGAATACGTGCATCGAAAGGTTTTACCGAGCCTTTGATCGCTTCCAGTGACAGCGCGCCGGCCATCAGACCTGCGGCGAACAGGTTCTCAGCTTCAAACAGGCCACGCAGTGCCAGGGCGTTGGAAACCTGGGTGCCATTCAGCAGTGCCAGACCTTCTTTCGGTCCCAGCACAATCGGCTGCAGGCCGACGCGTGCCAGCCCTTCGGTGGCAGGAATCAGTCCTCCGTCAACGCGTACCTGGCCTTCGCCCAGCAACATCAGTGACAGATGGGCCAGCGGTGCTAAATCGCCGGATGCGCCAACCGAACCTTTTTCCGGGATACACGGCATCACACCAGCATTAAACAACGCCAGCAGGGCTTCGATTAACTGGATACGTACGCCGGAGTGACCGCGTGCCAGGCTGATGATTTTGGTGGCGACCACTAAGCGCGTGACGTTATCGGGCAGTAAATTGCCCAATCCCACGCTGTGTGACAGCACCAGATTACGCTGCAACTCTGCCAGACGCTCAGCAGGAATCTGTGTCTGTGCCAGTTTGCCGAAGCCAGTGTTGATGCCGTACACCACTTTGCCTGATGCCACGATGGCATCGACGGTTTCATTCGCGCGATCGATGGCCGCACGAGCGTCATCCGCTAACGTGAGCGTCACCTTGCTTTGATAAATCGCCCGCAAGGTCGCGAGGTCCACTTCACCGGGAACGAGGCGAATTTCCTGAACCGAACCTGACATAGTCTACTCCTGTCTATACAAGTGATCGGGTGCTACCTGCAAGCCCTGGGTTTGCGATGTGGCATGGGGTAGCACCATTGAATGAGCTGAGTGAAGCATAAGTGTCTAATCTTGTCTATACAAGTAGCAAGGGCTGTGCCAGATTGATTGGATTCTGTGAAATACGCCGCAATGCGGGATGTGTCATCCAGCCGCAGCCGCATTGCACCGAAACAGGGAGAACGCTGCACTGTTAACGGGCTGTCTGCACAATTGGATGTATATACATTTACGTGCTGAGACAGTAAACTTTGGGCATTATTCGGAAAAGGAACAGGATATGGCGGAGCAAACGGCAATAGCGCAGCTGGCCGCAGCGATGGGCGATGAGCCAGCACCGATTTATCAGCGCGTGAAACAGGCGATCGTCAGCCAGATCCGTGAAGGTCACTGGAAAGCGAATCAACGCGTACCGTCCGAAAGTGAACTGGTTAACGAACTGGGCGTGAGCCGCATGACCATTAACCGCGCGCTGCGTGAACTCACCAGCGAAGGGTTCCTGGTGCGTATGCAGGGTGTGGGCACCTTTGTCGCGGAGATGAAGGGTTACACCGCGATGCTGGAAGTGCATAACATCGCCGATGAAATTGCCCAGCGCGGTCATCGCCACAGCTGCAAAATTTTGTCGATTGGGCAGATGAAGGCCGATCCAGAACAGGCCGCTGTGCTGGGCTTATCCACCGGGCAGACGCTTTATCATTCGTTGATTGTGCATTACGAAAACGATATGCCGGTGCAACTGGAAGATCGTCTGGTTAACCCGCTGGTGGCGCCGGATTACCTCAGTCAGGATTATCATCAACTGACGCCCTACACCTATTTGATGCGTGTGGCGCCGTTGACCGCCGGTGAGCATATTGTGGAAGCGGTGCTGCCCGATTTGCGCCAGCGTAAACATCTGGCGCTGGATGAGCACGAACCCTGCTTGTTGATTCGTCGTCAGACCTGGAGCGACAACAAGATTGTGACTTACGCGCGCCTGCTCTATCCAGGCTCGCGCTATAAGTTACTGGGTCGTTTCAGAGGACACGGCTAAGCGCCACAAATAGCAGGCTGGCATCCGAGGTTCGCGGTGCCAGCTGCGTCTCTTCATCCAGCCACCACATTCCCTGATTAACCGTGATGCGTTTGCCGTCCGTACTCTGCCATTCGCCGGATAATACCCACGCGACACCGTGTTGGCTGGTAGCGGCGTGTTGCACAACCTCCACCTGTGCCTGCCAACTGTCGCGGCGCGTCATGATATTGAAATCCTGACAGCTGCCGTTAATCTGGGCGTCGATCGACCATTCGCCAGGAAACGCCCACGGCTGATGCGGCAACAACGCGTGCTCGACGTTCTCGCTGCGCAGCACCACGCTATCGCCATTCAGCAGCGTGATCACACGATCGATACCGGGGAACGGCGAGAAAGGTCCGTCAGCATCGATGGTGGCAATACTGGCGCGCCAGCCAAACTCTGCCTCACCGGGCGGAAAGCTGACGATTTCACGCGTTTCGCCGCCGCCGTTGCGCCAGCGGCTCACGGGCAGCTGGCTGTAGTCGAAATACGTTCTCATTGCAGTGCACTCATGGCCTGGGCGAAGCGCGCGGCTGCGGCTTCTTCAGCGGGATGATGGCCCTCGCTGATCACCTGATTACCGGCAACAAACACATCGCGGATCTGGGTTTGCGTACCGCCAAACAGCCAGCGGTTAAGAAGTGATGCTGAACTCACGCTGCCCAGGAAGGCATCGTTTTCCAGCACCAGCCAGTCGGCGCGTTTGCCCACCGCCAGTTCACCGGTGTTAATCGCGCATGCCTGTGCCCCGCCTTGTGCCGCCTGCTGCCATAGCAGATCGCCCACAGAAGGCTGATGGGGCAGGGTGATACGATTGCGACGGCGATCGCGCAGGCGCTGACCGTACTCCAGCCAGCGCAGCTCTTCCTGCGCGCTGAGCGATACATGGCTGTCCGAGCCAATGCCCCAGCGTCCACCCTGGGCAATGTATTCCACCGCCGGGAAGATGCCGTCGCCAAGATTGGCTTCGGTGGTCGGACAGAGTCCGGCAATCGCACCGCTGGCCGCCATGCGTTGGATTTCGCTGTCGTCCAGATGGGTGGCATGAATCAGGCACCAGCGCTGATCTACCTCGAAGCGATTGTAGAGCCAGTCCACCGGACGTTCACCGCTCCACGCCAGACTGTCATTCACCTCTTTTTCCTGCTCCGCCACATGAATATGCACCGGCACATCAGCAGCGCTGGCGGCCAGCACTTCACGCATCTGGGTTTCATTCACCGCGCGCAGCGAGTGGAAACAGATGCCATGATTAAGCAGCGGTTTATTGGCGCTCCATTGCGCTGCGCGTTGCTGTTGTTGCAGATAAGCATCGGTCTGCTGGATGAAACGGCGCTGGCCATCGCTGGCGGGTTGCGATCCAAATCCGCTGAAGCTGTAAAGCACTGGTAGCAACGTCTGACCGATCCCGGCCGTCTCAGCGGCGGCAATCAGGTTGAACAGCATCGCGTCATCGGCATAGGGTTTGCCCTGCTCATCGTGGTGCAAGTAGTGGAATTCCGCCACCTGGCTATAGCCGCCTTTCAGCATATCGATGTAGAGATGGGTGGCGATATCGCCGACCTGCTCAGGCGACAGGCGCTGCACCATGCGGTACATCAGATCGCGCCAGGTCCAGAAGCTGTCCTGCGGATCGCCCGCCACTTCAGCCAGCCCGGCCATGGCGCGCTGGAAGGCGTGCGAATGCAGGTTAGCGATAGCAGGGATCACCGGGCCAGCAAGGTGAGTGGCGCTGCCTGGCGTGCTGTTGGGGGTAAGTTCAGCAATCTGTCCGGATGCGTCAGTGGTAATCAATACGTCTTCATGCCAGCCGTCGGCCAGCAGCGCGCGTGGGGCAAAAAAAACGGCCATGGTTGATCCTTAAGGGCGGAAAGTTGTATATACATATACATACTTTGAGACGCACTGTAAATCGTCAGACGTGAAGGGGAGTGGGATGGCAGAAGCGAAGCAGATCGACAGCCTGTGGCTGGGGGCCGATATCGTCACCATGCGAGACGGGCACTATAACCTGATTGCCGACGGCGCGCTGGCGGTGGATAACGGCGAGCTGATTTGGGTAGGACCGCGTAGTGAACTGCCGGATTTTGCCCCGCGTACGCAGCAGCAATTTGACGGTGGCATCATCACGCCAGGTTTAGTCGATTGCCATACGCATCTGGTGTTTGGCGGCGATCGCAGCCAGGAGTTTGAGCAGCGTCTTAACGGCGTCAGCTATGCCGAGATTGCGGCGCAGGGCGGCGGTATTCTCTCCACGGTGCGTGCTACGCGCGCGGCATCGCAGCAGGAGTTGGTGGCAAGTGCGCGCTGGCGTCTAAATCGATTGCTGGCAGAAGGTGTCACCACCGTTGAGATCAAATCGGGTTATGGCCTCGATGAAACCAGCGAGCTAACCATGCTGCGCGCCATCCGCGAATTGGCGGAAACGGTGCCCGCCGATGTGCTCTCCACCTGCCTTGCCGCGCACGGCTTCCCGCCCGAGTTTAAAGAAAACCCACAGGGCTGGATCGATATCATCTGCAATCGCCTGTTACCACAGGTGAAGGCGGAAGGGCTGGCGGATGCCGTCGATGCCTTCTGCGAACATCTCGCCTTTTCCCCTGAGCAGGTTAGCGCGGTGTTTGATCAAGCCAAAGCGCTGGGGATGCCGGTTAAACTGCACGCTGAGCAGTTGTCAGCGCTCGGCGGCGCCACGCTGGCGGCTGAATACGGCGCCTTGTCAGCCGATCATCTTGAATACGCCACCGAAGCCGATGCGCAAGCGATGGCGCAACACGGCACCGTTGCGGTGTTGCTGCCGGGCGCGTTCTATCTACTGCGCGAGACCCAACGCCCGCCGGTGGATCTGTTCCGCAAACACGGCGTGTCAATGGCGCTGGCCAGCGATGCCAATCCCGGTACTTCTCCGGTGCTGTCGCTGCGTCTGATGTTGAATATGGGCTGTACGCTGTTTGGCATGACCCCGGAAGAAGCGCTGGCGGGTGTGACCTTATGGGGCGCGAAAGCGCTGGGATTACAGCATTCGCACGGTTCGCTGGAGGTCGGGAAGGTAGCGAACTTTGTACACTGGCCGCTGGCACGTCCGGCAGAACTGGTTTACTGGTTGGGCGGCGAGTTGCCGTGCCAGGTTATTTATCGTGGAGAAGCGCAATGACACCTTTACATTTCACCGCCGGTAAGCTGCCGCTGCTGGTCAGCATCCCGCATGCGGGCACCCAGTTAACGCCTGAAGTGGATGCAGGATTAAGCGACGCGGCACGCGGTTTGCCGGATACCGACTGGCACATTCCGCTGCTGTACGATTTTGTGCGCGATTTAGGGGCCAGCGTGCTGGTTGGCCACTACTCACGTTTTGTCATCGACCTGAATCGTCCGCCGGATAACCAGCCGTTGTACACCACCGCCACCACCGGCCTCTATCCTGAGACGCTGTTTGACGGTACGCCAACCTTCGTCGAGGGGAAAACCCCCAGCGCCGCCGCGCGTCAGGGTTATCTCGATAATATCTGGCAGCCGTATCACCAGCAGATCCAGCAAGAGCTGGCGCGACTGAAAGCGGAACACGGTTATGCGTTGCTGTTTGATGCCCACTCCATTGCTTCGGTGATTCCACGCTTGTTTGATGGTCAGTTGCCGGATATCAACATTGGCACTAACAGTGGTGAGAGTTGCTCGACAGCGGTGATCGAAGCGATTAAAGAGGTTTGTGCCGCGCAAAGCGATTACAGCTGGGTGGTTAACGGCCGTTTCAAAGGCGGCTATATCACGCGTGCCTACGGTCAGCCGCAGCAGGGCGTACAGGCCGTGCAGCTCGAACTGGCGCAGCTGAATTACATGGATGAAACCCCGCCGTTTGCCTGGCAGCAGGATCGCGCCGCGCAGCTGCAGAAAGTGTTAAAACCGATGATGCAGGCGTTTTTACAGGCTGGAAAGCCGCGCTAATCGTTCGAGTCGCCATGCCCATTGGGGCAAATTTTTTACCAGGCAGCCACCTTTGAAAGTTGGCTGCCTTTTTTATTGGTATTAAATCGGGGGCTTGGGTAACGCACCAGATCCATTTTGCTTCCCTCTCAAACCCTGCAATCCCCATAACAGTGCATTGGCGCCCCAGGAAGGTGCGCCACTAACGTCTGTGCCGTGACCATTCCCTGATTCCAGCGCTTCTGCCGATTTGGCACACCGCTTGCTAGGTTGTATGTACAAGTAAAGACCACGTGGTAATTATCACTTTTTATTCTGGCTGGCTCACAAAAAGCTTATGCCGACAATGATCTGCCGCAAGCTAACTTGTATATACATGAAATGTCATCTGAGCTGTATCAGCTAACAGAGACAGCCAATTCGATTAATGACCAGGAGAAGCCGCATGACGCACCGTGCCCCGATTAGCCGTTTTTGCCTCACGACCCTGTTTGCCAGCCTGATGATCAGCGGTGTTGCTGTACAGGCCAAAGAGTGGAAATCGATCACCATCGCTACCGAAGGCAGCTATGAACCCTGGAACCTGACGCTGCCGGGCGGCAAGTTAGGCGGCTTTGAACCTGAACTGATGGAAGACTTATGTAAGCGCATGGGCATCCAGTGCAAGCTGGTGGTGCAAAACTGGGACGGCATGATCGCCGGACTGAATGCTGGCAAATATGACGTGATCATGGATGCCATCGTCATCACGCCGGACCGCAAAAAAGTGGTCAATTTCACCGTGCCTTACGCGTCCACGCCAGCCACCTTTATCACCACCAAAGACAGCCCGCTGATGCCAGCCGATCACAACATCATCAAGCTGCATGACGATGAGAAAGAGATCAACACCGCGATTGCACCACTGAAAGCGGCGTTAAAAGGCAAAACCATTGGTATCGCGTCCGGCACGGTTTACACGCCCTTTATTGATAAGTACTTCAAAGATGTCGCCGACGTGCGCGAATACACTTCCTCAGCAGATGCGATTCTCGATCTTCAGGCGGGGCGTATTGATGCGGTGTTCGACGATGTGACCTTCGCCCAATCGATGCTGGCGCGCAAAGAGAACAGTAACCTGACCTTCAGTGGCCCGCAGTTGGGTGGCCCGATTTGGGGTGAGGGCGAGGCGATGGGCGTGCGCATGGCTGACAACGATCTGAAAGCCAAACTCGACGAGGCCATTAAAGGCGCACTGGCCGATGGCACCGTGAAAAAGCTGAGTGAGAAGTGGTTTAAAACTGACGTAACCCCGTAAGTGAGGTGAAAGATGATGAGCCTGCTGAGTTTTGGTGCTGATGGCTGGGGCCGCCTGATTTTGGGGGCTGCCTTCACCACGCTGCTGCTGTCGCTGGCGGCGTTGATGATTGGCGCGGTGGTCGGTTCCGGCGTGGCGGCAGCGAAACTGTCGCCGCAGCGCTGGGTTCGCTGGTTGGGTGAAGCCTATTCCACGGTGTTTCGCGGCATCCCGGAACTGCTGGTGATCTACCTGTTCTATTTTGGCGGATCGGGCCTGATTACCCTGGTGGGACAGATGTTTGGCGCGGATGGTTTTATCGAAGCGCCGCCGTTCCTGATTGGTGCACTGGCTATCGGGCTCATCTCTGGATCCTATCAAGGTGAGGTGTATCGTGCGGCGCGTCTGGCGCTGGCCAAAGGTGAAGTGGAAGCGGCAGTCGCGATCGGCATGCCGCGCTGGCGTATTGCCCAGCGCATTTTGCTGCCGCAGATTGTGCGCTATGCGCTGCCAGGCATGTCAAATGTCTGGCAGATGAGCCTCAAAGATTCGGCGCTGGTGTCGGTGACCGGCATCGTCGAGCTGATGCGTGCCAGCCAGGTGGCGGCGGGATCCACGCGCGATTACTTCACTTTCTATCTGATTGGCGGTGGCTGCTATCTGGTGCTGACGCTGCTGTCTAATCATGCGTTCCGCCGGGCAGAGTCTCGCCTTGGACGCGCGTGGCAAAGTCGCACTGCGGCACAGCATTAAGGAGCAGCAGTATGATTGACTTCGCCTTTCTGACCGATACCTTTCTCAAGCTGAGCGCCGCGCTGCCGGTGACGCTCGGCCTGTTTATCAGTGCCTTTCTCTGCGGTGGCATTCTCGCTATCGGCATTCTGTCACTGCGCATGAGCCGCTGGCGGGTGCTGAGCGGCTTTGCGCGCGGCTACATTCTGGTGTTTCGCGGCTCACCGCTGCTGATCCAACTGTTCCTGATCTATTACGGATTAGGGCAATTTGGCGTGATCCGCCATAGCTTTGTCTGGCCGTTCCTGCGCGAGCCCTTTACCTGCGCGGTATTGGCACTGTCGCTGTGCACCGCGGCTTACACCGCTGAAATCCTGCGCGGTGCCTTGCTGGCGGTGCCGCCCGGACAGGTCGAAGCCGGGTTGGCCTGCGGCATGTCGCGCTGGCTGCTACTGCGTCGCATCATCGCGCCCATCATGCTGCGTTATGCATTGCCCGCGTATTCCACCGAAGCGATCCTGCTGGTGAAGTCCACGGCGCTGGCCAGTCTGGTTACTGTGTGGGATGTCACTGGTGTGGCGCAGCAGATCATTCAGCGTACCTATCGCACCATGGAAGTGTTTATCTGCGCCGCCGCCATTTATCTGATCCTCAACTTTATTATCGTCCAGCTTTACGCGTTGTTAGAACGCCGTTTAACCCCGGTGCATCGCGTTGAAAAAAAGCCGTTACCCGCGGTTAAACCGCTTGCCGGAGAGTGATATGCAATCCACATCCCCCGTAACCTTAAGCGCCACCGATATCCATAAATCCTTTGGCGCAATGGAAGTACTGAAAGGCATTTCGCTGCAGGCGCATCAAGGCGATGTTATCTCAATTCTCGGCGCCAGCGGCTCGGGTAAAAGTACCTTATTGCGCTGTATCAACCTGCTGGAAACGCCGGATGCTGGCGTGGTGAGCGTCGGTGGTGAAACCATTGAGATGAAGCGCCATGCGCGTGGTCATCAGCTGGCGGCCAATCCTAAACAGATAGAGCGTTTGCGCTCGCGTCTGGGCATGGTGTTCCAGAGTTTTAACCTGTGGTCGCACATGACGGTGCTGCAAAACGTGATTGAAGGGCCGCACTATGTTCTGAAGCGCGATAAGAAAAGCTGCATCGCTCAGGCGGAGCAGTTGCTGGATCGCGTTGGCCTGTTGAATCGCAAAGATTTTTATCCGGCACAGCTTTCCGGCGGCCAGCAGCAGCGTGTGGCGATTGCCCGCGCACTAGCGATGGACCCGGAAGTGATGCTGTTTGATGAGCCAACCTCAGCACTTGATCCCGAGCTGGTGGGCGAAGTATTGAAAGTGATGCGCAGCCTGGCGGAAGAGGGGCGCACCATGTTGGTGGTGACGCACGAAATGGGCTTTGCGCGTAACGTTTCCAACCGGGTGGTGTTTATGCATCAGGGGACCATTGATTGTCAGGGGACGCCAGAAGAGATGTTTGGCGCACAAGGCTCGCAGCGCTTTAAGCAGTTTATCTCCAGCCATCAGAGCCATCACACGGAGCAACCAGCATGACATTAGTGTGGGGCGATGAAACGCTTTCCTGGCAGGATGTCGTGCAGGTGGCACGGCACAATGCCGAACTGACGTTAAGCGCCAGCGCCTGGCAGCGTATTGCTCAGGGGCGTGAGATCGTCGAGCAGATTGTGGCCAGCGGGCATATCGCTTATGGCATCAATACCGGGCTGGGGGCGCTGTGCAATATCACTTTGCCGGAAGTGCAGCTCAGCCAGTTGTCACGTAATACGCTATTGAGTCACGCTTGTGGCGTGGGCCCATTACTGGCGCGTGAACAGGTGCGTGCCATTCTGTGTGCGGCGATTGCGAACTATAGCCATGGCAAATCGGGCGTCTCCGTGGCACTGGTGCAGCATTTGCTGGCGCTGCTGAATCATCAGATTACGCCGCAGGTGCCGTCGCAAGGTTCAGTGGGCTATCTCAGCCATATGGCGCATATCGGACTCGCGCTAATTGGCGTGGGCGATGTTGAGTATCAGCAACAGATCGTGTCTGCAGAGCAAGCGCTGGCGCAGGCTGGATTAACGCCTTATCGACCTGGCGCGAAAGAGGGCTTGAGCCTGGTGAACGGCACGCCGTGCATGACCGGGTTGTCGTGTTTGGCGCTGGATGATGCGGCGCGGCTGTTGGATTGGGCTGACGTGACCGGCGCGATGAGCTTTGAGGCGCTGCGCGGGCAGTTAGTGGCGTTTGATGCCGAAGTGATTGCGCTGAAAGCCAGTCCTGGCATGCAAGTGAGTGGCCTGCGTTTGCGTCAGTTGCTGAGCGACAGCCCACTGCTGGCAAAAAGCGTAGGTGTGCGCACCCAGGATGCGTTGAGCTTACGCTCGATGCCGCAGGTGCACGGTGCCAGCCGCGATCAGTTTGATCACGCCGCGCGACAGGTGAATATCGAGTTGAATGCCTGTACCGATAATCCGTTGGTACTCGGCACCGTGGATAACTGGCGTGTGGTGTCGCAGGCCAATCCGCACGGTGAATCGGTGGCGATGGCGGCCGATTTACTGGCCATTGCCATGGCGGAGGTTGGCAGCATTGCGGAGCGACGTCTGGATCGTTTAGTGAATCCACTGGTCAGCGGTTTACCGGCGTTCCTGGTGGCGCAGCCGGGCGTGAATTCCGGCATGATGATTGCGCAGTACGTGGCGGCGTCGTTGTGTGCGGAGAACCGTCAGTTGGCACAACCGGCGGTGCTGGATAATTACGTGACCTCGGGTTTGCAGGAGGATCATCTTAGCTTGGGTACGGGAGCTGCGTTGAAACTGCTGAAGCTGGTGGGGAATGTGTGGCAGATTCTGGCGATTGAGTATTTGCTGGCGGCGCAGGCGCTGGATTTCCATGGCGAGGCGGAGTTGGCGGAAGGGACGAAACAGGCGTTGCGCCGTTTGCGGGCAGAGGTGGCGAACTGGCAGGAAGATCGCTGGCTGGCACCGGAAATTGCCCGGGCAGTTGAGGTGATGAAGAACGGTGTTTGCTGAGTGCTCTTAAGCGATGCTGAACTGCTTAACTGCTTAACTGCTTAACTGCTTAACTGCTTAACTGCTTAACTGCTTAACTGCTTAACTGCTTAACTGCTGAATGCGTGTGGGTGCGGGCCGTAGCACCTCTGCTGCTGCCGGGCAGTCCTCGCGCCGCTGGCGCGGTTCCTTCGGCTTACACGTCGTGCCGACGGACCGTTCGGGGATCGACCATCCCTGGTCGGCCCCGAACTGATCCACGCATCCCTGCGTGGATCTCCTGGCCCAACGTAAAAGCCTCAGCGCTGCGGATAGCCCTTGCAGCATCAGAGGTGCTACGGCCTTTCACATCTGTGCCGTTTTTTACCACGCGCAATCAAGTTTATGAGCAGGCTGGGGGCGCAGGGGGGCAGGCAATCCGCAGCGCCGAGCAGAGTGAGTCTGCCAGGATAGCCCGCAGGACGCGGGCGGAAGGCGGGGCGGCACAGGGATGTGCCATCCCCCGGCGTTCCGTGAGGCAGACGAACGAAGTGAGGGTACCGCGTCAGCGGCGCGAGGACGCCAGCCCCCCTGCGCCCCCAGCCAGCGTTAACTCGGTTTTAAGCCAACCCGCAATTCAGCCTGCAATCCAAACCTCGGTTTAAAACTGCATTCAAACCCGCAGTCCAACCGGAACCGATAACCCACAAAATTTAACCGCGGCGCGCATCCGGGCGCACCAAATCAAACCGCAATTCCTCACTGATGCCGTAATACGCCGATGGGCCGCCGGCTCGCAGAATAGGTTGTGCCTTAGCGGTCTGGTAAATGCCATCTTCCAGCAGCGTCTCATCAATATGAATTGCCACCACTTCACCCAACACCAGCCAACTCTCCAGTTCAGTGCCTTGCACATCCTGCAGGCGAATCAGCTGCGTCAGACGGCACTCAAAGTTCACCGGGCTCTCTGCCACCATACTGACGTTCACGTGCGAGGCGGCAATCGGCGTCAATCCCGCCAGCGCGAACTCATCTTGTTCAGGCGGTACTGACGCAGAGCTTTCATTCATCGCTTCGGCAAGCGGGCGCGTGGCCAGATTCCAGACGAATTCTTTGCTTTCACTGATATTGCGCACACTGTCTTTCCAGCCGCTACTGGCAAAACCAATGATCGGCGGATGATAGTTAAAGCAGTTAAAGAAACTGTACGGGGCCAGGTTGCGCTGGCCACTGGCGCTCAGCGAACTCACCCAGCCAATCGGGCGAGGACCAACAATGGCGTTCAGCGGATCGTGTGGCAAACCATGCCCGCTCCTTGGCTGATAAGTATAACGTTGTCGCATTAGCGCTCCTGGCTCGTCTGTTAAACTTCGCACCGCAACGCTGTTATGGCATTCCTGTCGCTATCATCAGGAAACGCTAGCGGATGACCATAACGGCAGCTTGCTGCAGCACGAATTATTTTGGACTCAATTTTGGGATATCAGGTTTAAATGCAATACAGATAATCGTGTAAGCGGATTGTGCGATGCCGCCATCCAGCGTATCTTACGCCCGCGCTACTATCCGGAGAATCTATGAACAAGCCAACCGCCACCTCGCCATTCCATCCCCGTAATCGCCATCAGGGCCGTTATGATTTTGCTGCTCTGACCGCGGCTCATCCGCCGCTGGCGGTGAAAGTCCGTCCTAATGGCTACGGCGAGTTGTCGGTGGATTTTGCCGATCCTGAAGCGGTAATGCTACTCAATCAGGCACTGATTAAGCTGTTTTATAACCTGAACTGGCAGCTACCGGAAGGCTACCTGACGCCACCCGTACCGGGCCGTGCTGACTATGTGCATGCGCTTGCAGATTTGCTGGCCAGTGACAACGGCGGCAAAGTGCCACGCGATGTCGATGTGATGGATATCGGTTGCGGGGCAAATCTTATTTATCCATTGATCGGGCATGCGGAGTACGGCTGGCGCTTTACCGGCACCGATATCACGGCGGAAGCCATCACGGCGGCAAACCAGATTGTCGCGAGCAATCCCGGCTTGCAGCGCGGCGTGCGTCTGCGTCGTCAGAAAGACGAGTCCGCCATTTTCGCCGGTGTGGTGCACAAAAATGAACGCTATCATGCGGTGCTGTGTAATCCACCGTTCCACGGTTCGGCGCAGGAAGCGGCGATGGTCGGTCAGCGCAAAACGCGAAATCTGGGCTTAGGCAAAGATGCACCGCTTAACTTTGGCGGTCAACACAAGGAACTGTGGTGCGAGGGCGGCGAGCGCCAGTTCGTGGGTAAGATGATCGATGAAAGCGTGGCTTATGCCGACCGCATTGTCTGGTTTACCTCACTGGTTTCGCGCAAAGAGAACCTGCCTGCGTTGCGCGATCAGTTGCGCGATCTCGAGGTTGAGGAAGTGCGCATCATCGAGATGGCACAGGGGCAGAAACAGAGCCGCTTTATCGCCTGGACATTCCTGCCGCCAGCCGCGCGCACTAAACGCTTCGTGCGCTGAACCAGCGAATCCTGAGGCCACATTCCACATTGTGTCGTTAGTGGGTGCGAACTCGGGATCGCTCATTTAAATACTTGTGCTGAATCGTACGGACTCAAGACCGTAGTCCACATCGGTTGAACATTGAGGCGAGCACTGGAAATATCCCACTTGAGTTCTCGCGTTGAGACTGACGGTTAAAGGCTGCAGCCTGCATGTGTTCGGATGCAGGGGCGAGTCTTAGCCCGCGAAAGTAAGCGTTTAATCCGGTGTCCTAAGGTTTCAACCAACGTGTTTTTATGATGGATTGGGCGGCGGCAGCGCTGCCAGCGTGGCCGCGGACCCCACATCGTTGCCTGTCTGCATCACTTCCACCGTCTGATGCGGCGCTTTAATCCCTGCGGCATCAAAATGCTTCTTCACCTTGTCATCCAGCGCAAAGCGCACTGTCCACTGCTTCAGCGGTTGGGTGGTAAACGACACGCGCACGGTAAAGGACTGGTTGGTTAGGCCCACCAGTCCGGAAAAACTCGGTTCGCCAATCACCATGCCGCGAATATCCGGATTCTCCAGCAACTCCTTCACCGCTGCCTGCAAGGTCGCATTCACACGCTCGGTGTCTTCACTGCGGTCTACATCATAGTTGGCGACAAACGAGCCAATACCGCGCACAAAGTTGGCGAAAGTGGTAATCGAAGACCACGGAATGATGTGATATGCGCCGGTATCCTGACGCACGCCGACGGAGCGAATTGACATGCGCTCCACCGTGCCGGTGATCGGGCCAATTGTCACCAGATCGCCGGTATTCATACCGTTCTCAAACTGAATAAAGATACCGGTAATAATATCCTTCACCAGCGTTTGCGAACCGAACGACACCGCCAGACCCAGCGCCCCGGCACCCGCCAACAGCGGCGCGATGTTAACACCCACTTCTGACAGCAGAATCATAATGGTGATGGTGCTGATCACCACCGCCAGCGCATTACGGAATAGCGTCAGTAAGGTGCGCGTACGTGCGCTGGGCATCGGCCTTCCGTGTGAATCCGAAGCCAGACGGCTTTCGATCAGGCTGGCCAGCAGCGTCCAGCCGATGGCGGAGAGCAGCAAAATCATCACGATACGAATCAGCACATCCACCATTTTCTGCCCGGCTCCCAGCGTGAGCCAGTGCCAGAGATCAAACAGATTCCAGGCATTGAGCAGCAGCAATAGCGTGGCGAACACGGTGATCACACGCGCCAGTTTTAGCAGCGCTTTGACCCAATCATTGACGCGTTTTTGCAGTTCCGGATAGTTACGGCGCAGATCCGGCGACAGCGTCAGCGTTTTGCCAATCCAGCGCGTTAGCATGCCGGAAATCAGCGCGGCGATAACAATAATCGCCATGCTGCGCACCGTGGCCGACATCATAAACTTCAGACTGTCACCCGGATTGAAGATCGAGAACAGGAACAGCGCGATAAAGTAGGCACTCGCCAGCCAATGCCACACCATACCAAAGGCGCGGATAAACAAGGCAAAGAAGCTCATACTGCGATCGGCCAAACGCGATAACTCGTCGTGGATATTGCGTCGGTTGCGGAAAATCAGCCACAGCGCCCAGCCAGTCATGATGCACATGATCAACACATTCACCAACGCAGCGATTTGCATATTCACCTGATTGCCGACAATCGGCACCACCACGAGCAAACCATAACCGATGATGCCGCTGAGCCAGCTAAGACGTGTGTTCCAGTAAGCGGCACGCACATCGGAAAGATGAAAGAAGCGCAGGGTGGGGAAGCGTGGGCAGAATATCAATCGCAACACCGCTTTGAAAAACTCAATCAACGCGAAGGCATTGAGGAATAGCCCCTGCTGATAGGCAATGGTGCGGTTGTTGTTGTGGTAGTTGTCACTGATGATCTGACCAACAAACAGCGTCAGCGCCAGAAGCACTAAGTCGAGAAGAAAGGCGACGATAATGGCGGCAGGCAGATGCAGCCACTTGGTGCGATCCAGATTATGATTGCGCCCCCAGCGGCCCATGCGCTGCCACACGGGATACATCAACAGCCGCGTGAACCAGTAGAAAGCAAAAACGGCAGCGGCGAGCCCGGCGAAATACTTCAGTGCATTGAAGAAGGTTTGCTGATTAAAGGATTTGTGCGGCGCGTTAACGATGTTGTCGTGCAAACGGACAAACTGCGAGGCAACGGCGCCTCCATATTCGCGTGTAACGTTGGTGACGCTCTCCAGTACCGTGGGATCTTCCTGATCGGCCTGCGGTGGAGCCAATACCGGCTGTTCATTATTGGCTTTGCTGGTGGCGGCCTGACGCAACTGATCGATCAGTTCCTGACGCGAGTCGTTATTTTCCAGAATATTGGCCAGCGCGGCATAAGCGGCTTTTTTATCTTCCAGCGTTGGCTCACCTGCAGCGGGGGTGCTGGCAGCGGGCGTTGACGTTTGCTGAGCGGCGACGGCGGCCTGCGGCAGATTGACCGCGTCTGCGGTGGGAACGAGGAACAGACAGAGCAGCATCCATATGGTAAGGCACCATGATGGGCGGGCAAACGACATGACCTTCTCCTTGAGCAACGCACAACGGCACAAGAGAAAAAGTATAGTCAGTGATGGAAGGTGAAGATTCTGAAAGGAAATTTCTTTACGGAAGAAGAGGCGGCTTTACAGCCGCCTCGGCATTTATGACACGTGCTGCAGGAACTCACGCAGACGATCGCTCGGTGGGTTGGTGATCAACTCATCCGGATTGCCATCTTCCGCGATGGTGCCTTTATCAATGAAGATCAGACGCGAAGCCACTTTCTGAGCAAAGCCCACTTCGTGCGTTACGATGACCATCGTCATGCCTTCTTCGGCCAGATCCTGCATCACCTTGAGCACTTCATGGCGCAGTTCAGGATCGAGTGCAGAGGTTGGCTCATCAAACAGCATCATCTTCGGTTTCACCGCCAGCGCACGAGCAATGGCAACACGCTGCTGCTGACCACCGGACAGTTCGGCAGGGAAGTGGTGCGCACGCTCGGCAAGGCCGACTTTACCCAACAGTTCACGTGCCAGTTTCTGTGCATCGTCCTTCTTCGCACCGCGCACGCGAATCGGGCCGAAAGCCACGTTATCCAGCGCACTCATCTGCGGGAACAGATGGAACTGCTGGAATACCATGCCCGCTTCCTGGCGAATCAGGCGTTCATCGACTTTAGGATCGTTAACTTTCATGCCATCAACGATCAGGTCACCGGTGGTGATCTCTTCCAGCTTGTTGATGCAGCGCAGCAGGGTCGATTTACCTGAGCCAGATGGCCCGATAATCACCACCACTTCGCCCTGATTGATCTTCAGGTTGATGTCATGCAGGACTTTGGTCTGGCCGAAGTTTTTAGAGACGTTTTTAAATTCAATCACAGGATTTTCACCTTCTTCTCAATACGGCGCAGTACAAAGCTCAACACCAACGTAATAACCAAATAGATAATCGCAACGGCACTCCAGATCTCCAGCGCGCGGAAGTTTCCGGCGATGATTTCCTGGCCCTGACGCGTCAGTTCCGCCACGCCGATCACGATAAACAGCGAGGTATCTTTGATACTCACGATCCACTGGTTACCGAGCGGCGGCAGCATACGACGCAGTGCCAACGGCATGATGACGTAACGTAAGGTTTCACGGCGGGAAAGACCCAGCGCCAGGCCTGCTTCACGGAAGCCTTTGTTGATCGACAGCACGGCACCACGCGTGATTTCCGCGATATAGGCACCGGAGTTAATCATGATGGTGACCACGGCGGCGGTAAACGGATCGATACGCAGGTCCGGGAAGGCCATCGGTAAGGCGAAGTAAATAAACATCACCTGCACCACGATTGGTGTACCGCGGATCAGCTCGATAAACACCAGCGCGATATTATTGGCGATCCATCCGCCGTACGCGCGCGCGAAACCGGCGACTAAACCAATGATTAACCCGCCAATTAAGCCGAGTACGGAAATTATCAGGGTCATTTTGGCGCCTTCGATCAAAATCGGCAGGGCTGGCCAAATGACGCTCCAGTCAAACTCCATGGTGTAACTCCAAAATCTGTTGCAATGGAAATGTAAAAAGCAGGGAGACTAAGCTCCCTGCTGGAAAAATCGGCTTAGGCCGGAATTATTTTGGCTCGCTGCCGAACCATTTTTTATAAATTGTGTTGTACGTGCCGTTGTCGCGCAGGGTTTTCAGCGCGCCATTAATCTGGTTACGCAGGTCATCGCTGCCTTTTGGCAGAGCGATACCATACTGCTGAGCTTCGATAGACTCGCCAACCGCTTTGAAGCGACCTTTACCGGCGGTGTGGATGAAGTACAGGATGTTTGGCGTGTCGTGCAGCACGGCGTCAGCACGGTTGGTGCCCAACTCCATGTAGGCGTTGTCAATGTTCGGGAACTGACGCAGATCTTTAGACTTGATGTGCGCTTTTGCGTAATCAACAGAACCGGTACCGCTCTTCACCGCAACCACTTTGCCGTTCAGATCGTCGATGCCTTTGATGTTGTTTTCGTTCTCACGCACCATCACTAACAGACCACTTTTGTAGTAGCCGTCAGAGAAGTCGATGGCTTTTTTGCGCTCGTCGGTAATGGTGATGCCGGCCAGAGCCACGTCAACGTTTTTGGTTTGCAGTGCTGGGATGATGCCGCTGAAATCCATTGGCTTCAGGGTGTAATCCAGCTTCAGTTCTTTGGCGATAGCGGCCCACAGGTCGATATCGAAACCAACGTAATCGTTGCCCTGTTTGAATTCAAAAGGAACGAATGCGGTGTCGGTCGCAACGACCAGTTTCTTATCTGCTGCAGTGGAAGAAAGCGAGAAGGCCAGCGCCAGGGCGGCCACGGAGACTTTAATCAAAGACTTCATCATTATTTTCCTTATTACCCTTCAGACCTGATGGCCTGATGTACGGCTATTCATATGAAAAAATTATGCCAACTTTTCATTTTGGTCGAAATCAGCAGGATGCAGGGCCTGGCTGAAGCGATTTTGCTGTAATCGAAAAGCCTGCACTAATATGGGTCACCAAAATAGTGCATCGTACTGTGGTGGTGCAGGCACAGTGTGCACCAAGGGCTGAGCAAGGGAAAGGCAGGATTAAGATTTTGTTAACAACGTCAAAAAAAGCACCAAAATGTTACAGATATAAAAAAAGGCGGGATATCCCGCCTTCGCTGTAACTGACATTATTCGATGTTGGATTCGATGAACCACAGGAATTTATCCAAATCACGCGATGCTGCCGTGAAAATGTCGGCAGTGTCTTCATCGCTTACTTCACTGATGGCCTTACGCGTATCGTTCGCGACAATCGCGTAACGATCGGCAAGGGCTTTCAGGTGATCCTGAACGGTATGGATGTTGAGCGGATAGCTTTTTAATGGCGTCTTGTCGTTGACGATCTGAGTGGTACCCAGCGCCACGCCGCCGAGCTGTACAACACGCTCTGCAATGGTGTCCTGATGATCGGTGATGGCAGTACGGAAGCCATCCAGCATTTCATGCACACCGATAAAGTTGGCGCCGCGCATATTCCAATGCGCCTGCTTAGTGATCAGTGACAGATCAATAAACTCCACTACCAGACGGTTGAGCACCTCGATGGTCGCTTTCTTATCGCTATCAGCAACATCATTACGGGTGTAAATGAGATCAGACGATTTAGTTTTAACCAGTTTTGCGGTACTCATCATTAAT
>Ga0157363_1000171_pt1 | contig 49732 bp, 49 predicted proteins | sample AttsexASBM1_FD_111477 | JGI IMG/M metagenome (GOLD analysis project Ga0157363, IMG submission 111477) | Fungus gardens microbial communities from leaf cutter ant in Ribeirão Preto, State of São Paulo, Brazil - Atta sexdens ASBM1 | ecosystem: Host-associated > Fungi > Mycelium > Unclassified ... | reverse complement strand
TAGCGCCGATGGTAGTGTGGGGTCTCCCCATGCGAGAGTAGGGAACTGCCAGGCATCCAATTAAGACCAATAGGTCATGACCACACCCTTGACACGGTGCGGGAGAAACAAGCAAAGTAGCAGAGCTGCTTTGAGACAGAATCGGTGGAGCGGTAGTTCAGTTGGTTAGAATACCTGCCTGTCACGCAGGGGGTCGCGGGTTCGAGCCCCGTCCGTTCCGCCACCTTTTAATGAAAAAGCCATATCAGCGATGATATGGCTTTTTTGCGTTATTCGAAAATTACTTTATTAGGGTAACCCGCTAAATTAAAAACGGCTTACCCGTGTCTCAATTAATGTAACTTATTATCTTCTTGTTTCCGTTCTGACGTTGAATCCTTATTACGCAATTTCTTAACTTGGTCAGCGGTAACTGCAGAAGTATTATTTCCCCAACTTTGACGAATAAACGTGACGACATCTGCGACTTGTTGGTTAGTTAATCTCCAGCCAAAATCAGGCATAGTCAAACCTGTTATCGCATCTTGAGTGACGGCCATTTTACTTCCCTTTAGTACAACACTTATTAGTGAAGAAGGGTCGTCACTCAATACTGCTGAATTAAGCGCTAATGATGGGAAGGTTTTTGCATAGCCTTTACCATCAATTCTGTGGCAGGCAGAACAATTATCCATATATTCTCGTGCTCCTCGCTGTGATAAGTCTCCCTTAAGTAATGCGATAGACGTTGACCCATCTTCTTTAGGGGCAACCGCTTTGTCATTAGCGGGCTTTAACGATTTAAGGTAGAGAGCGATAGCGGTTAAATCTTGTTGACTTAGATACTGAGTACTATGTTCAATCACATCAGTCATCGAGCCAAATGCAGCACTTTGATCCGTTCTTCCGGTTTTAAGGAACTCAACAAGCTGACTGGTTGACCAACGTCCTAAACCGTCTTTGACATTACCAGTCAGATCAGGAGCATGCCAACCCTCTAGTGTTCCCCCTGTTAAATAGGCTGGGTTCTGTTGATCAAGAGCCTTCTCTTGAAACCCTATTCCTCGTGGAGTATGGCAGGTACCACAGTGTGCTAGTCCTTGAACTAGGTATGCCCCGCGATTCCATTGAGGGCTTTGATGCGGATCGTTTTGATAGATTTTTCCGTCATAAAATAACTGATTCCAGATTGCGAGAGGCCAACGCATATTGAGTGGCCACGGGATATCACTATCTCTATTTTTCTGTGATACGGCCGGGACGCTGTGCATGAAATACTCATACAATACTTTCATATCGGCATCAGTGATTTTGGAAAATGATATATAGGGCATCGCGGGGTAGAGGTGATGACCATCTTTTGCGATACCGCCACGTACAGCTTTGACAAAATCATCATAAGTATAATTACCAATTCCATACTCTTTATCTGGGGTAATATTGGTAGAGTAAATCGCCCCTATTGGTGTCGACATTTTTAAACCGCCAGCAAAGTTTTTTCCACCTGGGGCTGTGTGGCATGCTACACAATCTCCCGCCGCAACCAGTTCTTGTCCCTTAGTGAGAACTGGATTAGCCAAGCCATAGTGTGAAAGTGCTAGTAGGGAAAGTGCAGTTAACCGTGTGTTCCATTTCAACATAAGAGTCTCTCCCTTGTTATACCTGAACTAAAGGCCCGGGGTTCGGTAAGTAACGAGTACGTATTGCATTCGCTGCAAACAAGGCAGTCGCACCAACAATTCCTGTCGGGTTATAGGCCAGGTTTTGTGGGAAGCAACAGGCACCAAGAACGAATAGATTGGGAACATCCCAACTTTGGAGATACTTATTGACTACGCTCGTTTTAGGGTCGCTTCCCATTACTGCACCACCGGTAGTATGGGTAGATTGATAGGGACGCACATCGTAATGTGCATCCATGCCCATATATTTCATTTCATAGTGTTCGGGATTGATCAACTTAACGATTTCTTCAGATTTTTGACCGATGAAATGGGTCATCTTTAACTCATTCGGTTGCCAGTCAAATGTCATACGCAATAGAGGTTGTCCGTGTACATCGGTATAGGTTGGATCAAGATCTAGATAGCATTGCTTATAAGGCATTACTGAGCCGGATGATCCTACATTCATGGTGTGTAAATAATTATCACGAATAGCCCGTTTCCATCCTGAGCCCCATTTCGGCGCGTGGGAGGGGATAGCCATTTGCTGAATGGGGCGTCCACCAGTAGTGGTGGCTGAGATGGTGGCTCCACCGATAAAATTTAATGTGGAGTGATCAAAGTTTTCTGCATTGAACTCATCGATAAACATACCCGAGGTACCCGTTGCAGCAAATGGATTAAATATACTGTCGGGTTTAAAAAATAGACTAATACCACCATTCATTTGGTATGCATAATTACGGCCTACTACCCCTTCACCTGTTAGGGGATTATAAGGTTTACCTATTTTCGAGAGTAATAATAAGCGGACATTGTGTAATTGAAATGCACTGAGGATAACTAGATTTGCAGGTTGTTCCACTTCCTGCCCCTCTGCATCGATATAAGTGACACCTGTAGCCTGTTGTCCGGTTGAATCAGTATTGACTCTTATAACGTGGCATTGGGTTCTTAGTTCAATATTATTAAAGGGCTTTAAAGCGGGCAATACGCAGGCTTGTGGCGATGCCTTAGAGTAGTTATAGCAGCCAAAACGTTCACAAAATCCACAATAGTTGCAAACGCCCATTTGTACACCGTACGGATTAGTATAGGGTTCAGTACAATTGGCGGCAGGTACCGGGAATGGGTGATAGCCTAACTTTTTAGCAGCCTCACTAAAAAGCATGCCGGCATACTGTGTTTTCAAAGGTTTAGTGGGATAAGCGTTTTGACGAACGGCTTCAAAAGAATTCCCACCTTCTATAAGTTCTCCTCGTACGTTACCTGCCTGTCCTGCCGTGCCACAAATCTTTTCAAATTTATCGAAGTAAGGCTCCATTTCAGCGTAAGTAAAGGGATAATCTTGAACGGTCATATCCTTAGGGATGAAGTTAGCACCATACTTTTCAACCACCGTACTGCGCATACGCAAATCGGCTTCGAGTGGCCGCCATAACATTCCATTCCAGTGGCTACCGGCCCCTCCCACTCCATCTCCAGGTAAGAATGACCCAAAACGACGATAGGGTAGTGCGGTCTGAGAAGAATTATGCCGGACAGTAACGGTTTCTTTTGATGCATTTTGAAAAAGCTTTAATCTAATGCCATAAGTGAGTTCATCGGTAATCTTTGGATAGGCAAAATCAGGGTAGGTGTCACGTGCTTCTCCACGCTCCAGTGCAACAATATTAAGTCCACTCTCAGCGAGCTCTTTTGCCATTAATGAGCCCGTCCAGCCGAAACCTACAATAACGATATCTACGCCCGGTTTTTTAATTGCCATATTAAATAATCCTCTTCCCGGAAATACTGACTGGGCCTAATGGGTAAGGCTGATTTGGATGATCTAATACTTGCGGATAGTCAGCTCTGGCTCCTGGGTAACCAATTAATTTCCATGAGGCTAACGTCTGATTACCACCGTGTAATGGGTCAGCGAGATAGCCTTCTTTTGTATTGTCGAGTGCCTGAGTGAAAAACAACTTCCCCGAAATATCACGGAAATTCACTGTCCCTTCTTCAAGCTTTTGCAGGATACTGTCTTGGGTTTCCGAGGGGAGTTGGCTAAATTCTGCATTATGCTGTTCATGGCACCACTGATTAAGGCCGCGAATTCCGCGACGCCAAGTTTCTCTTGGCACAGACGACGATTGATAACCAAGTTCCGGCTCAGCATCAGCAAATGGACCCTTCATGTACCATAAGTGTCCATATCCGTAAGGTAATTCCATTTGCTTGTCGATAAAGATTGGTACGCCCTCGCTTACCGCACCTGGACCGAGTTCATCTTCAGGAATTAATCGATCGGTTATGGCGATAACTGTCCGCCATTCATCATTATTGAAAAAAGCAGGAACATAGTGCTCAGTAACCGATTCTGATTTTTTCTCTGCGGCCAGTGCCTCATGGGTGAGCAAACTTCCGCTCGCTGCGGCTAAAGGAATGAGACTGAGTGAACGTTTTAAGAAATGCCGCCGAGACGAAATATAGGGATCGTGACTCATGGAATATCTCCGTATTTTTTTAAATAATGGGTCCATCGTGCGGTGGATAATGGAGTTAAGGTAAGACCTTAGAAACTAGAGGGGAATAATTGTTAATACAAGGTTAAAAAGTGCTTGGATTTTTCTACTACTGAGAGTCTTTTTCTAAGTGATTGATATTATTCTTCATTAATCCTAATTGTTAGCGATGCTAGTTATTTAATTCTGCTAATAGTTTGATCTATGTTAAATTTCCCTCTGAACCTAGTGCTATCTGGAAAGAAGAGGTGTGCAAGTCCTTGGTATTTTTATTGGCGCTGCGTAGTATGGGAGATGGTTAATAAGTAGAGAGGTAGGGGAGAGGGTGCGTAAAAAAGCCTATGCAGTGAGATATGTCGCAGGTCAACCTAACGAGATTATCTTTGCGCCAGAAAACAGTGATCCCCTTACGTATTGTTTGCCAGAGGGTGCACGTTTGCCCGCTTATAAAACCTTGAAAGTATTGGTTTGGAATATTTTCAAACAGCAGAGAGCGGATTGGCAATCGGTCCTGTTGGGGTTAGGAAAAGAGAGCCATTTAATTTTATTGCAAGAAGCGCAGACTACGCCTGAACTTATCGCTTATGCAACTAAACACCATATCTCTGTGGAACAGGTTCCTGCTTTACAATTCCCTCAACATCCCTCGGGCGTCATGACCTTATCAGGTACCTCGGCGGTTTTTTGTTGTCCGTTACATGAGCGTGAACCCCTACTTCGTATGGCTAAATCGGCGCTCATTACCGTATATCCACTCCCTGATGGTCGAATGTTAATGGTCGTCAATATTCATGCGGTGAATTTTAGTCTTGGAATTGATATTTACCGGAAGCAACTAGCGGCGGTGGGAGAGCAAATGCGAATTCACCAAGGGCCTGTCATGATGGGGGGCGATTTCAATTCTTGGAGCAGACAACGTATGAATGTTCTTTACACATTTATCCGTGATCAGTCTTTAAAAGAAGTACGCTTTCCGCAAGACTTTCGCCGAACAGCTTTTGGACGGCCGCTCGATTTTATATTTTATCGGGGGATGTCTATCAAGAATGCTCGCGTTTTGAAAACCGAAGCTTCGGATCATAACCCCTTATTTGCCGAATTCAGTTTCACGGAGAGTCGCTAACTATGCAATACTTCGATGGCCATAATGATCTCTTACTTAACTTATGGTTGAATTATCCAGATGACCCAGCGGCTTTTTTTGAGAAGGTTGATGGGCATCTCGATTTTCCTCGTATACAGCAGGCTGGCTTAATTGGTGGTCTCTTCGCGATCTTCATCCCACCCAGACATTACATTGCAGAAAAATACCCTCACCACGCTAAAAAGCTAGAAAACCCTCTCGAGGTAATGTGGGAACAGCTCGCTATATTAAAAACGTTGATCCAACAATCCGAAGGAAAAATGGAACTTTGCACGACCTCGGCAGCAATAGATCGCGCAATCACGCGACAGGTTTTTGCTGCGGTGGCACATATTGAGGGGGCTGATGCCTTGGCACTAGATAACACCGCTCTTGAAGCCTTTTACCAAGCGGGTGTTAGAAGCGTAGGGCCTTTTTGGAATACCCCCAATGCTTTTGGCGAAGGGGTAACCGGTACTTTTCCTGGTACACCTGACAGTGGACCAGGGCTTACTTCGGCTGGGAAAGATCTTATTACTCAGCTCGCAGCAAAAAAAATGGTTATTGATTGTTCTCATATGAACGAGAAAACATTTTGGGAAGTCTCCCAGCTTAGCCATCAACCTCTTATTGCGACACATTCGTCAGTGCATCACCTCTGTCCACAGCCTCGGAATCTCACCAATCAACAACTTTTAGCTATTGCAGAGAGTGGCGGTGTTGTGGGGATTAATTTTGGTAATGCTTTTATTCGCACTGATGGTGCACGGCATGAAGAGACTTCGCTCGATACTTTGGTGGACCATTTTTGCTATGTGGCAGAACTTATCGGTGAAGACCATCTTGCTTTAGGCTCTGACTTCGACGGTGTATCGGTACCAAAGTCCCTAGGTGACGTCACAGGGCTACCCCTCCTGACTAAACGGCTTTATAGCCGAGGTTTTTCCACTGAGAGTCTAGAGAAAATCATGCATCGAAACTGGTTAAAAGTACTCGAACGCACCTGGGGTCAATAACGCGGATTAATTTTGGTTTAGTGTTGACCTTGGCGAAACATTAGCGCAACATTTACTTCCCGATGGCAACGAATAGTTGCCTAGACGATAATAATGAGGACAACACCATGTGGAAAAAACCAGAATTTGAAGATATGCGTTTAGGTATGGAAATCACTCTGTACATCTCTAATCGCTAAGCAGCACATCTATGCCCACGTTGGTTCGTGGGCATCTTCCTTTCTTTAAATCGACACTTCTATGTTTATCAAAGTTTTAGGCTCTGCCGCCGGTGGTGGTTTTCCTCAATGGAATTGCAACTGCACCAATTGTCAGGGCGTCAGAGAAGGCACCATTCCCGCGCGCCCGCGCACACAATCTTCGATACTTATTAGCGATAATCGCCAAGATTGGGTGCTGTGCAATGCTTCACCAGATATCTCAGAGCAAATTCGTCACACCCCGGAATTTGTTAAGCACGGCCATCTGCGTGGAACCACAATAGGCGACATCATTCTCACAGATAGCCAAATTGACCACAGTACAGGCCTTTTGAGCTTACGTGAAGGCTGTCCGCATCGTGTTTGGTGTACTGCTGAGGTCCATGAGGACCTCTCGACAGGGTTTCCCATTTTTCCGATGCTAACGCATTGGAATGGCGGCTTACTTCATCAGCCGATTGTGCCGATGGAAGCTTTTAAAACACGAGTTTGCACACAACTGCGTTTTACCGCAATTCCCATTATGAGTAATGCTCCGCCGTATTCACCATGGCGTGATAAGCCGTTACCAGGGCACAACGTTGCGCTCTTTATTGAAGATGAGTCAACGGGTAAGAGTGTGCTTTATGCCCCTGGTTTAGGTGAACCTGACGATGTCATTTTGCCTTGGTTACAAAAGGCTGATTGCTTACTCATCGATGGGACTGTCTGGCAGGATAACGAGTTAGTTGCAACCGGTGTAGGCGTGAATACTGGTAAAGCCATGGGCCATTTAGCGCTTTCTGAAGAGAAAGGTATGATGGCAATGCTGGCGACCCTTAAAGCTCAGCGCAAGATATTGATTCATATAAATAATACTAACCCAATACTAAACGAATCCTCCCCCGAGAGAGCTAGCCTTGATAAGGCTGGCATAGAAGTCAGTTGGGACGGTATGGAAATCACGTTGGGAGAATAAAATGTACGTCCGCGAAACGCTAACACCAGAAGCTTTTGAACAGGCCCTGCGCGATAAAGGGGCTTATTATCATATCCATCATCCTTATCATATTGCTATGCATAATGGTCAAGCCACAAAACAACAAATTCAGGGATGGGTAGCAAACCGTTTTTATTACCAAACTAATATTCCTTTGAAAGATGCAGCGATCATGGCCAACTGTCCCGATCCCAGCGTAAGACGTCAATGGGTACAGCGTATTCTTGACCACGATGGCGACGGTGAGAGTGAAGGGGGCATTGAAGCTTGGCTGCAGTTAGGGGAAGCCGTTGGATTGACTCGAGAAGAGTTACTCTCAGAACAACATGTGCTACCTGGGGTACGTTTTGCGGTCGATGCGTATGTTAATTTCGCTCGCCGGGCGAATTGGCAGGAAGCAGCCTGTAGTTCATTAACAGAACTTTTTGCACCGCAAATACACCAATCGCGTTTAGATAGCTGGCCTCAGCACTATCCTTGGATTAAAGAGGACGGCTATTTTTATTTCCGAAGCCGCCTTGGCCAAGCTCGGCGAGATGTTGAGCATGGGCTATCCTTAGCCTTAGCCATTTTCGATACGGCGGAAAAACAGACGCGTATGCTGGAAATCTTACAATTTAAGCTCGATATTCTTTGGACTATGCTTGATGCCATGACCATGGCTTATAGCTTAGACCGTGCCCCTTATCACACAGTGACCGACCAACCAGTTTGGCACACGACGCGTTTGGTGTAAAAATGATGACGTTATCTGCAGTACCCTGTTTTCGACGTGGCTATCGTATGCAATGGGAAGAGACTCAACAACAACATGTGATCCTCTATCCAGAAGGCATGGCGAAACTCAATGAGTCGGCAGCCATGATTCTAGAGCTTGTTGATGGTGTCGCAAGTGTCGATTTGATCATTGAAAAACTGAATGCCCGCTTTCCTGATGCAGGAGGCGTGGATGAGGATGTTATCGATTTTCTTCAGGCGGCTTACCGCCAAAAGTGGATTTTGCTGAACGATGCAAAGTAATCCAGATATTAAAGCACCGCTATGGCTATTGGCTGAGCTCACCTATCGCTGTCCGTTACAGTGCCCTTATTGCTCAAATCCATTAGATTTTGCAAGGGCAAGTGAAGAGCTGACCACCGCGCAATGGATTGAGGTTTTCAAACAAGCCCGAGCGATGGGAAGTGTTCAGCTTGGCTTTTCGGGGGGCGAACCGCTGACTCGTAAAGATCTGCCAGAGCTTATCGCTGCTGCACGCGAACTGGGTTTCTATACGAATCTGATTACCTCTGGGATTGGCCTGACCGCAAAAAAGTTGGATCTGTTTGCTGAAGCTGGACTGGATCATATCCAAATCAGTTTCCAAGCCAGCGATGGAACGTTGAATGCTGCGTTGGCCGGCTCCAAAAAAGCCTTCACTCAAAAACTAGAGATGGCTAAAGCGGTTAAAGCGCATGGTTATCCCATGGTTTTGAATTTTGTTTTACATCGACACAATATTGATCAGATTGATCGGATCATTGAGCTTTGTATAGAACTTGAGGCAGACGATGTAGAACTGGCGACTTGCCAATTCTATGGCTGGGCGCAACTTAATCGTGAAGGACTGCTACCGACCAGAAAACAGATCGCCGATGCTGAAAAGGTGGTTGCCTCTTATCGAGAGAAAATGGCAGCGTCAGGTAATTTGACTAACTTGATCTTTGTTACCCCAGATTATTATGAAGAGCGTCCTAAAGGCTGTATGGGGGGCTGGGGGGCTATCTTTATGAATGTCACGCCGGATGGTAAAGCCTTGCCATGCCACAGTGCACGTCAGCTCCCCATTGAATTCCCATCGGTATTAGAGCATCGTCTTGACGATATTTGGTACAACTCTTTTGGCTTCAATCGTTACCGTGGTTATGACTGGATGCCAGAGCCTTGCCGCTCTTGCGATGAAAAAGAAAAAGACTTTGGTGGATGTCGTTGCCAAGCCTTCATGTTAACGGGGAATGCCGATAATGCTGATCCGGTATGCAGTAAGTCTGCTCATCATGGAAAAATTCTTGAAGCGAGGGAAGAGGCCAATCACTGCCAGATGACCATCGAACAGCTACAGTTTAGGCATCAGCGTAATTCCGAGTTAATTTTCAAAACGTCGGTCTAGGCATGCTGGGAATTGTTGAAGCTCGTCGCTACCAATTGTCGTCAGGACTTGAGGTCAATATAGAGCAAATCCCTCATTTGCAGCGTGCTGCGGTGGTGTGGATTTTCCCAGTCGGTAGCCATCAGGAGCCAAAGGAGTGGCCCGGTTTAGCTCATCTCACCGAGCATATGGTATTTGCGGGCGGGCAAGAGTTCTGCGGGCAACAGCGTCTTATGCCTTGGGTTCACCAGCAAGGCGGGCGACTTAATGCAACGACTCAACAAAATTATACCGCTTACTATTTTGAGGTCGAGGCAACGGATCTGCAGCAAGGGTTGCAGCGTCTTTATGATATGCTGACTGCCCCGCGGTTTGAGGCGGTGGACCTCTTACGTGAAACCGCGGTTATCGACGAAGAATATCGACTCTATTCACACTCCCCTCAAGCATTAGCAAGTGCGGCGATCCATAGCCTTGTTGAACATCCCCCAGCCTTTACGCAGTTTCATATTGGTAATCAGAAGTCATTCGGTAGCGATATCACCTCACTCGGTACTGCGTTAGCGCAATTTCACTCTGGCGGTTATTCCCTCGAACACAGTCAGGTTTGGATCGCTTCCCCTCTTAGCTGCGAGCAGCAACAGGCTGAAGTAGCGCAATGTTTTGATTTATCCGACATATCGATCGTTGCCGATTCATCGGCAGTAAGCTGTGTTGCAGAAAGTGAGACTATCAGCTGGCAGAACTGGCAAGGAGAGATTTGCTTGGCGACTCAGCCAGGTTTAGGTATTACACAAGTCATCGCGATACATAGGTTAAGTGATTGGCCGCTATTTGTTGAACTCATGAGTGATACCGCACCCGGTTCGCTTTGCCACGTGATCAGTCGTCAGTTAGGAACTCATCTTTCTGTGCGGGTGGAACGTCATTATCACGATAACCAGCAGATATTTTTTACACTATGGTTTGAAGGGGCTGATTTTTCCGAACAAGCCGTGCAACAAAGCTTAAGTTTATGGCAGCGATGGCTGGTAGCTGCCTCGGCGCTCTCTGTTGAACAGGTCAAGCACTATCAGCAGTTGGCGGAAGCTGAAGCCTTACGATTACCGGCAATGGAGTTTCTTCGTGAACATGCTCTTGGTTTTATTTTTACTGGAGCGACTCAAAGCGAATTTGCATCAAACAGTCTTCTCCAAGACCTTTCATCCATAAAAAATATCGCGGCATTGCGTAACCGACCGGATGCTCGGTTATCTAAAATTGAATGCCAGGGACTTTATTGTCAATTTCACGTCACGACATTAAAACTTATTGCACCCACTTGCGACCACTATCCGTTTACGTTCTATCCCAATTCTGAAAGGAGAGAACCGTTGCTGGCAGCGAAGGATAGCGGCCAACATGTACCGCTCCATTACCTTCGTGCAGCGGATGGTGGGAATAGCTTGTTGTTACGACCTGCACCAGGATCCGCGATTACTGATAAAGTGCGAGCAGCGTTAACTCAAGCATTATCGCCAGTATTTAGCCTTGTGAAACATGCTGGGGGAAAAATCTTTTGGCAACAGGCTAATGGTAATGATGTGCTCTTTATTCGTTTTGACCATTTTGCTGATCTTAAAAATTGTCTCGTTAACGTAATCAATCATTGGCCAAATGAGCTTCCAAACAGTTCAATTGATGGCTATGGCGCTTTATCGCTTCGACAACTTCTACAGAATATGCCGAGTATTTTAGCGGAAACTTTTGATCAGTGGATGGTCTCCTATTCAGGTTCTACGCAATACGATGCTGAGGCCCTACAATCCATCCTCAGTCATCTACCGCTATGCTGGCGAAGCTTTCAACAAGATAGACTATCCGTACAAAATAATAGGGTTATTCGGGCAGCAGAGAGCGATTCAAAGACGCTGGTGGCTTTTATTCCCTATCCGCGTACCTCACGTCGTGCATTAATGATTTACCAACGATTAGCGGGTTACTATGAGAGTGCTTTTTACCACCAACTACGGGAAAAGGACGCTGTGGGATATGCTGTTGCCTGTCGCCAACGAGTCTTTCGAGAACGGTGGGGATTACAGATCATCTTACAATCCTCTCATCTTTCTACAGAGCAACTGTACGAGCGGGTGGCACTATTTTTTGAAGAATTAACATTCTCCAACGAAATGATAATGAGTGGCTCAGCCATTAAGAATGAAAGTTGTGGTGATGAAAAAGTGGATGAAGTTCTACAAAAATGCTTACCCATTGAAGCGAATGAATCTGAAGATGATGGAGAGGACTTTAGTCCTGAGAGAGCTCATCACCTTATTATCCAGCAAGTGAAAGATAAACAGGGTGGCTGGATTTTCGTTGAATAAAAAAAAAGCTGTTCGGAGCGAACAGCTTTTTTCATTCAACATCACGAGTTATTAACGAATAACGTCAGTTTCTTACCTGGTTGCAGCGATTGTTCATCTCGCGTCAAACTACCATTCCAACGAAGAACATCTTTGATGTTAACGCCGTGACGCTCTGCGATGCTGGAAAGAGAATCACCCTTACGAATCTTGTAGGTGATGCTATTTCCATTATCAGCCAGTTGTTGCCTGCTGTTTTTATCTTGACCGCCTAGCTCTAAAGTTTGACCAATCCGTACTTGCGCAGTACGTAAATTGTTCATCGACTTTAAGGCTTTAACGCTCAATCCGTGTTTTGCTGCTATAGTTGATAGGGTATCACCCGATCGAACTTTATAACGTGAAACTGAACTCGTTGCTGCAACTGCCATCGGCTGTACAGCTTGTATATCGTCCGTCGCTAAAGAGTTTTTCAGCCTAACGACATGCGATTTGGGGACCATTACGTATTGCGGACCACTAGGAGCGGTTGTTCCGCGCTTGTAGCCTGCATTGAAACTTTTCAGTCGTCCGACAGGAATTCCTGTCATTGAAGCGACTTGAGTTAAGTTAATTTGCTTACCAACATTCACCTTAGCTAAGGCTCGGCCGGTATTGGCTTTCGGTAACCTAATCCCGTACTGTTTAGGATTCTTGATAAGTTGGCTCAGCGCTAACATTTTCGGAATATAAACAGTTGTTTCTTTAGGTAGTGATAAGTTCCAGAAGTCAGTTGGCTTACCGCGTGCCCGGTTGGCCTTCATCGCATTCAGAACCCGACCTTCACCACTATTATATGCTGCAACAGTGAGTAACCAATCACCGTGAAACATCTTGTTCAGACGTTGTAGCATATTTAGCGCTACGGTAGTTGATGCGACAACATCACGTCGTCCGTCATACCACTGCGTCTGTTTCAATCCATAATTTCGCCCCGTGCTTGCTACGATTTGCCAAATTCCAGCAGCGTTAGCATTGGATGTTGCATGGGGGTCAAAAGCGCTCTCCACTATAGGTAAAAGTACCAGCTCCATCGGCATTTTACGTTTCTGTATCTGGTCGACAATCCAGTACATATACGGTTCTGCTTGAGCAGTTACCTCGTGGAGATAACTCTTATCCTTCAAATACTTCAGTTTTTGTTCGCGGATCCGAGGATTATTCGGAACCTTCATCTTCAACTTGTCGCTAATGGTTGCCCAGAGATCACTATTTTCTGCGGTTGTATTCCCATCATCCTGCCAATGGGGAGACAACATGCGTTCTCCGAGATTCCCATCACTTCCCTGACTCGCTGAAGACAGACTCTGTGCATGTTGTTCAGGCTCGCCCGCATCACTCCCTGATACATAGCAACTGAACAACAAGACTGAGGCGAGAAATATCGCTTTAGTCTTCATATAAGTTCATTGATTGATTAAAAGACAGGCAATGATACGTGAGCAAGCTGCCTAACACAACCCTAAACTTACCCCCGGTCTTTGAGGCGGCGTAACTCGGCAAAGCGTTGCGCAGGGGTGGTTAAGGCAACATTCTTTTTGAAAAGCTCAACAACCTCAGGCTTATCGGTCATTAGGAAGAGATTAATCAATCGCTCAGTTTCCAGCGTAGTAGGTAAGGTAATTTGATTGTTTTCTCTTAATTTTTTCACTTTATCACGGTAGTCGCTGATCATTGAGTTATCGGGCAATAGGCGATGAGCAAAGTCTAAATTAGAGAGGGTGTATTCGTGGGCACAACATACCAGCGTTTCCTTAGGAAGTTGATTGATACGGCTCAATGATTCAAACATTTGGTCTGCAGACCCTTCGAATAGACGCCCACAACCGCCTGAAAAGAGAGTATCTCCGCAGAAGAGATAAGGTTTCGCATAATAGACGATATGACCCAGCGTATGGCCAGGAGTCGCAAGAATGGTGAAAGTATGGTTGAGAAGTTCGAGCTCATCTCCCTCTTCAACTTGGTGGGTAGCCCCTTTACTCAAGGTCTCTTCTGGCCCATAAACGGGAAGCGTTGGGTAATGTTCGGTTAAGGCTTTAACGCCACCAGTATGATCAGCATGGTGATGCGTTAGCAGGATCGCTTCAAGTTTCCACTGTTGTTGGGCGATCGCGTTAAGCACTGGTTTAGCATCGCCGGGATCGATGATGATCGCGCGTTTATGATCATCGATTAAGGCCCAAATATAATTATCGTCTAATGCGGGCAGGGCTGTTAGTGTTAAGCTCATAAGGATTCCTTTGTCATCTAACCAGTGATTACTTAATGAAGATTGCAAAAATCAGTCGTTCTCTCAGCGGTCCTTCACAATGGCATGAATTACGCTGGGGCTGCCAGTTCCAAACGCTTATCAGTGATGAGGTACAACCTTGGTTAAGTAAACTTTATGGCTCGCATTTCATTAAAATAGGGTCGTTAAGTCACACCATCGATACTAGTCGCTGTGCGATAAGCCATCAAGTCAGGATCGGTAGTGATGCCCTGAGAGTTGATTTAGTGGGTGATAAAGAAAAACTTCCCATATTGAGTAAGTCGGTTGATGCTTGCCTCATCACTCATGCTTTAGCATGGAGTAAAGATCCCCACCAAGTATTACGAGAAGCGGACCGTGTGTTAGTGGACGACGGTTGGATAATATTATCCGAATTCAACCCATTTAGTGTGTTGGGACTCATGCGCAGGTGGCCGGGATTATCACTGAAAGCTCGTTTCTATACCAAAAGTCGGCTCATAGATTGGCTAAGCTTATTAAACTACGAGATAGTCAGTTATCGCACAACGCAAATATTGCCTTGGCGGTGGCAGGCAGGGATGATGACACGTCACTTCCCAAGTTTAGGGTGCAATCACTTAATTCTTGCTCGTAAACGGACTTATCCTCTTACTTTAGCCAAAAAACGGGCTTCAGCTCAGGGGGCCCGTTTAAGGCCAGCAGTCAATGTGAGCCGCCAAATCTGTGCATTAGGTGACCATCATAAAGCGGATAAATAGCCGTCGTCAGAATGGGTCGGGTGGCTTGCTGCCTGACGTGCTAATTCATCACAACGCTCATTTTCAGGATGTCCAGCATGACCTTTTACCCACATCCAATGAATACTGTGATCTTTTAAGGCTAAATCGAGGCGCTGCCATAAATCGACATTCTTAACGGGTTTCTTATCTGCCGTTTTCCATCCGCGTTTTTTCCAGTTATGGATCCATTGAGTAATACCTTGACGAACATACTGGCTATCAGTGGTGAGAGTGACATCACATGGCTGAGATAGGGCCTCTAACGCGATAATTGCCGCAAGCAATTCCATTCGATTATTCGTCGTGAGCTGATAGCCTGCGCTAAACTCCTTAGTATGCTGACCATAACGGAGAATGGCTGCATAGCCACCAGGTCCTGGATTACCTAAGCAGGAGCCATCGGTGAAAACTTCTACCTGTTTACGCATATCTGGTAGACTTCCTTGGGTAAAACAGTAAGTTTATCGGAATGAGAGCTATGAGCACAGTAAAAAACCGCCAGATAGTCCTGGATACTGAAACAACGGGTATGAATATGGTCGGTGTTCATTATGAAGGCCATCGAATCATCGAAATTGGTGCCGTAGAGGTGATTAATCGTCGTTTAACGGGGAATAATTTCCACGTCTATATCAAACCGGACCGGCTGGTGGACCCTGAAGCATTTGGTGTCCACGGTATCTCTGACGAATTCTTGAGTGATAAGCCTGCCTTTGCCGATATCGCTCAGGAGTTTCTCGATTATATCAAAGGAGCTGAACTGATCATCCATAACGCCCCCTTCGATATTGGTTTTATGGATTACGAATTCGATAAACTTAAGCAGGGCATTGGCCATACCAGCGAGTTTTGCACAATTACTGATAGCCTAGTGATGGCTCGTAAGCAGTTTCCAGGAAAACGAAATAGCTTAGACGCATTATGTGGCCGATTCGATATCGATAATACTAAGCGGACATTACACGGCGCATTACTTGATGCGGAAATTCTCGCCGATGTATACCTTTCAATGACGGGGGGGCAAACGACCCTTACGTTTAGTAGCGAGACCGAACAATCATCAGACTCTGGATTACTCGCCCAGCACCGAACGGCCGAAACGGCGGGAAAACTTCGTGTTATCAGCGCGACAGAGAGTGAACAAACTGAACACGAGGCTTACTTGGATCGTATCTTGAAAAAATCGGGTCAATGCTTGTGGCGATAAGCTGTTGATCGAAAAAGAAGCAAACAAACCCTGGGTGCTATAAAAATTATTGACGGAAATCAGCAACCTGATTAGTATACGCATCGTTCCCGACGGGGGACAAGCGCGGAGCGGTAGTTCAGTTGGTTAGAATACCTGCCTGTCACGCAGGGGGTCGCGGGTTCGAGCCCCGTCCGTTCCGCCAAAATTTAGGCCCTAGTTAGCTTGCTAACTAGGGCTTTTCCGTTTTTAGCGTTAGAGTAAATACTCCTTCCTTAATGTGTTACTTTCCACATCGAGAAACTCTTCTCTATTTTCGACATATTTCCCGTATTTTCACTGGATTAGCATGTGAATCTGGTTTTAATGACCTTTTTATCGGCACTTAGATTGAAAAACACCGTCGTTTGACTTTTACCCCCAATATTCGTGTGACCATACTCCCATATCTGTAATACCATCCTACCTTTCGCCCAGCATTTGTGACCAAGATGCTGTGGTTTGCCATTGGCTTTTGGAAATTATTATTAATACAGGAAAACTATGGACAAAAACTTTATAAAAAAGCACCTGCTCTGGTTGATGGTGGCTTTAGTCGGTGCGGGATGTCTTGGGGTTGTCGCACTTCGCCGTGGGGAAAGTATTAGTGCACTATGGCTAGTTATTGCTGCCGTCTCCGTCTATCTAGTCGCCTACCGCTACTACAGTCTTTATATTTCACGAAATGTGTTAGGGCTTGATGCGACGCGTGCCACGCCTGCTTTTGTCAATGGAGATGGTTTGAACTACGTTCCGACCAATCGCTATGTACTTTTTGGCCATCATTTTGCAGCAATCGCAGGTGCAGGGCCGCTAGTGGGGCCGGTATTGGCTGCGCAGATGGGGTACTTACCTGGCACACTCTGGTTACTCGCCGGGGTCGTGGTCGCGGGCGCGGTGCAGGACTTTATGGTCCTATTCATCTCAAGTCGTCGTAATGGTAATTCGTTGGGAGAAATGGTTAAGCAAGAGATGGGGGCAATCCCCGGGTTCTTAGCGCTTTTCGGCTGTTTCCTGATCATGATTATCATCTTAGCGGTGCTCGCACTAATAGTTGTGAAAGCACTGGCCGAAAGTCCATGGGGGGTTTTCACCGTCTGCTCAACCTTGCCTATCGCGTTATTTATGGGTATCTACATGCGGTTTATTCGTCCAGGACGTGTAGGCGAAGTCTCAATTATTGGCGGTCTGCTACTGCTACTGGCCATTTGGTCTGGCGGCGTGATTGCCCATGATCCTTATTGGGGACCCGCATTAACCTTTAAGGATACAACGATCACTTGGGCGTTGATTGGCTACGCATTTGTTTCTGCTCTGCTTCCTGTTTGGTTAATTCTGGCACCACGTGACTATTTAGCAACATTCTTGAAGATCGGCGTTATTGTAGGATTGGCGATAGGGATAATTATTCTGCATCCTCAGCTAAAAATGCCCGCTGTAACGCAATTTATCAGTGGTAATGGCCCCGTGTGGAAAGGTGCACTGTTTCCTTTCTTATTTATCACCATTGCTTGTGGTGCGGTATCGGGTTTCCATGCGTTAATCTCAAGTGGTACAACACCTAAGCTGCTCGCTAATGAGACCGATGCACGTTTTATTGGTTATGGTGCGATGTTGATGGAATCCTTTGTTGCATTGATGGCATTAGTCTCTGCAGCGATTATCGAACCGGGCTTATATTTTGCGATGAACACTCCGCCAGCGGGATTGGGTATTACTATGCCAAATCTCCATGAGCTTGGGGGAGATAATGCGGCGCTTATCATGCAGCAACTGCAAGTCGCGACGGCACAAGCCGCTGCTACAGTTAGCAGCTGGGGCTTTGTGATTTCGCCAGAGACGATTCAGCATACGGCAGCAGCAATTGGTGAGCCCTCTGTATTAAACCGAGCAGGTGGTGCACCGACTTTAGCCGTTGGTATCGCAATGGTGTTCCATACCATTATTCCTATCATCGATATGGGTTTTTGGTACCATTTCGGCATTCTTTTTGAAGCATTATTTATCTTAACTGCACTTGATGCGGGAACAAGAGCTGGCCGCTTTATGCTGCAGGATTTACTTGGCAACTTTATTCCTGGCTTAAAAAATACTAACTCCTTAGTCGCGGGTATTTTAGGCACAGCGGGATGTGTAGGATTATGGGGATATTTACTGTATCAGGGGGTTGTAGATCCTCTCGGTGGCGTAAAAAGCTTATGGCCACTTTTCGGTATTTCCAATCAGATGCTCGCCGCAGTGGCTTTAGTGCTGGTGGCGGTAATACTCGCGAAAATGAAGCGTGACCGTTATATTTGGGTTCCCATTGTGCCTGCAGTATGGTTAATGATCTGTACGACATGGGCGTTAGTCTTGAAGCTGTTTAGTGATAATCCGCAAGCTGAAGGATTTTTCTACATGGCACGTCTTTATCGCCAAAAAATTGCCGAAGGGACGGGGACAGTCGCATCCGATCAGCTTGCTAATTGGCAACATATTGTGGTGAACAACTACACAAATGCTGGGTTGAGTATTCTTTTCCTCATTGTTGTCTATGGTATTGTTGCTTACGGTATCAAAGTCTGGTGGCAAGCAACGCGTAATCCTCAGCGTACTGATCTTGAAACGCCATATATAAAACTCGATACAGATGTCGCGAAGAAAACGATGTCATCCGGTTCTCATCATTAATATAGGTAATTAAAAGATGATTTTCCGCCAATTACGACATATTAAAAAATGCTTAGCTCAGGCCGGTAATATGTTGGTAGGAATTCCCGATTACGAGCACTATGTGCAGCATATGCAGATCAAGCATCCTGAAAGTCCTGTGATGAGTTACGAAGATTTTTTTCGTGAACGTCAACAGGCGAGATACGCAGGAAAAGGGAAGGGGGGGATGCGCTGTTGCTAAAAAGAAAGGAGCCGTAAGGCTCCTTCTTATTACGATTGTGGCTGACCCACAGGACCTGAACCAACTGGGCCACCTGGTACTGATTGACCGCTAGGCGCAACAGGGCGACCATTTTGGAGTGCGCCATTATCATCTGGCCTAGGTCCTTGGCAACCCGCTAGTACGGTCATGGCAACAACGACCAATAATCCTTTCGAAATCATATTCATGCTTTCTGGCCTCTTCTTGTGGAATGGTGATTAATTAAGTTGATAATTTAAGCCTAGAAAAGAATTACGAACTCTGCCAGATTTATCTCAATAATTTTGAGTGCCCATTCAGATATGCTTAGCAATTAGGCTACACTCGATTAATTAAATTTTGTTTTAGGATGCTGATGATGAAGACTATTGCAATGATATTGTGTGGCGTAACCCTCTTAACGAGCCCCTTCACCTTCGCACAGTGGCCACCAGAAGCCGGTGCAAAAGTACCAGGAAATACATTGGAGTTACCGACAACCTTGAAACCTGTTTCAGTCCCTTTGGACAAACTTCTTAACCAAGGTGCCACCATTGTTACTGCCCAGCGTGATACCAATGGCCCTACGGTTACCTTAAAAAAAGGTAAGCATTACATTATGTGTACTGTGGCTGGCGCAGGTAGCGGTAGCGACCAAAACGTCGCAACGTCGCGATGCTATGAGATGAATTAAATCTCCCTCAGTACAGCGTTCATTCTTCCGGAATGAAGCGCGTGGCAGAGAAACAATTCAGGATTTTATGCATCACGTAAGTAACAACCAATGTTGCCAGTAGCGACACTGTGACTGAGGTCAGTCGATAAAGATCACTGAAAACGATATCATTATTGGGATGCATATACTGTCCAAAAATAAGCCCAAGGGTGGTCAGTATGGAAAAGCCGACACCGGAACCTACCTTTTCGAAGACATGCACTCGGGCAGCTAAAATTAAAGCCAAACTCACTAGCGGTAAAAGTAATAATAAATGACGACTGAAGTCATACATGATGAGCTGAATAAACAGCGCGAAAAGGCATCCAATCATCACACCTATAATTCGCCAAGTGGCTGAAAGGACGGCTCCCCGGTAATGCATCGGAAACAGAGCAAAGATCCCAGCCATCAAAGCCGCTAGAGAATCACTCAGGGTATACACTTGAAATAGTACAAATAGTAGCGTTGCGATGACCGATGCCAGCAAGGTTTCATGCATAATTCTTGAACTACTTTTGGTAATTGGCGCAGGGCGCTGACGGGCTTCTGTATCGGGAAAAATAAAGCAGGCAATTGCAGAGAGTACGACGGCCAGTAGGCTTCCCACTATATTGGAGAACATCAAATCATTCATATCAGTGGTTGCGTAACTTAAAAAGTCAGGCATCACACTCAGACAAATGACGCCCATTGACCCAAATAGGAATAAGGGGCCACGGCTCATCAAATAAAAGCGTAAGGTATAGAGTATAAAAACGGCTAATGTCATCGGTAAGGGGTAGTTAACCAAAAAGGTGAACAGTAGCAGCATCTCTACGCAGTTAATTATCGCGTTCGCTACCATCTGACGGGCAATATGTAAATTGAACATCGGGACAAGTCCCGTCAGCATGATGGGGTAGACCACGTAAAATACACCATATTGTGTGTCTATCCAGCTATGAAAGAATAATCCCATACTCCCGGCAAAAGTGATCCTTAGCATATGCCGTAAATCGTTGCCGGATAGTGGTTTAAATTTCGCTGGGTACTTACGTTCTAAAAGTCGACTAATAAACATAGTGTAATAGGCTTATTAAGCGGATTTGTAGGCGGCCGAAGAAAGAGGATAGTCCATTTCCACTATTGTAAAGCTGAACCGTTGCTCTCGCACCAGCCGGAAGGTCGATGGGTTGGTTCGAATCTACCACTAAATGAATGCGCATGCGTTGTGCATCACGAACCCAGCGGTTAGATTCCTGAGGGGCAGCTAGATATCCATTGATATCTTGTTGTCCAGCCATAACGCCAGCATCACGGCTCGCGACAGTTGCTTTGAATACTTGCCCTGGTAATGCATCGAAGACGATCTCTGCGGCAGTACCAATATGGGTCTTGGTGAGACTTTTTTCTCGAAAATCGGCGATGATATCAGGAGTTGTATTCACTAGGGCCATTGAGGCGACGCCTGCGTTAGCATACCATCCCTCTTTCAACTGTAGATTACTGACCACGCCATCACTGTCCGCACGTACCTTGGTATAGTTGAGATTAAGGTTGGCGTCTTCAAGCATATTTTGATATTTCTGAAGGGTGACGTTATTGCCGTCTCGGCTACCGCGCGAAATAATCAACTGATTTAATGTTGCGTTCAAATTCTCGACCGTCTGTAAACCAGTCTGCCAAGTGGTATAAGCGGTATCAAGTGCTTGACGAGAGATTAACTGATTATGCTCCAAGGCATGGTAGCGTTGGTAATCCCGCCCCGCATTTTGTGCATCAAGCTGCGCAGCCCGAATTTTCGCCCGAGTTGCACTAATCTGTGCATCAATTTGTTGGTTATCGAGGGTCGCTTGCTGGTATGCAATGCGTGCAGACTCGACTTGATTTTGGTAAGGCCGAGGATCAATCTCATATAAAAGCTCCCCTTTTTTAACATGACTATTATTAGTGACGTAGATGTGTGTGACATAACCCGGAGCTCTTGATGATACCGGGGTAACAACACGCATTACGGTAGATTCTGGCGTTTGTGGGAACCAAATATCGGCCACCAAAAAATAGCCAAACATGGCAGCAAAGACGACCAGCGTAAATTTCACCCAACGAGAAAATTGTTGCTCTGGACTCATAATGGTTAACTCACTTTCCAAAAAGGCAGTAATTTAAGCTAGACAAGCTTGCTCATGTTTTCAGTTAATAAATTCAAGGTTTGACTGAATTGGTCTAATTGCTCTGCAGGTAAACCTTCGCTCACTTTACGCTGGCACTCCTCGACGACTCGGTTTACTTGAGCGACTTGATGTTTACCCTGTGCGCTGAGCGTGACAAGACGAATACGACGATCGTCTTTATCTTCCACACGGACGATAAGGCCGCTTTCAGCAAGTTGATTCAAGGTTCGAGTCAATGGCGGTAGCTCAATCCCCATGGCAAAAGCGAGCTCACTGACCGTCAGTGGCCGCTCTACCACTTGTAATTGCATCAATACTGTCCAACGGCTCTGAGTTAACCCCGAATCAATTAATGCTTGATCAATAACGCTGCGCCACAGCCTGGCTAACATCGCTAGTCGCATACCCAGTGGCCGGTGCGCAAAGTTTTCAGCGAGGAATTTTTTATCGTTCATATCTTCATTCTCATAAGTGAAAATCGATATTATTACTTATCATGATAACTATCAAGGTAAGTAATTAGCTAAATCCCTAGATTATGCTAAGGTCAGTTCAATGGCTGATGAGGAGATGACAATGAGTAGATGGACCAATGCAGGTGCATTAGTAGTAGGGATATTGACGTTAAGTGGTTGTAATAAAACCTATACACCCTCTGATTTTATGAAAGACACCGATTTGCGAAATAAAATCCTGATGCAATGTGCTCAGCAAAATGATCAGCAAAGTAAAAATTGCCTGAATGCTCAAGAGGCTAAGAAGAAAATCGATTTTCAAAAGCAAACCGGCAAGACAGACATTTAATAGCATGTATGACTGATGTTATATAGTTTTATATGGGGCTTAGAGAGTGTCATCCACGGGTAAAAAACTCATGTAATTAAATAGCCAAGGTAGCTGTTACCTTGGCCAAAATTTAGTCTAAGGTTGCATAATGTTCATCGGTCACTGGCTCTAGCCATTCGTTACTTGCATTTTCAGCGGGAACGGCGAGCGCGACGTGGGCAAACCAACTATCTTTTGCCGCGCCATGCCAATGTTTAACGCCGGCAGGAATATTAACTACATCACCGGGCTTTAGGGCTTGTGCTGGTTCATTCCAAGCTTGATACCAACCATAGCCATCAGTGACTAATAAAATCTGTCCACCTCCGTGGTGGATATGCCAATTATTACGACATCCCGGTTCGAAGACGACATTACCGATATTAACGCCTTCGGTAGATAGCATACTAAGATAGCTAGTTCCGATAAAATATTGGGCAAAAGCATCGTTTTTTTCGCCTTTAGGGAAAAGGCTATTACCTGTAAAATGAGTACTCATCTTAATCTCCTATAAAGTCCAGAATTAGAGTATTTCGAGAAGAATTTTTTCTGCAGAATTGGCGCAGTCCACACCGTGGTATTCTCGTAGGATAATGATAAATTCCTGTAATTGGGGGGCTGTAAGCCCTGAATGCAAACTGATTTGAAAGTGGCTTCTCAGTTGGCTAGTGACTCCGGGGATAACCGCCAAAGCACAAAGTGTACTTAATTCGCGGTCAGACCAAGATAATTGTGGTCGTTGGAAAAGATCGCCAAATAAGTGGGCTTTAAGCAAGTGGTCAATGGCCGGACAGAACTCGAATAATTCTCCCGTAACCGGCTGTCTCACCAACGCAGTTTGGTTGGCTGTGCCAATGAGTAAACTATCCGGATTGATCGTTGGTGTTGAGCTCGAGTCGCCTTCAACATCGACAATACCCTGTGCTTTTCTCTCCTTAACGACGGCAAGTAAAGTGTTTAGGGCATTTAAGCTACGTGGAAAGCCGACATAAGCATAAAGATGTACCATGACTTCTTTAGCTGTTGAAATAGGGAGCTGTTGATTAAGCCCCCGCTCGATAACTTGAGTTAATTTCGGCATATCCCCCAAGGCTGTAGCAGTAGCAATAGGAATGAGCATTCGCTGTAAGGGATGTAAAGGCGACATCATCAATACTCCAATAGATAGTGTTAACGCTATCCAAAAGTGTAATAGATTTGATAAAAGAAATTACCCGCTCAATGTGGGATATGCTTATGTATACGATTCATCAATCATAGAGTAATTAGGCGAATTTAGAATTCACCTAATTAAAGAGACTTAATTCGAGCGCTACGATGGAAGTGATAGATATAGATTAATGAAATTAATTTTAATTATTGTTTAACGATTCCACTTAGCTAGGTTTCGTAGCGGCTGTTTTACGTAAGGGCTTATTTTAATTAAATTAAAAAAAACTTTATTGACGAGAGTGCCTACTTTATCCATAGGGCGATCGACATCAATGAAGAGTACCGCACGAAGTTCGTCGGTATCATTCCTTACTTCGTGCTCATAAAAATCATCAAAAATAATAACTTTCCCCTCTTCCCAATGTAACCTTTGATTATCGACTCGAATCCATAACTTTTCTGGTTGGTTTTTAGGAACAATAAGTCCGAGGTGTACTCGTACCATGGCTCGGCTAGGACCACGGTGGGGGACGATATGGTAGTGTGGCTGTAAAATTGAAAACATTGCTGTACGCATGTTAGGAATAGCCTCTAGAGCTTTCGCAGTGTGCGGACATAACAGACAATTACCCTCAATTCGCTCGCCAAATACATACAGGCCGAAAGTTTTCCAATTATTACCTTTCGATATTCTTTTTTGATCCGGCGATATTTGATGGAAAGCGGGAATCTTTTCTGGGTGCTTTAATAATTCAATCAACTCTTGGCGGATATCAGGGTAAGCCGCTTCGAGATTATCGACCCAAGGGAAATAGTGGTTGTCTATTTTAGGTGTCGAGGGGATTAATGAGTGGCGAGATTCAAATTCGCCACTCCATCGTAGAATTTTTTTACCTAAGGAAACAATAATACGTTGGGTAAGAGGCCGCTGTTTGGCCACATATTCTGCCATAAAAAGTCATCCCTAAATTAGAGGTATCAGTTAATTGACACCTTTAATTATGATGGGAATTGACTTAAGCGACTTCACCTTTAATGACTTTTTTAAAACCTAGTTCGGTCATAAATTCGTCTACCGATTGATCAACTTGAGAAAGAACAAGTTCTAATGGTTGGTCGGCATCGATATTAATGATCTTTTTACCGCCAAAATCTAATTTAGGAGTAATATCAATTTTTCTCTTCAGCGCCTCACGGCGATGATCCGGTTTACGAGCGCAGGCGACATCTAAGGATACATTCAGTTTAATGACTAAATCAGGGCGATGTTGGGTCATCCAGGTGAATGCATTGACTTCGCGTTTTGCAATCCAGTTGATCAATGGGTTTTTCGACCGGGTGGTTGGCAGGGTAAGGCTATCATAAGCACCGGGAACCTGAAGATGGGGATAACGGTCCGCAAGTATAATATGGCCTTGCTGATGTAATTTAAGCATATTGCGAAAACGACGTACGCGTCTAATTAGAAAAATGCCCACAACTAACCCTGAAAGAGTTGTATGGTGAGTTTTGTTTACTTTTGCGCTCGTTTTTTCAATCTTATTTCCTACTGATTTCCCAATCAACGGAAGATTGGCAGCCGCTCTTCCTACGTTTCCTGCTTGTTTACCAAGATGAACATAAGACGCTGTGCCGTAATCAGAAAGCGTACTCACGAGGTGCTCACAGACTGTTGATTTACCGGAACCATCGCTACCAATAACCGCGATAACCGGGGGGGATTTGGTGTACATAAAAACCTCGTGCTTAACACTTCAGAAAAGATGAATGGTGATCCATTAGGGCTAAAATAGCAAAATTACTTAATCAGTCTGTCACTAAAAGTGTGGTAACCCAGCGAGCATTAACATGAACCAAAGATAATTTGCCAACATCACTCTCTAATTAGGAGCATTTTAGGCTGCATTTTAGGTATTGAAAACGAAAGGAAAGGGTTTATTTGTAACAAATATATCGTTAACTGCGGCAACCTGTTTAATATCGTTAATGATTTTACGTAGAAATTATAGCGGGAAGTCTCTTAAATTAAGGCATCTACGGCGACTCAGAGGAAGATTAGTTCGGTGTTTAGTAAGGTGGCTAGCCGGTCGTAAAAAAGTGCAGGAGAAGACAATGCGCCGTAAATCCTCTACTATAGGGCCAAATTGAATACTAAAATGTGTAACTACGATTGTGAATAATTCGACTTCATCCTTTCAATCTACCCCCATTCGTGTCGTTGCTATCACCGGCTGTGATGGATCAGGTAAATCAACCCTTGCTAACCGATTGGTCCAAACCCTCGCGTTAAGAACGAAAGTAGAAGAGGTTTATCTTGGGCAATCGTCAGGCTTTATTAAGCAGAAAATTACTGAGTTACCCGTGGTGGGGGAGAAGATTGCTGCCTATCTGGTGAGTAAATCCGATAAGGTGCACGAGAAACCGAATACTGCGCCAGGTAATGCAGAGGGAACGGTCATTTTCTTATTATCCTGTTGGCGTGCTTATAAGTTTAAAAGGATGCTCCGCAGAGCTAAAGAAGGCGTGTTATTGGTCACCGATCGCTACCCGCAGGCTGAAGTGGCAGGCTTCCGTGTTGATGGTCCTCATCTCAGTAAAGCGCAAGGTGGCAGTCGTTGGATTCAAATGCTAAGAAAGCGCGAGCAACGTCTTTATGAGTGGATGGCATCCTTTCCACCTGCATTATTAATTCGCTTATCTATAGACGAGCAGACAGCCCATGCTCGTAAGCCTGATCATGATATCGCTTCATTACGCGAGAAGATCAAGGTGATCCCAACGTTACATTTTAATGGCGCGCACATTCTCGAATTAAGTGGTAGAGATCCTGAAGACGAAGTTTTTAAAGCTTCTCTAGAGGCCATTCAACAGACCTTTACGCTTCCTAACTCACTCTGATAACGGTAATCGCTCTATTATGACAACTCACTCTGACGCAAAGACGTCATCCTGCCCTTCAGCTACGCCAATCGTTGTACCACGTATGGTCGCGATTGTCGGTTGTGACGGATCGGGGAAATCGACTATTACTGCGGATTTGATTAAAGCCATGCAGAAAATTAGACCTACTGAGCGTCGTTACTTAGGGCTAATTTCAGGCGAAGATGGTGATAAAATCAAAAAGCTGCCAATTATTGGCGTCTGGCTTGAACGTCGTTTAGCAAAAAAATCTGAAAAGACACAAAGCATGCGTAGTGAAGCTCCCCCTCTATGGGCTGCTTTCATCATGTATGCGCTTTCATGCTGGCGTTCTTCCAATTTCCATAAAGCGAAAGCTTTGGCTGAAAGCGGTGTGTTGGTGATTGCGGATCGCTATCCACAAGCAGAGATTTCAGGATTTCATTACGACGGGCCAGGTTTAGGTGTTGAACGGGTGAAGGGTTGGTTACTCAAGGAGATGGCGAAGCGTGAAGTCGTTATCTACGAAAAATTAGCACGCTATCAGCCAGAATTAATTATTCGTTTGGATATTGATGTTGAGACCGCTTTTGCACGTAAACCTGATCATAGTTATCAAGAACTGAGCGATAAGATTGAGGTAATGCGACAACTTACCTACAACGGTGCGAATATTTTAGATTTGGATTCAAGAAAGCCCTACGACGAGGTGCTTGCCAGCGTAGTGGCGGCGGTCAAAGCGATAAACTAGCTGAACAGGGCGTTAGGAATGACTTCTCTAGCGCCCAAAGTTTATCTAATGGGCCATTCATTTAGAAAAGAATGATCAACCAAGTTAATAGCGTCGCTACAATTGCAACTAATTGTGCGGCTCCTGCCATATCCTTTGCTCGTTTTGAGAGCGGATGAATTTCAAATGAAATTCGATCAACGACTGTTTCAATAGCTGTATTCAGCAATTCAATGACTATCAACAGAAAGCTGCATAAAATTAGTACAATATGTTGTGTCTTTGAAATATCAAGTGTGAAGGATATCAACAGCAGTAGGGTACTAAAGATAAAGATATGACGGAAAGCATCCTCGGTTTTGAATGCGTCAGTCACTCCCGACCAAGAGTTATTAATGCTGAAAATTAAACGTTTTAAACCAGTCTGTTTTTCAATCGACATGATGAGTCATCTTTAATAGGTTTGAAGGGTAGCAAGCGAGACGAGCTCGTTGCTACCACGTTGACAAGTCACCACTCTGACTAAATCTTCTTCTCAAATAATCGATAGTTTTTGTAAGGTTCTGCTCCAATACGTTCCAGTATAGTACGCATACCGGTATTGGTTTCGAGAATCCAAGACATTTCGAGCGCATCAATATTACGACGACGGAAAGGTTCGCGTAAGGCTTCGATTAAGAGTAAAGCAATGATGGGTCCGATTCTGCTGAATTGGTACTCTTTTTTAACTCCCATCAATGGCACTCGTGCGGTGCGTACGCCACGAACTTTTAGACGCCATAACACTTTAGCCCATCCAAAAGGGAGTAGCTTGCCCTGGAGACCATCAATCGCTTCGTTGATATTCGGTAGGCCGACGATAAAGGCTGCCGGCTCACCATCAATTTCCGCGATATAGATCATATCGTCTGGTACCAGGTATTTAAGCTGTTGCCCCATGGTAGCAAACTCATGTTCAGTGAAAGGAACAAAACCCCAGTTATCCTGCCAACCTAAATTGAATAGGTTTCTCAGAATCTGCATCTCTTGGTCGAAAATTTTACGATTGAGCGGACGGATGGTCACTCTTTTACGAACGTTATCCATTAATTTGGTAAGGCCCGGTTCAAAGTGAAGATCCGTTCGCTTCATCCAATAGGCAATGAGATCGATAGCTTTACTGTATCCCAGCTTCTCAATATGTTTGCCGTACCAAGGTTTACCATGGGTCATCAACGCAGAGGGCGGTGTATCAAAGCCGTCGACTAATAAACCACTTTCTTGGTTGATATTAAGACTAAAGGGGCCTGTGATTTGATGAGCACCTTGAGAAATAAGCCATTCTTCTGCGGCGTTGAATAGCGCGGCGAAGACCTCCTCATCATCAATCGCGTCGATCATACCGAAATGACCCGTGTTGGAACCATATAATTCACGGTGCAAGGAATCGATTTGCGCAGTAATGCGCCCGACGACTTCAGAACCGCGTTTAGCTAGCCAAGCTTGCCAAACAACGTGCTCGGAGGCTGGATTTTTTTTAGAGAGATGTTCTTCACGCTCGACAAATAATGGGTCGATCCAATTCTCGTCACCCGCAAATAGCGTAGAGGGAAAATTGATGAAGGCTTTCAGATCTTGTTTGGACGAAACTTTTTCTATTGAGATCATAAATACCATTACTTCAAGTAATTGTTAAATTGGCAGCAGATCGCTTTAAACGCCCCTGGTAAGAGACGCAGCAACATGCAGCAATAAAGAAAGAGGAGGCTATAGACTCGGCAGTGTGTTAGTATATCGAAACAGTCACTGTGGTAATTGTCAATTTATTTTTGAAGGTTAGCCTGAAAACATTCTGACATACTACTTATTTGTAACGAACCTTATGATTTTAAATGAAAACGTTACAGATTAGCGGTGAGTGCGCAATTTAGTATTAAAAGTAGTGGAACGCACATATTACCTATGACATGATATTTTAAGATCTTTACAATTGCCGAGCGTTTTCAGAGTAAGTCCCTTAAAACCCTAAGCGTTGTTGTCTAAAATTTCATGTAAGCATTGAGCGAACGGTTAGTACACACCCTACGTCTGCACCATGAAAGCTAAAATCTATTAGAGACAATGCGTCTAACTCGTCGCTTTATGAGTGATGTGAGTGGATTGGGGGCAGTCAGCGATGTTACATCGTAGGTTGGAAGATGCTTGAATTACTACTTTGGTCGGGAGCTCTCTTATATGGAGCTTAAACTTCCTCAATATCTATTAGTATCAACAGGTGTACCACTATATGGAAGCGTCTACAACGTTTGCAACTCAATCCCATCACCAACTTCCAATTCGCTATGCAGATTTTGCAACGCTAGCTGAGGCATTGGATTATGCAGCATTAGGTGAAACCGGCATGAACTTTTACGATCGCCGTAACAATCTGATGGCTGCAGTACCCTACAGCATGCTCAAAGCTAATGCGGTAAAGGGTGCTCAGAAGTTGCTTGCTTTAGGATTAACTAAAGGGGATCGCGTTGCACTCATTGCAGAAACCAGTGTTGAGTTCGTCGAAACATTTTTTGCATGTCAATATGCGGGGCTAATTGCCGTACCGCTCGCTATCCCAATGGGGATAGGCCAAAGTGCTTCCTACGTCAAGAAGCTGACGGGTTTACTTAATGGCTGCCAGGCCTCGGTGGTGTTGAGTAGTAAAGAGTGGCTACCAATGGTGCAAGAAGTCGTCTGTGACTACAATTCACCGACGATTCTTAGTCACGAAGCCTTTGCTGAGCTTTCCTATGATGCGATGAGCGAGTTACCTCAGGTCGCTGCAGAGGATATTGCCTATCTTCAGTATACTTCTGGCAGTACGCGCTTTCCGCGTGGCGTTGTCGTGACACAGGCATCCGCAATGGCTAATCTTCGTGCTATTAGCCATGACGGTATCAAGCTGAAAAAAGATGATCGTTGCGTCTCTTGGTTGCCGTTTTATCATGATATGGGCTTAGTCGGCTTTGTGTTGACCCCAGTCGCCACACAGATCTCGGTGGATTATCTGCGTACGCAGGATTTTGCGATGCGCCCGATTCAATGGCTGAAACTTATTACCAAGAATAAAGGCACGGTGTCCGTTGCTCCACCTTTTGGTTATGAAATCTGTCTGCGCCGCAGTAACGAGAAAGAGTTAGCGGAATTAGACCTCTCCAGCTGGCGAATTGCTGGTGTTGGGGCAGAGCCTATTCCCTCTGGATTATTGGACCGTTTTACCGAGCATTTTAGTCAAGTTGGCTTCGGTGAAGACACCTTCATGCCTTGTTATGGGTTAGCAGAAAATACCTTGGCGGTCAGTTTCTTCGATAAGGCAACAGGACCTCGTTATAACGTGGTTGATCGCTATATCCTAGAATATGAAAGCAAAGCTGTACCGCCAACGGATGATAACGCTGCACGTGCCGTTTTCGTAAACTGCGGAAAAGCGATGCCTGGGCACGAAATTGTTATCCGTAACGAAAAAGATGAGCCACTACCGGAAAGAAGTATCGGTCATATCTGTATTGCCGGCCCAAGCTTAATGCGCGGTTACTTTCGCGATAAAGAGTCGCACCAGCAGATTCAAGATAAAGGTTGGCTAGATACCGGAGATCTTGGCTATTTACTCGACGGTAATCTCTATATTACCGGGCGTAAAAAAGATCTTATTATTATCCGTGGACGTAATATCTGGCCACAAGATATTGAGTATATGGCCGAAGCTGAACCAGAAGTGCGTACTGGGGATGCAATCGCCTTTATGACCAATCAAGAACACGATGATGCCGAAAGAATTATTCTGCAGATTCAATGTCGCGTGACCTCTACTGAACGCCGTGGACAGATCGTTCATTCCCTTTCATCACGTATTCGTAATGAATTTGGTGTCTCGGTAGATGTGGTTTTGGTGCCACCACACAGTATTCCTCGGACTTCATCCGGTAAGCCAGCTCGGGCAGAAGCAAAAAAACTGTATTTAAATAAACATTTCGAGCCTCAGTTACAACTTGCTGGGAATAAGCAATGATCCAAACTGTTGCCTTGACAGGTGCAACGGGTTTTATCGGTTCGCACTTTGTCGAGAAACTGTTATCTGCTGGGCTACAAGTGCGAGCGCTGACGCGCTCGCCTTCTCATTCTTCGACTTTAGCTGGTTTAACGTGGGTACGTGGGTCATTAGAAGACGAGGCGTCACTGGTCGAATTAGTGACCGGGGCAGATGTCGTTATCCATTGTGCAGGCCAAGTGAGAGGTAAAAATATCTCAACCTTTACGCAGGCAAATGTTGAAGGAAGTTTACGTTTACTGCGGGCCGCAGAAGATAGTCTTAGTTGTAAGCGATATCTCTTTATCTCTTCACTGGCTGCTCGTCATCCAGAACTTTCATGGTATGCCCACTCAAAAGCCACTGCGGAACAGCAATTGGTGGCGCAAGCTTCTCGCGTATCGTTAGGTATCTTTCGCCCTACTGCCGTATATGGCCCTAGAGATAAAGAGCTCCACCCAGTATTCTCTTGGCTGTTGCGCGGTTTACTGCCGCAAACCGGCTCTTCAGCGACACAGTTATCTTTTCTGCATGTTTATGACTTCGCAGAAGCGGTACTCAATTGGATCGAAGCGAAAGTTGAGAATTCCGTCCCTTACGAACTGTGTGACGGAATGTCTTCAGGCTACCATTGGCAAGATTTACAAGCGATTGGCCAATCTATTCGAAACAAACCGGTCAAACTGATCAAAGTTCCGCTACCGTTACTGAAAATAATCGCCACGCTCTCGACTCAATTTAGTCGTTTATCCGGTCAAGAACCGATGTTAACGCATAGTAAGATTGGTGAATTGACGCATAAAAACTGGTCAGCAACCAACGAGATGATAACTCGTGATATTGGCTGGACCCCGAACATAAGGTTAGAACGCGCATTACGCGACGGACTATTTTGATTAACATTTTTAGGTAAAAAGATGGCAATGGAAAATAAGCAGCAGCTACTCGATTATGTTATAGATTGTCTTGGACAACTTGTAGCCGAAGGTAAAACTGTTAAACCTGATAGTGATTTAGTTAATGATCTTGGTTTAGAGTCAGTCAACGTCATGCGTTTACTGATGATGTTGGAAGATGAACTTGATATTTCAATCCCAATCAACATCCTAATGAATGTGAAAACACCAGAACAACTCGTCACAGCCATTGAACCCCTGATTGGAGAGCAATAATGGGTTTATATGACAAGTTCACTCGCTTTGTTGAAGAGCGTCAAAAATTCCAAGTAGCAGGTATCAATCCTTTCGGAACCTGCATCGATGAAATCTATTCAGCGACCGAAGGACGTATCGGCGATAAAAGAATTATCCTCGCAGGGTCAAATAATTATCTCGGTCTAACTTTTGATGCGCAAGCTATTCAAGAGAGCCAAGAGGCCTTACGCTTGCAAGGGACTGGAACAACCGGGTCCCGTATGGCGAACGGTACCTTTGGGTCACACTTAGCTTTAGAACAAGAGATTGCAGCATTTTTTGATCTTCCTACCGCGATTGTCTTTTCTACTGGCTATACCGCAAATTTGGGCGTAATCAGTGCATTAGCTACGCCGGATGCTGTGGTGATCATCGATGAAGATTCGCATGCCAGCATCTATGATGCCTGTGCATTAGGTGGCGCGCAAATTATTCGTTTTCGCCATAACGATGCTAAAGACCTTGAACGCCGTATGCAACGTTTGGGTGAGAAAGCTAAAGAAGCGATCATCATCGTCGAAGGTATTTACAGCATGCTAGGTGATGTCGCACCGCTAAAAGAGATTGTCGATATAAAGCGTCGTTACGGTGGTTACATCTTAGTTGATGAAGCACACTCCTTTGGCGTGATGGGCGAAAAAGGCCGAGGGCTGGTTGAAGAACTGGGTGTCGAAGCCGATATTGATATTATTTTGGGAACCTTCTCGAAGAGTCTTGCTGCGATTGGTGGATTTGCCGTAGGTGGTAAACAGCTCGATGTTTTACGCTATTGCAGCCGACCTTATATCTTCACGGCATCCCCGTCTCCAGCAAGTATTGCTTCAGTGAGAGCCTCGTTACGGCAAGTTGCTCATTCAACGGCATTACGTGAGAAATTATGGAGTAACGCGCATCGCCTGTATAAAGGCCTTGCTGATCTTGGTTACAAACTTGGTGAGCGAGTGAGCCCCGTTGTTCCTGTGATGATCGAATCTAAAGAAGCGGGACTGGAGATGTGGCGTGCATTGGTAGAGAAGGGCGTCTATGTCAATTTGGTTCTCCCGCCTGCAGCACCATTCGGCATGACATTATTACGTTGTAGTGTTAATGCAGCGCACAGTGATGAGCAAATTGATGCCATTATTCGTGCTTTTGCAGAGCTAAAAGCGTAAAAAGTTGCCGTAATTCTTTAAGTTAGGAATTACGGCAATCATTTTTTTAGGTACTTCCCATCTGTTGCGCGACTAATTCACGCAATAGTTGAATTACATGATTCACTTCAGCATCCGTCATCGGACCATCCTTTTGCCAACGGACCTTACCTTGCTTATCTGTCACAATGATAGTTGATGACGCCGCAGGTAATTGCCAAAGCACTTTACCTTTACCGTCGCTGTCGATGACAAATTGAGCCCAAGGATATTTACGTTGGTTCTTCTCAATTTTGCCCTCTACAAATAACCCTGTACCAAATAATTCGTCATCTGTATTAACTATTGTTAAGGGCTGAAAATAAGCTGTAGGCAACTGTGCCGCTTTAACAGCTTTAATCATATCGCCATTTTGTTTCTTGGCTGAACTTCGACCCGCAATATATTGAATGATCCGAACCTTACCTAGCAACTGTTGGCTGTTCCAGGGTTGATAAGTAATGGTGTTATTATTAAGGACAAGTTGACCTTTATCGTCCACCGCTAAAGGTTTTACTGGTTGGCCAATAATAAAATTATTGGCCAACGCGAGAGTAGGGAGGAGTGATAGCAATACTGCGACAAATTGACGTGTCATCTTTCTATCCTCAATCAGTGATCCTAATGAATAGTAAGTATTATTAAGCTCTGACAATTTTCGCTACAAGTTGTTCCAGGTAATCACGGATATGAGTATCCAAAGGCGCTAATGTTTCATATTCACGAGTGCCTGATAATTTATCGGCCACCATTTCATCGTGTTTATCACCCATCAGACCATTAATATTGGCTAAAAAACGTGAGATAGCATAGATACGGGGCGTGTTATTTTCGATAGAACGTTGGGTATCGAAGAAAGAGACTTGCTGGCTAACAATTTTCCTAATATCGTGAAATTCAGTACCCGTCACCATCGGTTTATTGAGCATCTTAGTCAGCTGACTCATTTGCTCGGAGACATAGCTGTGATAACCAGCTTCGTTATCGACCTGTAGATGATTTAATGAGCGTTTAACCCAATTCCACACTGGACGACTCAATAATAGCTTCAGAACTTTTCCGTAATATTGGATACTTTTTCTATTGCCATTTTTAAAACCATCTTGCAGGTGACCTAAATAAACCGTTGTAGCTTTGAAGATTTTGTCTGCATCGTGGTGACGACTATAGAGTCGTTGGGCAAACCGCAAGTGTTTATACCGAGCACGAATATATTTATACTGTTTACGCTGTGCTTTAGTTAAATCTTGACCGGCTAAAAGCTGATTGATCAGTCCTAGTAACTCTTGACGGGTAAAGCCCTCCTCCCACAACTGTAAACATAATGCATAATAATCCCTGATATTTTGCTGCGAAGTACCGAGTTCTATCACGGGTAAATCAGTGGTTTCATTATTAATTACGTCGTCTTCATCAATCGCTAAGAATAAGCGATCAACGACCTCTTGAGGGTATTTTTTCCAACTCGTATTATTCATTTATGTTGTCTCAAGCGGTTTATGGTAAATCAGCGAACTTCGCCGACGATAAGCTAAGAGTGTTGGGAAGAGGGTGAGAATAACCTCTGACGATTGGCCAATTAAATAGGCGACTGCAGCACCCTCTACACCATAAAGGTGGGATAATAACATCAATAAGAGGATATACGATCCGGCGGCAATAATTTGTACGCCCAAATAAACGCGCTGTTTACCCGCCATTAAGAGTAATGACTCTTGGGGAAAGCCCATCATTGAAATAACAATCGCTCCTAGCATAATTTGTATCAGGCCATAGGCTTCCAAATATTTTTGGCCAAAGACGAAAGCAATGACTGAACCACCGGCAGCGTAGACTATCAACGCGATAATTAAGCCCAAACCTCCTGCAAAGAGAGATGAACGGATCCCTAGTCGCCACGGTTTAGCGGTGCGCGGATCTAAACGCATAATTTCGGGATAGAAACTTTTCTCCAATAATTTTGCGGGGGTTCCTGTTGCATCGAAGAACGTCATCGCAATTTTGAAGAGACCTGCTGCGCTGGGACCGATAAAAATGCCGACCAGTAGTGTGCTACATGAGTTTTGGGCTGCCCAAATAGAGTGGGCGAAGTTGGTTGTCCAAACGAAGTTCCAACATCCCGGGATACGTTTACTCGCTTTAAAGAGGGAAGGTCGCAGTGCATTATGTAGGTTTATTCTTTTTAGCTCTTGTCGAGCGAACCACCAGAATAGCGAGCCGCCAAAAAGGTTAGCCAAATACCACGAGACGACAAATCCCGCAAAGCCCAGATGACCAAAATAGGAAATCAAACTCCCGATAGCGATTAATAGGGGTTTGACGGCCTGTTGGATGGCGATAAGGTCAAATCTATCTAAGGTTCTTAAAATTCCGGTCGGAGTCGAGGAAGCCATGGTCGGAATTAACGTACAGTAGAGTAGCGCCAGTTTAAAGGAGGTTGCATCCAAACCTAAAGAATGTGAGAGGAATGGCAGGAGCAACATACCGCCGGCAATAGCAACGATACTACTGGCTATATCAAGACCAAAAGAGAACGACACTACATCACGTAGACGTTGGTAATTACCACTCGTGTGCGCGGGAGCACCATATTGGACGACGAACTGCCAGGTTTGGAACTTCACAAAATCACTGATAGCTTTGGTATAGGACTGGATGACAACTAAGGTCCCAAATAACTGGGGGGTCATTCCTTTACCTGCGCAAGATAGTGCTAAGAGTCCTAGTAAAGCACTGACTACGTTACCAGACAGTAAATAGACGCTGTTTCGAAGGATAGTGCGGAAAGCACCGTCTGAAAACCAATTTTTCATTAAGACCAACTCTAAGACAGTATTGAATAGCGATTAGGAATGACTTCTTCAGGTAACGCTAACAAGATGGATTATTCGCCACGGTGATGGCGGAGGGATCCCTATTTCGAATGCAGCATGATAAAGCATTCACGCTGTATTGTTAAGCTTCACTGTTGATGTGCAGGGCGGCAGAAGCGCTTACTCATTGGTGACACTAAGCCTTCACGACCAAAGAGTAAACGACGTTTATCGATCATTTTTTTAATCTGGTAACAGTATAATAGGTAACTCGAACGGCTCATTGATGCGCTATGTGTTAACATTCAATGATTAGTCGACTTTCACCGACTGATGTGGCTACGAAAGAACGAATAGAAATTACTCGTATTAAAAGTGTATTGCGGGGTTAATGTTAAATTATGTATCTGTTTGAGCGTTATGTCATGAAAGAAACGCGCAACGTCGTCTTGATGATTGTCGGTTTCTTAATCTTTATATTCACTATCTATTCCGCTCAACGTTACCTCACCGATGCGGCGAATGGGACCCTTGCACTTAAAGCAGTATTTGTCATCGTGTTCTACAAGGCATTGATTGCATTGGAGATGTTATTACCAATTGGCCTGTATGTCGCAACGGCAATTTCACTGGGGCAACTTTACAGCGATTCAGAGATCACCGCAGCACTGGCCGCAGGTATCTCACCTCTGCGCCTGTATCGGGGGATCTTATTACTCGCTATTCCGGTAGGCATCGTTTGTGCGTTGCTTTCCATGTATGGCAGACCTTGGGCTTATGCGCATATTGACCAACTCACACAACAATCACAATCCAGCTTCGATGTGAGCCACTTACAAGCTAATAAGTTCAACATTGAAGATGATGGCACTATGGTTCATGCTCAAACCATCACGCCGACTGATAACCATATACAAAATACTTTTATCTACACCACCGATAAAGGCGTGACAAAAGTCTTCCGTTCGCAAGTGGGGAGTATTGATAACACTCGACCGCAGAACCCCATTGCACACTTACAATCAGGTTCAGCCTATACCTTTGAACATGGCTCAAATAATGACAGCCAACAAACTTATCGTAACTTAGCGATAAACCTGAAACCCGCAGCCGATGATGAGGAAGTGCGTAGTAAAGCGAAGTCAATGAAGACTTTGGATCATTCACGTGATTTATCAGATATCGCTGAACGCCAGTGGCGACAAACGCGCGGGCTCAATGCGGTATTGATGACATTATTAGCCGTTCCACTGAGTCGAGTACGTCCACGCCAAGGCCGTTTTTCGGTATTACTCCCTCTAGCCTTAGTGTTTATCGTTATCTTTTTTGCCGGTAATATCTGCCGAACTTTAGTCAGTAACGGCATGTTACCGCCAGTCATCGGAGTATGGTTAGTATCATGGGTTATGCTGCTTGGTAATCTTTATTTTTGGGTCAGAGACTCTTCACTACTGAAGAAGTGGTTTAAATGAATATCTTCTCACGTTATTTAATCCGCCATTTATTTATCGGCTACTTCGCCGCGGCGCTATTGCTTGTCCCGTTATTCACGCTTTTTGATTTTATCTCTGAGCTAGAAGATGTTTCTGCCACCTACAGCTGGGGGCAAGCGCTACTCGTGGTGGTTCTACTTATTCCCCGCTGCCTAGTCAATCTAAGCCCATTTATTGCATTACTAGGAGGGATTGTAGGTTTAGGAAATATGTCTAAAAATATGGAGCTTACCGCTATACGTTGTGCGGGTTTCTCTATTTTTAGAATCGCCATTGTCGTCTTAATTTCTGGAGTGATGTTCACTGTATCATTAGCAGTCGTTGACGAGTGGGTGGCATCGCCACTTCAACAGCAAGCTCAGCTCCGTAAAGAAACGGCTTTGGCAGAGAGTCAAGACAGCGATCCTAATACTAAGACGATTTGGGGGCAGCAAGGGCAAGAGTTTGTTCGTATTGATCATCTTGATAGAAATGGACAGCCGCAGAATATCGAGATTTTTGATTACAACAGTGATTTAACCTTGAATAATTATATCTTCGCTGAGTCGGCGACTTACGGAGAAGATAATGTTTGGACCTTGCACAATGTTAAACATACACAATGGCAGGGTGAGGGGCAGTCTACTCAGCAACAAGCTGATATGACATGGCACTCAATCTTTAACAGTAGCAATTTGAAGCAACTACAGCTCTCGACGGAAAGTTACTCAATTCCTCAGCTTAAAAGTTATATTCATTATCTTAAAGACACTGCACAGCCCTCTATGGAATATCGCTCCGCATTATGGCAAAAGTTAGGGCGACCTATTTTGGTGCTGGCGATGGTACTACTAATTATCCCCTTCACCTTTGTTAACGCACGGGATACGGGAATGGGGGATCGTCTATCCTTGGGGGTCATTGTTGGATTGGTTACTTATATCATTTATCAGATATGCATCAATCTTGGGCTAATATTTGCCATTACGCCGCTTATTGCGGTGGTGGTACCGCCGATATTGATGTTAATGACTTCCCTAGCCTTAGTGTATCGTTTCAATAAGCAGAAATAGGGAAGGGAGGACTCTATCCCTTATCTTGACGCCTCACCAATTCGTTGGTGGGGCGTCTTCATTTATTACTTAATCAAGGTGATTTTTTTCACATCAATATCGATTTTACTGCCATCTTTATCAACCTCACCTTCCAATCTTACTCTATCCTTCGGTGAAACCGACTGACCCATCCATTTGTGATCATCAATCTCGACAACGACCGTACCGGTACTGTCTTTGAATTCATAATGCTCATGGCTGATCTTCTTAGTGATTTGACCTTCTAACATCACTTTTTCATCGTCTTGCAGTGTTTTGGTCTGTGCTACGGTGAAGGTTTTGTGCGGTCCATTAAAGCCACCTTGTTGCTGACCTTCGCTACCAGGTCCAGTGAAACCAGCTTGCTGAGCAAATATCGGTAGGGCCAAACTCGTTAACAATGATGCTAGAACTAATTTTTTCACGTTTATCTCCTTATTGTATTGTGTAGTTAGGATAGCAGCGACTTGTAACAAAATTTGAAAAAATCCTATCTATATCTTGATTTTGTGATCCATGTATATGATTTGGTTAATATTTTGAACTTATTGAAAGGTAGTATCGAATCTTCACTTTTTTACTTGGCCCCATCGCTTACTTTAATTATGAAGTTATCTAATGCATTAATATTAAATAATATTAATTTTCTAAATGATAATCATTAGCAAATGAATTTTTAGATAACCTCGAAAAATTAGTAAGTCATTTATTTTTAATAAGTTAATAATGGATTCCAAATTGGAAAATCTGTTTTTACTGATACTGTGTTGATCGTTTTTTTATATTTGAATATATTGAAAATCAGTTTTAGATAAATGTCAGGAATATAAAAAATGAAGTTTTACCTAAAGGACTTTTGGATATTTATTTCAATAGCAGAAACCAAAAGCCTTTCTAAGACCGCATCGCACATGGGTATGAGTGTTTCATCCATAAGTAAAAGGCTAACGCGTTTGGAAAGTTATTTACAAATGACGCTATTTGAACGCACTACACGCAGTATAAAACTCTCACCGATGGGGGAAATAGCATATGAAAAGTCACTACACATTACTGAGCAGTTTCAGCGATTTATTAATGATTTAAAGTCAGCTAAATTTACCTTGAAGATATCAACACCTCGGCGTGTCATTGAGTCAATTTTGGTTGATTGGTGTTATGAATATTGTAGTAATAAACAAGACGTAGATATATCGGTTATCGATAGAAAAGGGAGTATGGAAAGTTTAGATATTGATGAGCTATTCATTACTAATCGTAAATTAGGCTATCCTCTGGCTATCCATAGACAGCTTCATCCAGTCAAGAGAGTTATCTGCTACAGCACTGAACAGAATGTCGGCGCAGAGATATTGACCCCTGAGGACTTAAAAAACAACTCGACAATATTTTTTATCGCCAATGAGGATGAACACGATATTGAATTAAACAATGCAGGAGAAACTTATAAGTTACCTAATGAGGGGCTACATCTATCCTCGATAGAAGAATCATTAAAAATGGTATTAGAGAGGGGGTGTGTCCTGGTTGGTATTCCTATTATTCATATCCGGGAGTTGGTTGAAATGGGAAAGGTTAAGATTATATTGAGTGATTGGGAGATGAAAGATCTTAACTACTATTTGGCATGGAAAGATAGACCTTACTTCAAAAAAGAACTCTCGGAATTTTTGAAATATATTGAGAATAAGTGGAAAGAGAGGTGTTTATCCTATTGAGGATTAAACGATGGAAGAGTAAAAATTAACAATTGTTAATTGATCTATGAGTTAATTTTTCCAATCTGGAAAAACAAATTTTCCCAAAATAAGCTTTTTAAAATAAATAGTGTTCTGTATATTTGCACGCAACGGGGAAGAGTTGTGTTGAAAAAATAATATAGAATATCTTTGCTATATCTCTATTTAGGCTAAATAAAATGAAGATTAGATTGTCTATAGTGAGTTTGTTATTCGTCACTTTGCATGCTTTATCAGCTGAACCTTTAAATGTGAATAAAAGAGAGTTTTCTTTATTTTTGGATAAAACTCGAATTATCTATAATGAAGGGGACAGCTCACAATCACTCAGTGCGGTGAACAAGCAAGACTACCCGGTTCTTTTACAGGCAAAAATAATGCCTGTTAATAAAGGTGATGCTGTGAAATTTATTGTCACGCCACCTATATCTCGACTCGATCCAGGGCAACAAGTATCACTACGTATTATTAAAAATAAAAATATTGATGAAGATAAAAAGGAATCGATGTCCTATCTTTGTATTAATACACTACCCCCTGAAAAAAGCTCAGATGAAAAGAGTAAAAATAAAATTGGGATTAATTTGAATGTGTTAGTCAGTACTTGTGAAAAGCTAATTTATAGACCAAGCTCCCTGTCGGGAAGTCCTCAAACTGAAGGCGAAAAACTATCGTGGCAATCGGATGGCGGAAAAATAACTATTCATAATCCAACACCATTCGTTATGGCTATAGGTTCTCTTACAGTGAATGGGAAAAAAGTTATGTTGGATAATTATATATCGCCTCAAGACTCCCTGACTGTTAACGAAAGTGCAGAAAAAGGAAGTCTAGTAAAATGGACAGTGATTGCAGATTACGGTGGCGAAAGTGCGGTTTTTACAACAAAATTAAAATAACTGGTTCTTAAGTGATGCATTCTAATTTTCATAGAATTACTTTTTCATTATTGATGCTATCAACTTTATCGAGTAAGGCTGAAGAGTTTAAATTCAATACTGACATTCTTAGTAAAAATTTAACTGAAAAAGATAAAGGGTATTTGATATCGGGTAAGAGTAAGCCAGGTAAGTATGACATTGATATTTATATAAATGGTATCTTTATAGAAAATAGAAAGATCACTTTTGAAAGCGGCAAGGATGGTTATTTAACTCCCTATCTAAATAGGACAGATGTCATAAGGTGGGGGGTTGATCCAAAAAAAATAGATAGCAAGGGTAAAAAAGATTCAGTTGATTTGTTATCAAATAAATTAATTCGAATGAATTTGGATTTGAATAATTCGAAGTTAAATTTCTCTATTCCACAGGAATTATTAGTTACGGAGCATAACGACATTTCACCAGTTGACCTCTGGGATGATGGTATTAATGCTTTTGTGATGAATTATAGTGTAGGTACTAATGAAAATGAAAACCGGCAGGGGGGAACCTCGAAAACGCGAAGCTCATGGGGGCAATTCTCACCTGGTTTTAACCTGGGTGCATGGCGTGTAAGAAATAATTCTACCTGGCAACATACGGACAGTGGCGAGCATACATGGAAAAGTAACTCTACTTATGCTGAACGAGGACTATACAAGGTTAAAAGCCGCTTAGTGGTTGGCCAACGTAATTCCCCGAGTGACGTATTTGATAGCATTCCTTTTACGGGGGTTATGCTTGGTACTGACGATAACATGGTGCCCTACAGCCAGCGTGAATTTTCGCCTATGGTACGAGGTATTGCGAGGACATCGGCAAGAGTAGAAATAAAGCAGAATGGTTACAGTATTTATAATACTAATGTCCCCCCTGGACCATTTGAAATTAACAATATTACTCAGGCTCAGGATGGCGGAGACTTAGAAGTTACTGTGTGGGAAACGGATGGAAGACCGCAAGTTTTTATTGTTCCCTATCAGAAACCAGCAATATCGCTACATCAAGGTTTTGTTAAATATAGTGTTATGTCTGGACGTTATCATCCTGCAGGTTTTCACTCTAAGCAGGATATCACTCAAGGTACGGTAATGGTCGGTCTACCTTGGAATTTAACAACCTATGGTGGGGCTGAAGTTTCTGATAGTTATAAGGCGGGTACATTAGGGCTAGGTATATCTTTCGGAAAATTAGGTAGTTTTTCTATTGATGGAACACAAGCGAAATCACGCTTTAACCATCAAGAGCAACGCTCCGGTAATAAATCAAGACTACGGTACAGTAATACTATAGCGGCGACAAACTCTCAGATTTCTGCAACTTATGCTGATTACAGTAATAAGTATAGCGATATTACGGATGTCTTTGATAGCTATGGTAATCATTCAAATAATTTTTGGAGCGATGCACAGTATCAGCATCGTAGTAGTAGCGTTATACAATTTTCACAGGGAGTAGGTGGCGTTGGTACGCTAACCGCGTCATTACAAAAAGAATTGTGGAGAGATCGCAAGAAAACAGAAAGTTATCGTTTGAGTTGGTCGCAAAGTTTCAGATATTTTTCGATGACTGCTGATTGGCAAAGAAGTATGAATGCATTAGATCGTAGTGGAAGTAATAAAGACGATATCGTTAGTGTTCGTTTTTATTTCCAACTTGATCGATGGTTGGGTAACTCGATTCAAGCCTCGACTGGGTTTAATTCACCGAGTAAGGGACAACAAAAATACGATGTAGGATTAAATGGTCAATCATTCGATCGCCAATTATTGTGGTCAGTGAGATCTGAATACGATAAAAATAAAAATAGTTCAAGTTTAGCGAATCATTTAGCTTCAGCTGAATGGGCTGGTAGTTACGGTAAGGTTGGTGGTAGTTACAATTATAGTTCTGAATATAGAAATATAAGTGCTTCACTAAGTGGCGGGGTGATCGTGCATCATCATGGCGTTACCCTAGGTCAACCTTTTACAGATTCTGTTGTGTTAGCTGAAACACCGGGAGCGAAAGGCGTTAAGGTTGGTGGATGGCCTGGAATTAAAACAGATTTCCGAGGCTATACGATTTTACCTTACTTATCGAATTACCAGAATAATCTCGTTAAATTGGATACTAATTCTTTATCTAAGAATGCAGAAATTTTACAGAGTGAAAGTCGGACTGTCCCAACGCAAGGGGCTGTTATTGAAATGCCTTTTAAAACTAAGATTGGTGCAAAAGCGCTATTTTCAATAACAGATTCCACTGGTCAGAAATTACCGCTAGGTACCGAACTTTATGTAAGAGGGCAATCAGGCGTAGCAGGTATTGTTGATGATAATGGTGAGGCGTATCTCTCAGGATTAGAAAAAGAGGGAGAACTTAAGGCAGCCACACCAATAAAGCATTGTATTGTAAATTATACATTGTCAGAAATTAAACCTATATCAGGTATTTACAACCTATCAGTGGTTTGTAATTAGTTTAACGTGGTGGGTGAAAATAATGCTTAAAATAATAGCTATTTTCTTACTATCTTTATTAATTAATAAAGTATCTGCTGAAGAGTTAATGGCTTCTCTTCAGCCATCATTAAATCTTTCCTCTGGCGAAGTTAGTGATGGAACCATTATCGCTCAGGGGCGATTAGCTTATCAGGGAAAACATGATGGTTATATTATTAAGCAGATGGGAGAAGTTAATAACGTGGGTGGAGTATTAACTTTTCACTCGCCAATCAATCCTAATAACGTATTAAAACTTAGGGTTGCGGGAGAGGGATGGACTCCAAATCAATCTGGCGGAAACATTTATCTCACAGATAAAAATTATGCGGAGTACTCACTGGTTGTAGCAGGAAATCAAGTTATACCTGCGGGTATTTGGCAAATCGATCTTTTGGCAAGTGTATTACTGGTCAATTGATATAACAGTAGTAGTTCAATTATAAAAATATAGGATTTATCATGAAAAAATTACTTATCGCTTCTTTGATTGCATCGAGCGTACTTTCAAGCACCACTGTTTTTGCAGCGACCGTAGACCAGTCGAAGAATATTAATACAAAAGTTGCGTTCGGTGCCACCACCACGTTTGACGGGACTATTACTCCGGTGATGGGGCTTCCTGCAGGAACTACGGCAGATAATGTAACTATTGCTACCGTAAGTGTTGTGAATCCTGGTTCATCGTGGTTAATCAGTAATGACCCGAACGACACAGCAAATGTTACCAAAGCCCCAGATAAGGGATGGGTGATGAAATCAGTTTCTGATCCGACTAAAACAGTTAAAGTACGCTTAAGTAATGATGATCGTTTAGATTACCAAGGTAGTTTAGGTGGCCGCAATTGGAACAGAATGCCGCCTACCGCTGTAGCGAAAATTGTAACCGATAGTAGCCAAAATATTGCAGCCGGTGATGACTATGATCTAACAGTGACTATTGCACGTTATCTGCCTTAATAATTAAGATACAGCCTGATAGGGATATCAGGCTTATTTATTACCATACTCTATTTAACGCTCGACATCATCTCTCTATCCATCTCTTCTCAATATAATCACGAAAAGCAATAAAGAGTGGTGAGTAAATTTTTCTAGGGCGCCAAACTAAGTAGACCGGCACTTGTTCTAATGTCCATTCAGGCATCAGTGTGACGAGATTAGCCTGTTTGGCATAAGTAGATTTCAGCCAGCCAGGAGTACCCAGTGTAATGCCTTTTCCTTCAATACATAAATTGATCAGGGACAAATGATTATTCGAAGATAGGGCGCTGTTATTAATATTATCAATTTCATAGCTTTCATCCCCTCTACTAAATTTTAATGTGGTGCCGAATCCATTATGACGTAAATTAAAGACGTTGTGCTGTGCAAGGTCAGTAGGATGAAGTGGGCAGCCGTTATTGTCGATATATTCTTGAGTAGCAATCAGCACAACTTTCAGTCCTGGCAACTCTCGATAAACAATGTTCTCATTTTCAGGTCTGCCGCTGCGTAAAATAAGATTATCGAGATCTGGCACATCTTGGCTAAGTTCTGAGCTCTCTCTCGCATCCAACTGAATTTGCGTACCGGGCCATTTCTCCATAAACTCTTGCGCCCAGTTATTCGCGAGAAACTCTGCGAGAATGACTGGGACACTTAACTTCAAAATACCCCGTATCTGCTTTTGAGGATTACGTAACTCTTCAAGTAAATCACCAAATAGCCCAGTAATTTCAAGCGCCTTATTGTAAGCCAATCTTCCCGCAATCGTGAGCTCGATACCGTGGGTGTCACGTATTAGTAGGCTAGTACATGTATATTCCTCAAGCCGAGAAATAATTTTACTGACCGCACCAGCAGTCATATTCATCTCTTTTGCGGCGATAGACAGGCTTCCGGCTTCCACGGTTCGGATAAACACTAGCCAATCACGCATACCCTTGTTTTTGGGACTATCCATTGGCGGCGGTGTAGGGTTAGGAGTCAATAGACTAATATTAGTTAATTTCTCTAATCTTTCATAATCCCGGTTCGCTATAGCTTATTTGCGAGCCGTCAATAAAGCGTTGGAGTGAGTAAGTTCTCACCATCATGGTTGTGGTCTTAAGCAATGTCCGTGAGGTCAATAGGAGCAGGATGAGGGAAGATTCTTGTTAATAACGAGTAGGCTCCGGGGATAGGAGAAATATTAATGAAACTCCCCATTTCATAGGAAAGAGTTTAGAACGTTATCTGCGTGTTGTTGGCAGGTATCCTGGTAAAGGTTATACCTGCCACTATTCTTTAAGGTATCAGCCTTCGGATGAACCGATTCGATTCAGGTTAAGCTTAAAGGAAAGGGCCCCGACAAAAAGCATCAGCAGCATAATTAAAAAGAATGAAACAGGTAACGAGCTAAAGTGCGCAATATATCCAATAACGGCTGGGCCACTTAATACACCAAGATAGCCTAATGTGGTCATAGCAGGTACGGCTACCGCTTGCGGCATAACGGTTTGTTGTCCGACGACCGAGAACATCACCGGAACAATGTTTGCGCATCCGGCGCCAATTAAAGCATAACCGATAAGAGAGAGATGCCAAACAGGAATGAAGGTGACTATAGCTAAGCCTAAGGCTGCAATTATCGATCCTGCCACAACGACTTTCAATCGCCCAAAATGTTTCACCACCTTATCACCGGTCAATCGAGCAAGGGTCATTGCCACGGCAAAGCAGGTGTAGCCTAAGCCCCCTAAGGTTTCTGGCATCGCTCTGATTTGTGTAAGATAAACGGCGCTCCAGTCCAATACCGTTCCTTCGGTTAAAAATACTGAAAAACAGATAATGCCGAGTAACAAGACAATACCCTTGGGCATCGCGAAAGCGGGACCTTCTTTAGGATTGGCATAGGTCAACAATCCAGGAAAACTGAAGGCCACTAAGATCACGACACAAAGCACAATAAGCAAGGTTGCGAGGGTGACATTTATTCCACAGGCTAACAGTAGGGTCATCAATCCTGCCCCGGCAATGCCTCCAATACTATACAGGCCGTGAAAACCCGACATTAGAGGCTTTGGTGACGCTTTTTCAACCAGTATTGCTTGGATGTTCATTGCACAGTCAGTGATCCCCACGCCCACCCCAAATACCAACAGGGCTAATCCGAGTAACAATGGCTGAGTGATGATTGCTAAGAAAGGTAGGATTAAAATAATGACGACTACAGCAGCAATAATGACTTTACGGCAACCAAAACGGCTTGTTAGTGCTCCCGTAATTGGCATCGTAATTAATGCCCCTATCCCCAAACATAATAATAATGAACCCAATGTCGCATCATTTACCCCAGTATTTGCTCTGGCATAGGGAACCAGTGCTGCCCAAGTGGCAGTGACGAAGCCCGCGACAAAAAATGCTAAACGTGTTGCGAATCGCGATTGGGTACCTTGTTGTTCCTGCAGCATAATATTCCTTGTTTGCGCGATATAAATGCCTAAAGCATAGTGGTAAGTAGACGGTAGGTAAAAAGGGAAATTCACCTTATCAGGGTATCTCTTCAAGTTACTCTAGTGAGAATCTGAGATTGTGTCGTCTTTAAAGTACGACTTTAAGATCTTGCTCGTAAAATTTTGCTACTTTGATTGATAAAACATATTGCGCGTGCTCAAGCTTAGCTTCGGCTTCAATTTTACACTTAACAGGTTTCATCTGTTCTTAGCCTAGGGTTGATGGGGCTCTCTTTCACCTAGCTATATGCTCTGTTTTAGTACCTCATCTTAACCTTCAGTATAGGTGCCGATTATTAGGCTCAGAAGCGTTGACAGTATGAGGGTTAGCCAACTACAACTAGGTGTAGTAAGAACATCATCAGTGTGAGATGAAATGGCCTTAATTTTAGGAGATATTATGTCTGACCAATTTTTATCGTTAGCTGAAACACGTCGTTCTATTTATGCATTAGGAAAAGAGATTTCGTTGTCTGAAGATGAGATCATTCATCTTATTAAACAGGCGGTTAAACAGGCCCCTTCTGCCTTTAACTCACAGAGTTCGCGGATCCTCATTTTACTGGGAAATGAGCACATCAAGTTTTGGGAGCTTACTCGGACACAGTTAAAAAAAATTGTGCCAGAAGCACGATTTCAGGCGACTTCCGATAAGTTAGACAGTTTTTCTCAAGCAGCAGGGTCGGTATTATTTTTTGAAGACCAAAATGTTGTGCAAACGTTACAGCAACAATTCCCCAGTTATGCCGATAATTTTCCCGTCTGGTCAGAGCACAGCACTGGCATTGCCCAATATGCAGTATGGTTGGCACTAGCCGAAAAAGGGATTGGGGCTAATTTGCAGCATTACAATCCTCTTGTCGACGAAGAGGTGAGAAAACAGTGGAGTGTGCCTAATTCATGGACACTACGTGCACAGATGAACTTCGGTGCTATTCTGCAGCCAGCTGGCGAGAAAACCTATATTGATGATAACGAGCGATTTATCATCGCTCAGTAGCGGTACTTAAGCGCTGAGGTGTTCTCTCTTTTTGAGGCATCCCAACGAGTTAAGAATAGCGCCGATAGGCGCTATTCTTGAGTCACTAGGTTTTTGATTATGACTATCTATAATGTTCTAGATTAGTTTCAGGCCCGTCGTGGGCAACCGCTTGTGCTTTACCAAAGCTTTCCATCAAGCATTTATATTCGGGACAAACGTGTTCGGAAAGTATTTCAGCAAATTGTGATCCTTCTGCGCGATTCCAAGTGCGCATCAGTTCGGCAACAATCGCAAAGGTATCGGTAGGGACTGCGCCTGCTTGGGCAACGCGTGCAATAGTAATATCAGTCGCCATCTTAGACCAATTACCTGAAGCATCGACGACACAATAGACATTGTAACCTTCCTGTACGGCACTGACCGCAGGAAAAGCCATGCAGACACTGGTCAAGGTCCCCGCAATAATCAGTGTTTTTCTTCCCGTCTTTTTCACTTCATCGACAAATAAAGGGTTATCCCAGGTATTAATTTGTCCGGTACGCGGAACATAGACCGCATGGGGAGCATATTTATGAACTTCTGGGATAAGAGGGCCATTAGGGCCATCTGGTACCGAAGCCGTTGTAATAACTGGAATATTCAATAACGATGCCACTTTCGATATTGCCGTGACATAATGACGCAAATCGTTTACCGGAACATCTCTGACGGTATTAAATAATCCGCTTTGATGGTCAATTAATAAAATAACAGCGTCATTCGGGTC
>Ga0157363_1000170_pt1 | contig 49754 bp, 54 predicted proteins | sample AttsexASBM1_FD_111477 | JGI IMG/M metagenome (GOLD analysis project Ga0157363, IMG submission 111477) | Fungus gardens microbial communities from leaf cutter ant in Ribeirão Preto, State of São Paulo, Brazil - Atta sexdens ASBM1 | ecosystem: Host-associated > Fungi > Mycelium > Unclassified ... | reverse complement strand
CTGCTCAACGACTACGCTTTCACCCCTGGTGACGCATGGAACAATCAGAGCTTCGTCCGTGCGGGCAAAGCCTTGAGCTCGGTTGTGGCCGGAGAAGTGGTCATCGATGAACAGCGATACAACTATTTCCAACACAGCTATGACGGCTTTGCGTTGTTCAGCGCAACGGCGGTAGGAAACGCCAGCCATACCATTCTGGCGGAGATTCTTGTGGACGCTGCCAGCGTGCCGACGGCTCGCAATATTGTGGTGGGCGATAGCGTGGAACAGGTCCGGCAAGCCTATGGCCCAGGCAAAGAAAGTGACAGCGATAATCAACACTGGCTTATCTACAAGCTGGGTGATAAACAGTTGATGTTCGAAATTGACCAGCAAAAGGTCAGCCATATCATGTTGAATACCACTATGAGTGCCAGACAGCATGACATCAGCGCAGACCAGGCTGTCAGCGCGGCAACAGAAGCCATTCACACTTATCACCTGACAACACTCAGCGATCAATGTCTCAGGTATGATGTTGACGACAGCAGTGATAAAAGTTTCTTTATCATTACGGTTCGCGAAGACAACCATGACGTCAGTTGTGGCGGCGATCCGGATATCTCTCCTCGTCTTTTCGACATTAAAGTGGCGCGTGATAACACTCAAATACTCACTAACGCCGATGATGCCGATGGCACGTATCGAAGCCTGAATACGTCAGCCACACCCAATCAATAAACGGACACCCTATGAATTATCAGTTCAATGAAGGCGCATTTGCGCTGTTTCCTGCTGCGTGGCAGGACACCACCATGAATATTTTGCGGGATGAGGCCAGTGGGCTGGCATTCGTTGTGAGTCGTGGTGTCATTCCTGAAGGTAGCGATGCGGAGACGGAGTTCCAGCGTCAATGGGATACATTACGCAGTCAGATGGGCGCTATTCAGCAAACAGCGTTTGTACGGGTTATGGCTGGGATTGATAGCGCGCTACAGGCGCTGGAAGTTGAAACCGCCTTCGAGCGCAATGGACAAGCTGTGTGGCAGCGGCAGTTGGCTACTCAGGTTCCTGACAGCAACATTTTCATGATTTTTACCCTTTCCGCGATGCGTCCTTTCAATGAAGAAGATGGAGAGCGCTGGAAGAGTTTTAAACACAGTCTGAGTCTGAACAATCCACGGAAAGCATAAGCTATGGATAACCATGCGGCCCGCGTGGGCGATGAGATCATTCACTCCAGCATTTTTGCTGATATCACCAGTATTGTCGCTGAGGGCGCAGCCTACGCCGTGATCGGTGCGGCGGTTGGCGCGGCGGCAACCGCCGCCGCGCCCCTGTTAGGTGCAGGGATGGCCGCGGCTGGTGTGGCCGCTATTGGTTCCAGCTGCCTGCTCAGTGGTATTCTGGGCGGCGTACTGGCCAATGCCGTTGGCCTCTCAGAGGACATCACTAAAGTAGCCGATGGGCTGGGAAACATGCTGTTCCCTCCTTCGCCTGCTGGTGTGATTGCCAGCGGATCGGAAAATGTTCTGGTGAACGGTCTTCTCGCGGCACGTGCGGCGGGCATGCTCGTATCCGGAGAAACTCCACCGCCGGAACCGCAGTCACCCAAAAGCTTTGCCGATTACGGCGGCATGTTGCTCGCTGCAGCCAGCCAGTTTGGCAGTGCGATGTGGCAGCCTACGGTTGCGTCTGCCGATGCCGGAACGTCTCCGCTGGAGCAGGACAAAGTTGTCTGCGAAAAACACGGCGCGCCGCAATATCTGGCCCAGGGTTCTAAGCAGGTTTTTATTAACGGGCAGCCAGCCGTTCGCGCCAAAGACAAAACCACCTGCGAAGCCACGGTAAGTGACGACGTTTCACCCAATGTCATCATTGGCGGTGAAACCGTGACGGTGAGAGAGATCAAAAGCGGTAAAGTACCCGGGCTGGCTTTAGCGATGATCGGCCTGTCCCTGATCCGCGGTCGACCCAGTCAGATTCTGAAAAACATGCCCTGTGCACTCGCCGGTGCGGCCGGGGGGATGATGGCCGATATGGCGATTAATGCGGCCTTTTCGTCGCTGTTTCCGGTTCATGCCTCGACTGGCGTCAAAGTCCTCAATGATGATGCCGAACGTGATTTCTCCCTTCCTGGCCGTTTTCCGCTCAGTTTCCAACGTAGTTACAACAGCCTGACGCAGCGCAGCGGATTATTTGGTCTGGGCTGGGCAACGGTGTTCGACAGCTATTTAGTGCTGGATGGCGCGCAGGCAACCTGGTTTGATGACAACGGGCGCGAGCTGCGCTTTGCGGTGCCGGGGGATAAAGAGGTGCTATATAGCATCAGCGAAGGACTGATGGTGCGCCGTAATGAAATGGGCGATATCGCTATTGCCGATGATGATGGTGCGGTTTGGCGGCTCTATAAACCTACCGCGGCGAATCCTCAGGTACTGCGTCTGGCTTCGCTCAGCGACGAATACGGTAACGCGCTGGAGATGGGCTGGGATGAGCAGGCGCGTCTTGTGCGTATTCATGATGCACCGTTGGCCATCGACGTCACACTGCATTACGGCGACAACCAGCACCCCCAGCGCCCGACCTCCGCCAGTCACTTTGATGGTGAACAGCACTGGCCGCTAGCGCACTGGGACTATACAGAACAGGGCCAGCTTGCCAGCGTCACCGATGCGGCTGGCATTACCTCGCGCCGTTTCCGTTATAACGACGATGGGTTAATGATCTGGCATCAGCTGCCAGGCGGACTGGAAAGTGAATATCGCTGGCAGAAACTGGATCACTGGCGTGTGGTCGAGAACCGCACCAATACCGGTGATGGCTGCCATATGCACTACGATCTGGAAGCAGGCATTACGCGGGTGTCGACCTATGACGGTCAACAGCGCGAACACCACTGGAATGCTGCGGGCCTTATCACCTGTTTCATTGATGAACGGGGCGAGAAGTGGCGTTATGAGTGGAATGAAAACGAACTCATGACGCGCCGCATCGATCCGCTGGGCAATGCGGTGAGCTTCACCTATGACGATCTTGGTAACCGTGTTGAAGAGAAAGATGCGGACGGCGGTGTGCAGGCAGTGCAATGGCTGTCCCACCGTTCTCTGCCAACGGTCGTTGCAGGCGCAGACGGCTCCACAACGAAATACTATTACGATCCCCATCATGGCCTTGAGCGTGTGGTCGATGCGCTCGGGCAAAGTACCGTTTATAAGCGGGATGAGTTTGGGCTGGTTATCGAAGAAATCGATGCGGCAGGCAACAGCTATCGTCGGGAGTTCAACGATGCAGGCCAGGTCATCCGTGAAACAGACTGCTCAGGGCTGACGACGCGCTACCGCTATCATCCGCTGGGCTGGCTCAGTTGTGTGACGGCGCCGGATGGTGAAGAAACCCGTTATCACTATGATGCAGCAGGCCGTCCTGTTTTGCTGGAGCGGGCAGAGGGCTGGGAAGAGCGGTTGCGCTGGAGTGACAACGGCCTGCCGCTGGCCCATGAGTCAGCGGATGGCAAACGCAGTGAATTCCGCTATGACAACGTCGGGCGCTTAATCGCGAACCGCAATGCCCAGGGTGAGACGGTTCAACGCAGCTGGGACAGCCGTAGCCGGTTAACGGCGCTGCAAAACGAGAACGGCGAGCAGTATCAGTTCGAATGGGGCGCAGATTCACTGCTGCTGGCCCAGACTGGACTGGACGGCGTGGCCACGCGTTATGAGTATGATGCTGCGGGCCGCACGTTAGCACGCACTTTTGCCGCCGGGCATCCTCAGGCGATTACCCATCGCTATCACTGGAGTCGGGCCGGACAACTGCTGGCGCGCACGACACCGGAAGGCCAGACGCGCTATCACTACCGTGGTGGTGGTCAGCTAAGTAAAGTGTCACAGCATCTGCCACTGTCTGACACCGAGTGGAGCCAGCAGGCTGAGCAGGAGATTACGTTTACCTATGATGCGCTGGGCCGCATCGTGAGTGAACAGGGGGAGCAGGGCACACTGGCCTGGGAGTACGATGCGCTGGGTAATTGCACAGCCCTAACCCTGCCGGATGGCCGCAACCTGAAGCAGCTTTACTACGGTAGCGGTCATTTACTGAGCATCGCACTCGACAACCTGCCGGTGACCGAGTTTACCCGTGACACATTGCATCGGGAACTCAGCCGCACGCAGGGCGGTCTGACCACGCGCAGTGAATACGATCGTCTTGGCAGACTGCGCCGCCGTGACGTTTTCAGGGGGGAAGCCCAGCGACCTGCACCGCGCGTCTGGTCCCGCCGACGCGACTTCGATTACGGCAACAACCTGATCCGTGAAGAGCGCGACGATAATCCGTTCAGCCAGACATTATGGCACTACGATAACGCTGGTCGTTTGTTGTCCCAGGAAGGCGCGCAGCCTGGTAATGAACACTGGCGCTGGGACGGTGCAGGCAACCCGCTGGATCGCCATGCCGCTTCCCACGTCATGCATAACCGCGTGACCGAACTGAACGGGATTCGCTGGCAGTACGATATCCATGGCCGCACCACTGAGAAGGATGACGGACAGACCCGCTGGCGCTACCGTTACGATGGTGAGCATCGTCTGACGGATGTCATCAGCGAGCCGCGTGATCGCAATAAGCCACGCAACAAAGTGAGCTTCCGTTACGATCCGCTGGGCCGACGCATCAGTAAAACCTGCCAACAATCGTTACAGGGTAAGCCGTCTGGTCATGCTGTCACAACGCGGTTTGTGTGGGAAGGTTACCGTCTGCTGCAGGAAATCCACGACGATATTCCGCTGACTTATGTCTACAGCGACAGCCAGAGCTATGAGCCACTGGCCCGTATTGATGGCGTGGAAAGTCCGGAGATATTCTGGTTCCACTGCGCGGCTAACGGCACGCCCGAGCTACTGACCGACGTTGAAGGCCAGAAGACCTGGGAAGGTGTGAACAGCCCGTGGGGCAAACTGCTGCGCGAATCGAATCAGCGAATTCCGGTGGTAGAGCAGAACCTGCGTATGCAGGGCCAGTACCTGGACCGGGAAACGGGGCTTCACTATAATTTGTTCCGTTATTATGACCCGGACAGCGGCCGGTTTACCCAGCATGACCCGATAGGGCTGGCGGGGGGGATTAACCTTTATCAGTATGCGCCGAATGCACTGGGATGGGTGGATCCGTGGGGGTTGACAGGAAAAGATGTTACTACTTTTTATCATGCGGGAGATATCAAAGGCCCCATTGATCCTTCATTTGGTCAAGGAAACAAGGATTTTGATCCTGCAGATAAAGGCGGCTTTTATGTAACGACAGATAGAGCTCAGGCTGAAAAGTGGGCCCAGATGAGAACTGACAGGAATATGTCAATAACTCAATTTGATGTTCCAAATACTGAACTTGCTAAACTTGATATTAAAGTATTCGATTCAGCCAATAGCGAATGGGCAGATTTTGTTGCCCAAGCACGTAAAGGGACTCTATCGCATGGTCACGATGCAGTCAGTGGACCTATGCTCTTAAATTTGAGAGATTTTAAACGAGGCCGCCCACCAAAAGCCGGTGGGACACAGTTTGCAATCTATAGTCAAAAAGCTGCGGAATTATTTAATAAATTCAAAAGAGGATGTAACTGATATGGCTGGTACTGAGAAAATCAAAGATGGGTTGAAATACGTAAGTGAAAATAATTCTAACGAAACAGTTACAGTAAATTTTTACTCATGGGTTAATCTCATTAAAGGGATCATGATCTTTTATGGTATGAAGACTGAAGATGAGGCGCAGTCTATTATTGATGACAACCCTCTTTTTAACAATCCTCCCCATGATTATTTTGAGGCTTGCCTGTTAGGGCATGAAGATGAATATTATTGGGCTATGGTAATGTCTCATGGAGATAGATATTTTGAAAAGGGATTTAGTCGAGTGGCTCCTGATGATTATTATGAATGGGAGAGTAATTATTTAAAAGAGCATGGCCTTGCAAGTGAAACATTGATTTTTAGTGAGTAATATAGCGGTATAGGTTGGTAATATACTGCTTTGATTTTTCAGTTTACTTTATGTTTCAATGCTGAAAATAGCATTTCAATATATTTCCTTTGAATTAATTGAAATTTGAATGCAGTTTTTGTTATGTGTATTTTCAATGGTGTTGGTTGCTACTAATGTTTTTCTTATATTATATTTAGGGGGGTGCTGCCACAGAACGATTAATCCTCATCATGAGTCTGATAAGGTAATGACATAGGAAATTGATTTTTTGCTACTCTGCATATTTCGTTTAACACCAGAATTGACACGCTATATTTATTAGTCTCTCTGGTTTTTCCCTGTGAACAGATTTATTTTTTTGCTATGTTTTTTTGCATCAGTCCCGAATCTAATGTTGTTATTTAGTGTCTTTGTCCGCCAATAAATGTGCTTGTTTTATGCAATCAGTGTCTTATTACTACAGATATTACTGCGGTCTTAAGTTTTTGTGGAGCTCAAAAAATGCCAACTATTTACGTCCGGTCATCGCGTGGCACCACAGCGACGTGACAGCCGCTGTCGGAATGGAAAGTAACGTGGTGAACAATGCCTATGGCTACACAAACAGCCAGGGTCAGTTTAAGGATCAATCCAGACGCAATGGATATGGCGCTACCCTGAGTTGGAACGGGCAACGGGCTAATCCGGATTCAGAGGCGGTCATTAATCTCAGCACGGCGTATATGGATGCAACGGAAGAACAAAACTTCAGTGCCGGCCTGAACGGGTTGTGGCGCGACATCCAGCTTGGCTATATCTATATCTATGCGCGTAATGATGTGAAAGCGTTCACAATACAGCCAATGAACGGTGCCAGCCTGAACGACGTTATTCCAGGCAATTATGCCATTCATACCCTTCACTCCTCATACCACTTTCGCCATGTTCTGAACATGCAAAATTTCGATGTCTACCTTGGTGCTTGCTGGTCACAAATCAATGCTGAACGGCACAGCGGCGATAACGAACGCTACGGTACACGTGTCTGGTTCTAATACCCTTTCTGATCGCCAAACCGCCGCACCATATAGGGATGAAACGGCATTTTTACATGGGGCGTCCGTCTGAGATAAGAGCAAAACCATGTAGCCACTCACGCCCAAAAAAATTTCATTTTCCTCGCTTGAAATCCCACTAAATGATCCTATAAATGTCTGTGAGCAGCGGGGGAGGTCCCCACGCCGATGAGCTTTTGAATGAACCATTAATTCAGGAGGTTATCACTATGGCATTACGTAATTTTCCCGTATTTCCTTCTATCGCAGATTCTGCCTTTTCAGACCGGTTTAACCGTATCGACAGGCTGTTCAGCCAGTTGACCGGTGATGCGCCCGTGTCGGTTTCCCCCTCTTACGACCTGAAGCAGGTTGATAACGAACACTACGAACTGACCGTCAGCGTGCCGGGCTGGAAAGAAAGCGAGCTTGAAATCGAAGTAGCAGGTGGTCGTCTGACCGTGACCGGACAGAAAGAGGAGGTCAGCGATAACGATACGGAAAAAGAAGGGCAGAACAGCGGTTGGCTGCACCGTGGTATCAGTCGTTCAGACTTCCGTCTGAGCTACAGCGTGCCGGAGCATATGAAAGTGACCACCGCACGCCTGCAGGACGGTTTGCTGCGCGTCGGCCTGCACCATGAAATACCGGAAAGCGAGAAGCCTCGTCGCATTCCGATCGAACACCGTACGGCGGAAGCCATTGAACATCAGGCCTAATGGCAGGTTAACGAAAAAGCGGAGGGCGCTGACGGCGTTCTCCGCGCTTTGTCATCAAGGTGCCAGAGAATCAGGAGGCGGTAATGAAAGTCATCAGCGTGCCCGAAGATCGTGCTCTTTATCCCAAACTGGTTGGCGAAACCGTAATGGCGGCAAAGTTACAGTTAGGCCGCACCCGGTTGTCGGTGAATTACAACAAAGTGCCTGGCGGTATCATGCCGGTGCTGGTGGTGGATTTCTACAACGAAAAAGGCAAACTTTACTCCCTGCGTTACAACCTGCCGCCCGATACACCAGAGCGCACTGAACGTCGATTGTCGCTGTTAATGCGGCTGATTGAGAAAGAGGCCAGTGAGGAAAAGCTGGCTGAGGCGGTGTAAAACCGATAAGTGCAACCAAAACGAAGAGGAGGTGACGATGCTCAACACACTCATGCTACATACCTCGTTGGGTGCTGGCATGCTAGCGATGACGGCCAGCCTGTTTCACAACCGTTTTAAATAAGCCGTTTTCGTTTTCTCTCTTCAGGGTGCCGACATCGCGGCACCCTGTTTCATTAGTACCCGCCGCTTGTCTTTTTGCGCCTCAATTGTTATGTTATAACATATCTATTTGTGGGGTGAAAAACATGCCGTCGTCCAGAGCGTTACATCAATCCGATCCTGTTTTGCAGGTCAACATTGCGCAGTTGAACCGAACGGACGGCGAACCGCTCTTGCATCACATTCACTTCAGCGTCAGAGAGGGGGAGCGGCTGGTCATCATCGGGCCAAACGGCAGTGGCAAGACGTCATTACTGCGGGCAATGTGCCGTGAGTTATCGTCACTGCCACAGGCGATTCAGCTTAACGGCGCATGTCTGGCAACGTTTTCACGGCAACAGCTTGCCACCTGCATAGCCGTGATGGCGCAGAATGATATGCCCGATCTCAGGCTGTCGGTTGAAGAGTACGTTGCGTTGGGCCGTATTCCGCATCTAGGCGCCTGCCCGGCAGGAGTAAATCAACGGATCGTTCACGAGTCTATTGATGAAACCGGTCTTTCAGCACTAAAAACACGCCCGCTGGCTGCGCTGTCCGGGGGAGAACGACAACGTGCTGCACTGGCGCGCGTGCTGGCGCAAAAGCCGTTATTGATCTTACTGGATGAACCGACGAACCATCTTGATCCGCTGGCCCGCCAGCAGCTACTGGCACTCATTAAAAACAAAGGGATTACGGCAATAGCGGTACTGCATGACCTGTCCCTGATTGATACGTTTGCCGATCGTGTGCTTATCCTGTCGCAGGGCGAGCAAATTGTGTGTGATCACCCGTCGCGCGCGCTGACGTCGCGCTATCTCCAGCCCGTGTTCGGCTTAAACAGCTTTACCGTAAAACATCCTGCCAGCGGTAAGCGCTTACGTATTTTTGAGGTGCCCGACTGTGCATGATGCATTGAGTAAAATCGGTTTTGCCGCGTTTCTGGCCGTGACGCCAGCCATGTGGGCCAGCGCAAGTGATTTTCCTGTCACCGTCGACAGTTGCGGCCAGCCCGTGACGTTCACCTCGCCGCCTGCGCGAGCCGTGATTAACGACCTCAATATGGCAGAAATGGCTTTTGCGCTGCATCTGCAGAACCGTATTGTCGGTCTCACCGGCATCAGTGGCTGGTACAAGATGACGCCGGCCTTTAAGCAGGCCATGGGATCCATCCCTGAGCTGGCACCGAAATATCCCTCACTGGAAACGTTGCTGGCCGCGAGCCCTGATTTCTTTTTTGCTGGCTGGAATTACGGGATGAAAGTGGGCGGTGACGTTACGCCTGCTTCACTGCGTCAGTACGGCATTAAAACCCTGGTGCTGAGTGAAAGCTGCGTCTTTACGCAGAAGGACAAGCAGAAAGCGACGATGGATCTGCTCTATAACGACGAGATTAAACTGGGCAAAATTTTTGGCAAGCGGGCCGAGGCCGAGGCGCTGGTAGAGGACTGGAAACAGCAACTGGAGGCCTTACCTCAGCGTCCGGCTGACACGCCGCCTCGAAAAGTCTTCGTTTACGACTCAGGCGAAGATAAACCGTTCACCAGCGGAAAATATGCCATGCCGACCGCCATCATTGAGGCCGCCGGAGGTAAAAACGCGATGGAATCGCTGGAGATGAGCTGGGGCACCACCTCCTGGGAGAGCGTGGCGGCCACGCAGCCGGATTTCATTATCTTGCTGGACTATCAGACCGGCAGTGGGGCAGAGGCACTGCGCCACTTCCTGGAAAATCATCCGCTTATGAAGCTGACGCCTGCGGTGAAGCACCATCGCTATCTGAAGTTACAGTACGCTGAACTCACACCGGGGCCGGCCAATATTCAGGCCGTGGAGAAGCTGGCTCATGCGCTCTATTCGCCGGATGCGCCGTGAATCGATCGCCGTATCGTTATCCAGCAATAATGAGTGCGTCCTGCCTGCTGCTGGCGATCCTGATGCTGATCAGCACGGCGGAAGGCACCGTGTCATTGTCTTTAACGCAGGTGCTGTCCGCACTCGACATGGCAGACGCGCCTGTCTCTGAAATGATCACGCGAATCGTGATCGACCTACGGTTACCGCGCACGCTGCTGGCCGTGATGACGGGGGCTGGCCTGGCCATCGTCGGGGCATTGTTGCAAACCACCACCCGTAACGATTTAGCCGATCCGTTTTTATTTGGTCTGTCCTCTGGGGCCTCAGCCGGTGCTGTACTGGTGATTACCCGCTTTGGCGATCGGCTGTCGGCGTTAACCTTGCCCGTTGCCGCTTTCGCGGGTGGGCTGTTTTCGGCCGCCGCCGTCATGTTGCTTTTTCATTTCAAAAAGCAGCGCTCAGCAGAGCACTTGATTCTTTGCGGGCTGGCCGTGTCATTTCTGTTTGGTGCGGTGACCAGCTATTTGATTTTTTCAGGCGACCAGCGCGCGGCCAGCTCGGTGATGTTCTGGTCACTGGGCGGGCTGGGATTAGCCAGCTGGCTTAACCTGCCTTATGCACTGGTAAGTCTGGCACTACTGACAGGGTTTGTGGCGCTGCGCGGGCGGCAGTTGGATGGATTGCTGGCGGGCGAGCAAACCGCACTCTCGCTTGGTATTCACGTCAACCGGTTACGCATCGAGGTGTTTCTGTGCTGTGCGCTGGCAACCGCGTTGCTGGTGGCCCTGACCGGCGTCATTGGCTTTGTCGGACTAATGGTGCCGCACCTGTGTCGGCACGTAACGGGTGTGAAACACCGGTTGCTGATCCCACTGTGCGCGCTCTGGGGTGCCATTTTGTTGTGTGCTGGCGATATTGCCAGTCGGACGCTGCTGGCCCCGCAGGAGCTGCCCATCGGCATCATCACGGCCGGTATCGGCGGAGGATTTGTGATTGTGCAACTGATGCGAAACAGGACGTGAAGGTCAAACCGGCCACCTTATAGGGTAAATATAAAGTGGCCTTGTCCCGGAAGGGGCCTTATCACCCGCTGCATCACTGGCTACAGACAGGCAACGCATAACAGATCATGACGCGTTTATACCTTATGCGGTATCAACGTACTGTGCAGGTATGGCTTGTCATTCCTGGCCCGCTTCGCCTGACCTGGCGAAATTCGCCGTAGGTTCCCCGGGGCCATGCCACATTCCCGCTCAACGTTATGCTACCGTTTCATTCTCAAGCTTCTGCCTTTTCCGCAGATTCGGAAAGAGCATCATCCAGAGCCCAACCACCACCAGTGTCCCGACGCCGCCAATGACGGCGGCGGGCACCGCGCCCATCCATGCCGCGAGCAGCCCGGATTCAAACTCACCCAATTGATTTGAGGTATTGATAAAGATAGCGTTAACCGCATTGACGCGGCCGCGCATCGTATCCGGTGTATCCAGCTGAACCAGTGCGCCACGGATCACCATGCTCACCATATCGAAACCGCCCAGTGCGGCCAGCGCCAGCAGAGAAAGCCACAGTTTTGTTGAGAGCGCGAACAGCAGCGTCGCCAGGCCAAAACCGGCCACGGAACCAAACATAATCATGCCGACATGTTTTTCCAGCTTATGACGGCTGAGCCAGACACCGACCAACAGGGCACCCACTGACGGCGCACCGCGTAACAGGCCAAGTCCCCATGGCCCGGTGTGCAGAATATCCTGGGCGAAGACAGGGAGCAGGGCGGTCGCCCCGCCCAGTAACACGGCGAACAGGTCGAGCGATATTACGCCCAGAACATCCTTGCGTTCGCGAATAAAGCGTACGCCCATAAACATGTTCGACAGCGTCATCGGCACACGTTCCTGAGGAGGACGCTCATAACGTAAGCAACTCACCAGTATCAGCGAGAATAAATAAAACAGGGCTGAAACCCCGTAAACCACCTCGGGACCGGCTATATACAGCAGTCCACCCAGCGTTGGCCCGACAATCACCGCCGCCTGACCGCCAACAGAGCTTGCCGCCATGGCGCGCGCCAGAATCGGTGGCGGGACCAGCGCCGGCAACATAGAGGTAATGGCTGGCCATTCCAGGGCTTTCGCCAGCGAAATCAGAAAGACCAGCCCCCAGATTTCAAGTTTGTCTGCCCAGTGCAATAGCGTCAGCGCCACCAGGCCGAGCAGCGCGGCCCACTCAATCAGTTGGCCGATAACCACGATACGGCGGCGGTCGAACTGATCGGCCAGATGTCCTGCCGGCAACGCCAGAAGCACTGAGGGCAGGAACTGCATCAGGCCAATCATGCCTAACGCCATCGCGCTGTGGGTTATTGCATAGATTTGCCAGCTGACGGCCACGGAAAACATCTGAAAACCAAATGAAGAACAGGTTCGGGCGAGCCAAAACGCCACAAATGACCTGTGTTGCAGCAGCGAGTCTTCGCCTGTTAAAACGCCTGTACGCATCCTGATTCCTGTCCCGAAAAGCCTCGCGGCAAAAGTGATTGCCTCAGTCTGATTGATGACCATGATGCGGTCTGGTTTTTTCTGACTAAAGCATGGTGATGTTACTGCCTGGCGGTCCGCGCGATATTCACGCCATGGACAGCGTCAGTCAGCACAGATAGAGCCCTAAATATTAGCATGCTCAATATTCAGTTTAATAAATCAAAATATCGACAAGATGTGATTTTAACCCGCTGAATAATGGGGAGTTGCCGGATTACTTTTTATCATTCACCACAGAAAATGTACGAGCCGATCGGAAGGGACGCGACTTATCAGAGCTATTGGTCTTTCGTCGACGCAGCGATGATAAGATACGAGCCAATGTTTTTTGACCGTCAGGCAAAGCCGTGTCAAAAAGCAAATAAAGGCGGGCTCGCAGGGCATAACGCTTTTTACGGCGTAAAAGACGTTAAAGCCCGCCCGACTGTTTCATCCATGGTCCGGGCTCATAAGGCGGCGTAAGACGTCAGCAAAGACGTTGGCAGGCTGACTCGACGTCGTCGCAGAAGTCCCCGCCTTGCCTTCGTTTCGCCGTCACTGACGCAAAAGGCGCAGACGGAGGAGATGATGTCCTTGAGTGTGCTACAGTGTTCAGGCACTTTTTTTCCTTGGGTTTTCAGAGGTCCCAGCTAATGACGAATAAACAGGGTGTTTTAATTGTTAACCTTGGAACACCAAAAGAACCCACGACTGCTGCGGTTAAAACATTTTTATCGAAATTTTTGCACGACTACAGAGTGGTCGATTTACCCCGGATCCTGTGGTGCCCGATCCTGCATGGCGTAATTATCCCGCTACGCGCCAAACGCGTGGCTAAATTGTACTCCTCTATCTGGATGGACGAAGGTTCACCGCTGATGGTCTACAGCGTCCGTCAGGCGCGCGCACTGGAAGCGTTGACGGGCATGCCTGTTGAGCTGGGCATGAGTTATGGCGAGCCGAGCATCGGGGGCGCTATCGACAGGCTGCTGGCGAAAGGTGTCGATAAAATTATCGTTATTCCTTTGTATCCGCAGTTTTCCTCGTCCACCGTGTCATCCGTTTTCGACAGCGTGAGTCGTCACCTGCAGACGATGAAGAACCGCTACACACCGGCGATCAACTTCATCAACGACTATGCCGATCATCCTGCTTATATCGATGCGTTAAAAACGTCCGTGCTTGAATCGTTTGAGGCCAATGGCGTGCCGGATGCCTTACTGGTCTCCTATCACGGTATACCAGTCAGGTTTTCAAACGAAGGCGACAAATATCAGGAACGTTGTGCGTTAACGACGAAATTACTCACCGACGCCCTGAACATGCCTTCGCTAAAAGTAGTGATGACCTTCCAGTCACGTTTCGGCAGGGAACCCTGGTTAACGCCTTATACCGATGAAACCATTAAAAATCTGCCTGCGGAAGGCGTGAAAAGCCTGCAGGTAATCAGTCCGGGTTTTGCGGCAGACTGTCTGGAAACGCTGGAAGAACTGGATGAGCAGAACAGGGAAATCTTTATGCATGCGGGCGGGACGTCCTTTACCTATATTCCTGCGCTCAATGATAAACCTGTTCATATTGAGATGCTGCGCCAGCTGGCGGAGGGCGCGAAATAGCGTGCTGCGGTCCGTCACTTGTTAAAGACCGGTAGCGACAAAGCCAGAATGCGTTCATTCTGGCTTTTTTTTTATTAACCTGCAGCATTTTATGATGGCAGATTGCTAAATTTGGCCGTAAAGCACGCGCGGAGAGAAGGCAGAGAAAGGCGATCGGCTGAAAAGCAAAAAGCCTGCTCGTAAGCAGGCTTTTTTAATTCTGGCTCCTCTGACTGGACTCGAACCAGTGACATACGGATTAACAGTCCGCCGTTCTACCGACTGAACTACAGAGGAATCGTGTGAACGAGGCGAATAGTAACGAGGTCGGCTCAGGGTGTCAACAGTATAAAAGCGTTTAGCATTCAACTGGCTAGCTTTAAAGCAATGCGTCTGCAAAGCAGGCGATTTAGTCGTGAGCGGCTCCTGTTCTGCTTAACGGGTCCTGCTGATAAAAGTGCTGAAGATGACGGTACATGGCCGGGAAACGCTCCGCCAGCAGGGCCGGGGCCGTAAAAAAATACTCGGATAATACCGCGAAACACTCTGCCGGATCGCTGGCGGCATAAGGATCGATGCTGGCGGCCTGCTCACCGACACTTTCCACTTCATGTTCAATCCCGGCCATCGCGCTACGCAAATCTTTTTCCCATTGGGCAACCTCACGTAGCGGCATCATTGGCACGCCGCTGGTATAACCGCTACCGCGCGCATCCAGTTTGTGCGCCACTTCATGAATGATCAGGTTGTAGCCGGAAAGATCGAAGGAGTCCTGAATATCCAGCCAGTTGAGCACGACCGGCCCTTGCGTCCAGCTTTGCCCGGCATGGACGGCGGGAGCGTGATGGACCAGGCCATGCTCATCCTGCCACAGGTCATCCACATTGAAAGGCTCGGGATAAATGAGCACTTCGTGAAAGCCGTCCAGCCAGTCGAGCCCCAGCTTCAGCACCGGCAGGCAGAACAGCAAAGCAATGCGCACGGTACGCAGCGCATCAAGCTGACAGCCTTCAAGCGGAACCAGTTTTTTTTGCTGCAGAAAATGCTGAGCCATGGCCTGCAGCGACTGACGTTCATCGTGGTTGAGGAGGGTAAAAATCGGCTGTGTCAGCCCGGCCTGCCAGGGCAGGTCAGTCAGATCCGTATTGCTGTGTGTTTTCCATGGCCATTTAAACATCGTTGGTTCCGCACTGAATGCTGCAATTGCAGAACCCTGAGCGACCAGACAGTAAAATGCCAGCATCAAAACGGCATGCTGGCATCGTCAGGCTTCAGGGATGAAGGAGCAATATTCAACCTGTTAGCAAGGAAATTGTCTGTGATTCAGCCCACAAAGCGCAGGCTAAGTTGATTCGCGCGTGGCACGCTCGAACTCAATAACCCAAACCCACGGGTTAACCTGCCAGCTGGTTGCCCCATACTGTTTTTGCCAGGCTTTGCGATAGGCTTCTTTGGGCAGTTCAGAATTGACGTTCATGGTAAAGAAGTTGTTCAGGAAGTGCGAGTCGGTCTGCACACCTTCCGCCATAATGTCGTCTTCACTAATATCCTGAATCTGCTCTGCGCGCACATCCGTAATAATCAGGTCGATGCGGCTTGCCCAGCGCGGCATATGAATGGCTGTTTGCCAGCCAAACTGCTCGGCGTCCGGTCCGCCTGACGTATGTTGGCCCAGTTCATTGCTGTCCGCCCGGTACTGGCAAAAGTCCGGCGAGCGAAACGGGGTGGGATCGCGTTCATAATCCGCCAGCGCATGTTCAGGCACGATGGGGCCACGCCAGGTTTCGCGGACCCAGAGCTTGTCGCCAGGCATGCCGTAAGGACAATGATAACGAATGTCGTTCATGGCCATCATTTTGTCACCGTGCAGGTGATTAGCCTGCACATCAAAGGCATGTACCCCTTCATGATGATCCTGGCCTGGACCAAAAGCCTGCGTTTTCATTATGCGCCGGGTTTGGGTTTGTTGGCCAACCAGCAGGGCTCGGACCCGCTGTTCGGAAAAAAGAATCGGCCGCTCTTTCATGGATTACCTCTTTTTATTAGTCGATCCCGGTTACTGCTGAAACAAAAAGGGCACCTAAATGGTGGCAATATCATAAAAAATATAAATCATTATTCCTGATAATTGGCCACCGTGTGGTTCGCTCAGTTGTGATGATTTTTAATCCACCGGACAGGAGTGGATAAAAAATCATCAGCACTGCTGTTAACGCGTATTACCGGACATCTGATAGTGAGAATACAGTACGTTATATCGGCAAAAATAGGAACCTTTTCAGATTTATCCATCTATAATTTTCGCCGCTTTTATTGTTTTTTACATTTTTATTATGACATTAATTCCCTCACTCTGAGATAAAATAGCGCTGATTAATCATTATTAATATTAAACTATTCATCCTGCCTAAAACTGAATCAGTCAAGGCTGAAAAAGCAGCAAATGGCTGTTTTCCTGGTAGCAAATTGCCATAAAAATGATCAGCGTCTCATTTTTAAGAGGAATTTAAAGGTCCCGACCGGCTTTTTCCTTAGCGATGTAAAGAAAATGTCATTAGCCATTCGTTATGATGACAAAGCCTATACGCGTAACAGGTCGTCAATTGAGACGAAAATAACCCTTACAGGAAAAGATTATGTCACTTGCACTTTGGCAGGCTCGCTATGAAACCTGGTTTGAAAAAAACTGGATTCATGATGATGGCGCACACGATATTGCGCATTTACGTCGGGTCTGGATGAGCGCGCAGCGCATTATGGCAGGTACATCTGCCGCCCCCCTGATCGTCCTGACTGCCTGCTACTTTCATGATGTGGTGAACTTACCGAAAAACCATCCTGAACGTCATAAGGCTTCCACTTACGCCGCCAGCGAAACGCAGCGTATCCTGCAGCAGGACTTTACGGATTTTCCTGCCGAATTAATCGGTGGAGTGATGCACGCAGTTCAGGCACACAGTTTTAGCGCGGCCATCACGCCTGAAACCCCTGAAGCGAAAATCGTTCAGGATGCCGATCGGCTGGAATCGCTGGGTGCAATCGGGCTGGCCCGGGTGTTTTACACAGCCGGTACGATGAACCGTCCTCTGTTCAACAGTGAAGACCCGCTGGGGAAAGCGCGTGAACTTAATGATGTGAAATGGACACTGGATCACTTTCAAACCAAGCTGTTACGGTTGCCTGAAACGATGCAAACCGAAGCAGGGCGGAGACTCGCAGAACACAACGCGGACTTCCTGGTACGCTATATGGCCAAGTTGTGTGCTGAGCTGCAGGGTAATCTGGTTAGTCTGGATGAGGCAGTACTTCGTGATTTTAGTCCTTTACATGCGGAATATTAAATTTTTATGACAGTATAGGAATCGATACAGTCATCCGGTAGCGTGGAAGCAATAACAAAAAAGGAGTGAGGAAATGACCGAAACTGTTAATTTGACGATTAAAATTGATCCTGCATTGAAAGAACACATTAAACAGCTGGCGCTTGAAAACCAGGTATCAATGAGTCAGGAGATCGTGCAACGTCTGCAGGCCAGCCTCGAAGCACCTTCTCAGCCCGCCATCGACAGTCAGAACACGGAAGAAGGCGCGTCGGATGCTTTAAGTTCCAGCGAAATTAAACAACTGCGTACGCTGCTTAAGAAGCAGAGTAAGAAAAAGAAATAATGGTTATCGGTTGTTCTCGCGATGAAAGCCGCCTTTGATAAAGGCGGCTTTTTTATTCAGAGCGCGTATTCAGACGGCAATGCGAAATTGTTGCACGCTTTCGGCCAGGCGTGAGGCCTGATGTTGTAAGGTATCGGCGGTGCGTACCTGCCGCGCCGTAAGCCCCTCGTTAGTATGCAGTTCCTTGTCCAGCGCCACCACTTCGGCGGCAATGCCAGACACGCGGCGACTTTGTGCTGTGGCGTTTTCCTCCAGTTCTTTTAACTGGGTGACCACGGCGCTGACCGACTGACTGATTTGGTAAAACAAGGCTTCCAGTGACTTCACCTTGTTGAATCCCTCAGAAATATGCAGCTGTGTATTGTTCACCAGCCCGTTAATTTGCTGTGCCGACTCGCCGCTTTTATTCGACAGGGTACCCATCTCTTTTGCCACGACGCTAAAGCTGCGTCCATAAACCCCTGCATGCGCTGATTCAATCGCCGCATTCAACGCCAGCAGACGCGTTTGCAGTGAAAGACCGTCCAGCAGCTCGACAATGCCGGCGATTTCCCCTGAGGAATCGACGATGTGGCGCATCTGCACCTCCATTTCATCGACCTGACTGGCGCACTGCTGCATCAGTTCATCCGCGACATGTGCCTGCTGTGCGGCCTGTTGCGAAAACAGCGTACTGTTTTCAACCTCTTCCGAGACACGATGCAGGCGCTGTGAAATATGACTAAAGCTGCTGTTTTGCACCTTATAGTGCTCGCTTACCTGGTCATTGGTATGCTGCATTTCCCGCGCGCCCTCCGCCACGCTGGCGGCTATGGTATTAATTTCTGCCACAATGGTGCGCAGCCCTTGCCGCATATCCGCCACCGCGTTAAACAATCCGGCGGTTTCTAACGATTGCAGACGAGGCGGTTGCGGGCAACTGACTAAGTCGCCAGTGGCGATAGCCTGCAGCTGGCGGCTGGCCAGTCTTAAAGGAATAATCACGCCGCGCAGCAGCAAAACTCCACCCGTCAGCAACAGCGTAAACAGCAGCCCTGTGACCAGCAGCGACAGGTTACGGCTGGTGGTCAGCGTCTCCAGTGTCAGGTTGTTGACGGCAGAAAGCTGTTTGTTGGCCTGGGTGATTTCGTTAAACCAGGCGCTGTTAAACTGCTGCTGATAAGCCTGCATCGGCACCATAAAGAACGCATCGATATTATTGGCTTCCAGGCCTTTAAGCTGCTCTTCAAGGCCTTGGGTTAACATCATGAAACCCTGCTCCAGCTCCCCCTTGGGAACGGCATGGTACTGAGCAAACAGCTGTTCTGCATGCACGAGTGAAGATTTTGCGGTTTCCGCCAGGCTCTTCCAACTGTCCACCGATCCACTTTTCTGATCTTCCATCAGATAAATGCCTGCCCGGTGGCTGTTATCGCTGGCCGTCAGCAGCTCTATGCGAGCGTGATCGAGCAGCGCCAGCCGGTCGCGCATGGCACTCGCCTGCGTCAGGTTCACTTTGGTATGGCTGACCTGCGCGGTCAGCAGAACAATCCCGATGGATTGCAGCAAACAAAACAGCACAACGAACAGCATAAAATTGCCGCGCAGGCTGGTAAGCCAGGTGGGCACCGGGGGCAGTTTGACGCGATAGCGACGCTTCAGACTGCGCAGGGATAACAACGTGAGAGGTGACATCATTCTACCCATCAAGTGAAAAAGCAGCAGTATTCTGGGCTTGTATGACGAGGTTGTGACAATATCGCCTGGCAGCGGGAAAAGAGGAGAAAGGTTGCGCCTAAGCGCAACTTTTAGCGTGTTTTATGCTGTAAATCGCGGATGTAGGGCAGGAGAAGCTGCGCCACGGCGGCAAAAACGGGGACGACAACGGAATTACCAAACTGTTTATACGCTTGCGTGTCGGAGACCGGAATGCGAAAAGGCTCACTGCCGGCATCATCGAAGCCCATGATGCGTGCGCATTCACGGGGCGTAAGACGACGGGGACGATGCGCCATATTGGTGGCATCAAGGAAATCACGCTCGCCTTTATCCGCGTCCCAGCCGCGATCGATCAAAATCTCAGAGCCATCTTTATAGTAGCGGGCAGACAGGGTGCGCACGCAGCACTGCAGATTGCGCGGATCGTTCAGACCAAAGCCAAAGCCATTCCCCAGCGCTTTATGCTTTTTGGCATACTGATACAGATAACGCCACAGCACCGGCGACAGGATGTACTTATCATCAGGTTCGGCTTCCAGCAAACTTTGCAGGCTGGGCACCTGGGCAGGGAAAAAGCGTTTGATGTCGCGCAGGGTAAAATTCTCGCAGCCGGCAATGTCCCGTCGAATGCCCACCAGCACAATACGCTCGCGGTGTTGAGGCAAAAAATGGCGGGCATCAATCACTTTCGGATCCGGTGCACTGGCATCGGCATCCGCGACGGCATAGCCCAGCTCATCCAGCGTGTCCATGATGATGGCAAAGGTCCGGCCTTTGTCATGGCTTTTTAGGTTCTTCACGTTCTCCAGCACGAAGAGGGGCGGTTTTTTGGCGGCAATAATGCGTGCTACATCAAAAAACAGCGTACCCTGCGCCTGGCATTCGAACCCATGCGCCCGACCCAATGCATTCTTCTTACTGACGCCAGCCAGCGAAAAGGGCTGACAAGGAAAGCCTGCCAGCAGCACCTGATGATCGGGAATGGCTGCATCAATGGAGGAGTAGATCGCTGCTTCATCGTTTAGCCCGGCAGGCTGCGTGACCTGGCGGATATCGGTATTGAAGTGGTGCTCAAGCGGATCGCTGTAATGGTTGGCCCGGTACGTGCGAATCGCCTCTTTATTCCACTCACTGGTAAAGACACATTTTCCACCAATGCGCTCAAATCCGCGACGAATCCCCCCGATGCCGGCGAACAGATCAACAAAACGAAACGCAGGTGCATCATAATGCGCAGGACGAGACGGCAATAAGCGCTCGAACAGATCCCGCTCCGCAGTGCTCAGCGCGGGCAGCGTGCTTTTACCCTGACGAATACGGTTGATGAGCGTCGCTGACCAGTGCGCAAAGCCGGCCTGATGCAGTCGGGCAACGATATCCCTGACGGAATAGATCGACAGGACCTGGTGTAACAGATTCAGTTCATCGGAATGCAGAGCTGCAGAAAGAAGAGGTTCAGCGGTTGCGACGGCGTGCATGCAAATATCCTTAACAGTGAAGCGCCTATGCTATCACTCCTTGCCCGATGAGGAAATCCGCCTGACGCGGCGGCGGTGTGCTGCAAAACACGCGAGTGTAAAAGTCAGGACAGGTAGCACCGGACGCGTGATTACCGTCCGGAAGCGGCAAAAAAATGGCTGCTTTTGTCCAGGTGGCTTTCGCTTTTCAGGACGGCGACTAAAGTTGAAAGAGTAGCCTTTAAGGAGATGCTATGGCCGACGTTCACTCCAGCGAAACGCGCAGCAAAAACATGCGCGCTATTCGCCAGCAGGACACTGCGATTGAGCAACGCATCGCACTGTTGCTTAAAGATCGCGGATTCACTTACCGGGTTCAGGACAAAAACCTGCCAGGGCGGCCTGATTTTGTCCTGACCGCTCATCAGGCCATTATCTTTGTGCACGGCTGCTTCTGGCATCGTCATCACTGCTATTTGTTTAAGATACCCGCCACGCGCACCGAGTTCTGGACAGGCAAGATTAACAGCAACGTCGAACGAGACCATCGCTATGTCCGGCAGTTACGTGAGAGCGGCTGGAAGGTTCTCATCATCTGGGAATGTGCACTGCGTGGCAAACTCCGTCTCGACGACGACGCGTTGCTTGAACGACTGGAAGAGTGGTTACTGGTGATGAATGACAGTGCTGAAATCGATCATCAGGGCATTCATCATTATCGTGAGCAGGAATGATCGGGCCTTGCTCATCAGTAACATAACATGTTAGATAGACGCTTTTCCGTGACCGGGAGACCGAGATGAGCAGCATAAAACTGACGGTTAAACGTCTCTACCAGATTCGTGATGAGCGCATGGTGAATACCAAAGCCACCGCCAGAATTTATGTGGGCGAAACGCTGGTGGCCACGGAAGAAATTACCGGCATGACGGAAAGCCCGGTCAGTAAATACCTGCATAGCGAAGGACTGGCTGGGCAAGCGGTGCGCGTCGAATGGGATTGTGAGGGCATCGCAGAGATGACGGTAACGGAAATCGAACGATGCCCATGTTGTCAACATAACGAACCGGAATAGTCACAACGCACGCGTCGTATGCCGTTGGGCTTCGTCGAGGATGAGGCCTCCACTGTTTGCGATGTAAGTTGTTGTCGATGACCGTATAAGGGACATATTTTGGCAGGAACCAGTTTATTAACGTTGCTGGATGATATCGCCACGCTGCTGGATGATATCTCTGTAATGGGCAAAGTCGCGGCAAAGAAGACGGCGGGCGTTCTGGGTGACGATCTGTCACTGAATGCGCAACAGGTCAGTGGCGTAAAAGCCAATCGCGAACTGCCGGTCGTGTGGGGCGTGGCCAAAGGCTCGTTTCTGAACAAGCTGATTTTGGTGCCGCTGGCGCTGATTATCTCGGCATTTGCGCCGTGGTTAATCACGCCGCTGTTGATGATTGGCGGCGCTTACCTTTGTTATGAAGGTGTCGAGAAAGTGCTGCACAGCCTGCAACACGACAAGCAGCAAAATTCACCGGAGGCCCGTCAGCAGCGTCTGGATAATCTGGCAAAGCAGGACCCGCGTGAATTTGAAAAGAAAAAGGTTAAAGGGGCTGTGCGCACCGATTTCATTTTGTCCGCCGAAATCGTCGCGATTACGCTGGGCATCGTTTCGGAAGCACCGCTGCTGAATCAGGTTCTGATCCTGGCGGGCATTGCCATTCTGGTCACGATTGGCGTTTACGGTATTGTGGCGGGCATCGTGAAAATCGATGATCTGGGATTCTGGTTAAAGCAAAAATCGTCACGGGTGGCCCAGTCAGTTGGTGCCGTGCTGCTGGCTGCGGCACCCTGGCTGATGAAAATATTAACCTTGGTGGGCACGCTGGCCATGTTCCTGGTGGGAGGGGGCATCATTGTTCACGGGATAACGCCTTTGCACCACTTTATTGAAAATGCTATCGCTCCGTTTAGCGGTCTGGTGTCAGGGCTGCTGAGTAACGGCGCTAACCTGGTGATTGGTTTTATCATTGGGTCGATCGTGCTTTTAGTGGTTAACCTTATTGCCAAACTGCGTGGGTAATCGGTATAACAGCGCCTTCTTTTACGCGTTCTGGGGAGAAAACAATGAGCGACGATATGTTTGAATTCGATATAGATGCTCAGTTAGAGCAGGCCGAAGCCAAGGCAGAAAAAAAGGCGGCCGAAGTGCCTGACGACCTGAGTGACGAAGCGGATTGCGAAGGCTGCAAAATCTGATTCATCCTCCCTCTGAAGCGGATAGCCTCTTATCCGCTTTATTCCTTTCCAGGATAACCTTCTACTTTATTCTGAATTTGCCCTTTTTCTGCGCGCCTTAACAGCAGCAACTTTTTTACCATGCTATAAATAAATATTAAGAATTAATGTCAATGGATAAAGAGGGCGCAACATGGTTTTTGCAATCAGTGATGAAGTGCAGCATAAGGACGGCGGGCAAACGATGGTGGTGACCGGTCATGCCAGTGGCATGGTAGAGTGCCGCTGGTATGATGGTTATGCGGTCAGAAGCGAGGCGTTTCGGACAGACGAGCTCAGCCACACTCGTGAGTCACAACCGCAGTTAACGTCCTGATTGCAGATGACCGGGCCGGTGTTGTACACTTGGCCCGTCTGTCTTCCTTCCAGGCATCACGTCACGTGATAGCCTGTCTTCCACCTATGGCACGCTAAACGTTACCGTCATTATCCTCTTCTACCGCCTTGTAAATTCGTTGCAGAATATCCGGGAAGGCAGACTGAACCCGACTCCAGCTTGGGATAAACGGCTTGTCATTTGGGCGTTCTATAAAGGACTGACCCGCGTCCAGGATAGCCTGGGTAAACATCTCGACCGCAGCCTCTTCCACGTGCTGATCGAATTTCAGTCCGTTCATGGCGGCCTCATGATTGTAGATTTCCATCATATCTAACGCATTGCGATAGTAGGTGGCTTTCAGCACGCGGAAGGAGTCACTGGTGAGCGGCACGCCCATGGTGGCAAGTTTACGTAAAAGCGACTGAACAATATCGTTGCTCATGCGCTTCAGGCCGCCTGTTCCGTCATCCTCTGCCAGCGGTTGATGCTTGTGGTCATAATTATCCGCAATCTCAACCTGGCACGACTGGCGTGTGGTGTAATTGCGATAGATCTCGGAGAGCACGCCAATCTCCAGGCCCCAGTCACCCGGAATTTTAATCCCGTTAAGGACATGAGTACGCATGGCGAACTCGCCGGAGAGCGGGTAACGGAAACTGGAGAGGTAATCAAGGTATTCCGAGTGACCATACACTTTTTGCAGGGAACGCAGCAGCGGCCCGACTAATAAACGGCCCACGCGACCATTGAGTTTGCCGTCGGCGACGCGCGCATAAAACCCTTTACAAAACTCATACTGAAACGCGGGATTCGCCAGCGGATAAAGCAGACGTGCCAGCATACCGCGCTCATAGGTAACAATATCGCAATCGTGTAGCGCGACACAGCTGGTGCGGTCGGAGGCCAGCGTATAGCCGGTGCAGAACCAGACGTTACGCCCTTTGCCCGGATTCGTCGGCGACAAACCTTCTTTGTCCAGTTCCGCGTCGATCGCCTTCAGGCGGGGACCATCATTCCATAAGATCCGATGGCGCTGCGGCAGGCGAGAAAAGAACTCGCGGGCATGGAGGAACTGATCGCGATCGGCCCGGTCAAGGCCGATGACAATTTCATTCAGATACGGCACTTTCGCCAGTTCATCGACGATTTTGCTCAGTGCCGGTCCTTCCAGCTCAGAAAACAGGGAGGGCAGAATTAACCCCATTTTGCGTTTACGCGCAAAACGCACCATCTCTTTTTCCAGCGATTCGACGCTGCGGTGCGTGAGATTATGAAAGTTAGTAATTACGCCATTCTGAAAGAAATCACTCATTGCATCATCCTTATGGGGTTGCCCGAGGAACCACAGCCGTTCATGGCTGCGTTAAAAAATGGTCCAGACCTTCGCGCCAGCCTTCAGGGCCGTGATGCGTTGTATGATAAACCTGCCCATCATTACGCGTTAACGTGACAGGGTTTTTGCTGAAGCCTTTAATCACGATGGCATAATCGACCGCATCGAGCATAGGTGCATCGTTAGGGCCATCACCCAGTCCAATCGTGATCAAATCCTGATGGCTGTAATGCGACAGTAATTTATGCAGGGCATGGCCTTTTCCGCTTCGGGCCGGCATCACGTGCCAGAAGCGGCCGCCCTGGGTAAGCGTCAAATGGTAGTCAGCCAGCGCATGGCGAAAACGGTCTAACGCCTCGTCGGTATCGCGCCAGACGATAACTTCGGAGGCATCGCGCTGGCGGGCGAGCGCGGCCTCGGCTTCCGGTAAACCTGTCATTGCCGACACGTCGCTGTCGCTAAAATCCTGAAAGCCGCTAAAGCGGAACTGCTGTTTCAGCGCGCTAAGAATCCGACAGATGGCGACGTAGTTCAGCTTATCGTCAGGGATACGAACGGGTTTGTCCTCACGGAGATAGAGAACCGCGCCGTTTTCGGCGATAAACGGCGTACCGCTAATCCCGATTTTTCGTTGCAGCGGCAGAATTTCCGCCGCCGTCTTGCTGGAGCAAATCACCACAGGAACCTGATGCTGGCTGAAGGTCTCCAGCCATGCTGTGGCGGCATCCCAGTTGTAGTCGTGGTGGTCAAGCAGCGATCCATCGAGGTCGGTCACGATCATCAGCGATTCATTCAGGTTGGGCATCCAGGTCTCCTCCACACGGCTCACGTTAGCCACGGCATCTGTTTAGTGTAGTTGAGTCCTGAAAAGGCCCGAGGTTCCGTACTCATGCAGACAGAACCAGGAGGATTCTTAAAACCCGATAGGACAAAAAGCGGGAGCGGTCAGAATGTGCACGACGCATGGCGCGCGCTGCGGCTTGCGTAGGCAGGAGGAGAGCAGGAGCAGAATAAGATGAGCGAAACGTGCATCGCAGAAGCTTGTTTTCATTACCGGAACAGCTACTCTGAGAAAGCAGTATGTCTTCCCTGGTGTAACGATTTGAATACTTGCCTGGCCTGTGCCGGGTATTTTTTTGCCTGCTATTCCGCCCGGCGAGCGATCCCGCTAGCGATTGATCTCACTGTAGCGGCAATCGTAAATGTCCATCTCACACTGCTCCGCAGGTTCACGGCACGGCGCTGTCGGCCCGCCAGCATTTTTTTCAGCCTGCGCAACCTGAGGCGAAAAATAGTCCTGTACCTGTCCTGCCGTGTCACGCTGGATGGCATGAAGAAGCGCATCCATTTCACTGTCCCGATCACTTTGGTTTTCATCTGAAGCGAGAAAATGCGTCATAGTCTGCCTCCAAAGAGCAACGTGAATACTGAGTATAGAACGGCGGGCTGACAGCAGGGAAGGGTAAAAAAAAGCCCGCGCTGCGCGGGCAAAATAATCCTTGTTACTTTGGGTGTGTTGTTTTCCTGGGGTAGGAAAGCAACGCAATGAAGTGTAACGATTCTCGTGTTAAACGTCCGGCTGTGAAGTGTCAGGAAAACGAAAAAAACCCTGACTCAGATTTACCTGACTTTTCCTGTAACCCTTCAGAAAACGGCTATATTGGTAAGCAAAACGGTTTTTCTCAGTACCTAAAGGAATGGTTATGGACTTACTTCGAATTCTTATCGCTATTTTACTTCCACCACTGGGCGTTTTCCTGCAGGTCGGTTTTGGCGGCGCGTTCTGGCTGAACATTTTACTGACCTTGTGCGGCTACATTCCCGGCATCGTCCATGCCGTGTGGGTGATTGCCCGCCGTTAATGCCTGCATTCGTCCTACGCTTCCATTACACTGTTATCAGGAACGTTTCTGGAGAGTAACAGATGAAGGTAGACGATCGCGTAAGCGTTAAAACCGACGGTGGACCCCGGCGAATCGGTACGATCCTGGCGGTAGAACCTTTTAACGAAGGGACGATGTTTTTGGTGGCGCTGGACGATTACCCGCAAGGGATCTGGTTTTTTAACGAGAATAATCACCGGGACGGCGTTTTTGTCGAGCCCTGGGTTCCGGCCTGATTATCGGTCAGTCTGATGAAAACGCCCGCGATGTCTGAGGATATCGCGGGCGTTTACTTTTATCTGTCCTGTCACGCATGTCACAGGACAGGGGCGTTTGCTTTGGTCAGAACGTTTCCCAGTTTTCATGACCGGAGGTAGTGGCTACCGGACGTAGCACGGGTGAGCTCGCTTTCGGTGCCACGTCTTTAACATCGGGAGTTTTCGTGACTGGTATGTCGGCTAAGCGAAACGCGGAAACCGCTTTCGTCAGTTTACCCGCCTGATCTTCCAGTGAAGCCGCCGCCGCTGAGGCTTCTTCAACCAGCGAGGCGTTCTGCTGGGTCACGTTATCCATTTCCGTTACCGCCTGGCTCACCTGCTGAATACCGCGGCTTTGTTCATCCGAGGCGGCAGCAATCTCAGACATGATATCGGTCACGCGACGCACCGCTTCGACAATTTCACCCATCGTACTGCCGGCCTCGCCAACCTGATGCGTGCCACTGCTGACTAACTTTACAGACTCGGCAATCAGGGATTCAATTTCCTTCGCGGCCTGGGCGCTGCGTTGTGCCAGACTACGGACTTCACTCGCAACAACCGCAAAGCCACGTCCTTGCTCCCCTGCGCGCGCCGCTTCGACGGCGGCGTTCAGCGCCAGAATATTGGTCTGGAAAGCGATGCTGTTAATCACATTGGTGATCTCAGCAATTTTCTTCGAGCTGCCAGAAATATCGTTCATGGTTTTCACTACACCACTGACCATGTCGCCACCGTTGCGTGCTTTATCTGATGCATCGGCTGCGAGTTGGCTGGCATGGTGCGCGTTATCGGCGTTCTGTTTCACCGTCGCCGTTAACTGCTCCATGCTGGCTGCGGTCTGCTCAAGGGCGGCGGCTTGCTGCTCCGTCCGCGAGGAGAGGTCGGTGTTACCGGCTGAAATTTCACTGGAGCCTTGATAAATGGCGATAGCGCCTTCACGCACCGTACCGACCGTTTTGACTAACGATTCCTGCATGCGCTGCAGATTATCCAGCAGTAAGCCGATTTCGTTACGACCGTGCGGTACTGAAGGGGCGGTTAAGTCACCCTGAGCGATACGCTCGATATGGGCAACCGATTTGCGTAAAGGCGTGATCACGACCCGACGGAGAAAAACAAAGGTCAGCAGCACCAGCACCAGCGCAGCCACAAACGCACCACCCATGGAAATAAAACCAATACGTGACTGTTCGGCAGCCTTGGCGTTAATGAAATCAGAACGGATATCCCGAAGTTTGATCGCCTTGACCAGCACAGCGTTATAAGCGTTATCCAGTTTACGCGTGGTGTCGGTTTCCTGGGCAATGATGCTTTCGAAACTGCCCTGTTTACCGGCGTCAATCATCGGCTTCAGGCCTTTTTGAACATACTCTTTGAAGCGAGTAGTGAGCTCTTCGTCCAGCCTGACGTCTTCGGGGGTTTTATTCTTGCGGTTCAGGTAGACGTTGAGGCCATTTTCAGCCTGCTTAATACGCTCATCCGTTGCGGCAAGGTTGGCATTGAAATCATCCATCTCACCAATACGCGCGGCCGCACCGGCCTGGATGATATTCAGTCGGGCAGAGCGGAGGTTTGAGGAGCTGTCGATCAGACCGTTGCGAACCTGAATTTCCTCAGTCGCATCTTTCAACGACTGATTACTCAGGATGAGGAAGTAGCTGGAAATGCCTATACAGAGTGCGAACAAAAATAATATCCCGCCGAAAATCAAACTAAACAGCGGGACCAGTCTGAGATTTTGCCAAAAACTGACGTTGTGATGTCCTTCATTAATCAGCGTTGTGTTCATTTCCTTGCTCTCTTAAGGGGGCCTGATGAAAAAACATCGGCAGGAGCAGGAAAAGGTTTATGCTGAAAATTGAGATCTTGATCGCTAATCACTAAAAAAACCGGCCTTTTGGGCCAGTTCTGTGAGGCGGCAAACTATCTTACGTTGACGTAAATACCAGAGGTCACGTTATCGGTTAAGCGCACGACATGGTAAATAACCTGCTTGTTGTGCGTTTTAATTTTCCGCTTAATGTTTCCTTTATGGGAAGAGACCGTCTTCGCTTTAATTTGCATTTTGTCGGATATCTGAATGGTATCATGACCCGACATCCACATTTTCAGCATATTTGACTCAGTCTGGCTCAACGTCAGAGGGTGAACGTCCAGCCCTGAGGAAATACGCGGAGACATGTTAAGTTTCTTTTGCAAATACGTGCTAAGGAGAGAATCCAGCGTTGAAGGTTTAATGGCTTTCGACGTAATAATTAAATTTTTTCGGACATACAGATATTCTTCAAAATGAATATTACTGATGGCCATAAAAATAAAAAACAGTGTTTCGGGATGCTGATTAATAATGCTGCGAATGCGCTCGCTTGAGTCGGTTTCGTGAATGAAACAGTCTTCATTAATAAACACAACACCTGGTTTCAACTGCTCACATCTTTGCTGTAATTGCTCAATATCGGAGACAGAAGTAATATTTTTCTTCTTCACTCCTTTAGAAGACATATAGTCCGATAATCCCAGGCGTGTGTAGTTGCAGGAATCCATAATAATCGTTGGCATGTTAGCGACCCTCACCAATTTGTTATCCGTTTAAATCAACGATGAATTACGCGTTGCGGTACGAGAAGATTTCCAAAGCGCTTTTTTTTATTCTGCTGATGCAGCGTGGCAACGGGCAAACGCCCGTAAAAGTCTTCTTCCTTGACCCGTTCTGCAAAATTTTTTCTTACTCTGGCCCCACACCTGGCGTCGAATCCACATCGGGTATTGATGTAAAGTCGTACCGGAGCGAAACACCGTTTTTGGGAGCAATGTCACTATCGCTGAAAACCCAGAGTTTTCTGATAGGACAAGTCTTAAAAACATTTGTTTCACGAAAGTGTAAGGCTGAAGAGTGAGTTGACAATGCCGGAAAAAACATTTTCTGACAAGAAAAATCACACAATATTTTTTCTTGTTTAATTTCAATGCATTGCCGATTTTATCACCAAAACAACCCTGTCGATGACTCTGTGTACCGCCCGACTAAAATACGCGATGCGCGGTTTAATAAGAATTATTTTAAGACTTATCGCACATTTATCAGAATATCCTTAGTTGATTTCTGGAAAATATGGTTTGAAAAAAGCCCGGATAGTTGTGAATTTCTTAAGTATGGAAAAGGAAAAATAGTTAGATACTTAATGTTCAGGAGGGGGACAGTTCGGTGAGGAACTGGGCCAGAAGATCAAATATTTCGCCGAACAGGTGCTCACAGAACGGGGCGAGAAGGGGCATCAGCAGGCTGATCGTCAAAATGCCGACTGATAAGGTAATCGGGAAGCCGATCGCGAAGATTGATAACTGTGGTGAAAGACGGTTTAACAAACCCAGGACCATGTTTAGCGTGAGTAGCAGAACGATCAAGGGTAACGCTAACATCATGCCATTAAGGAAAATCATGCCGCCTGATTTTGCCAACGCCATAAAAGCATTAGCTTCAAGTGGTGTTCCACCTACAGGAAGTGTATGAAAACTGTCCGCCAACAGTGAGATAAGCCACAAATGACCGTTGAAGGATAAAAACAGTAACATGGCCAGCATGTCGAGAAAACGCGCAAGGACCGGCATATTAAGCCGACTGGCGGGATCAAAAAACGTCGCAAATGACAGACCCATCTGCAAACCAATCAGTTCTCCGGCCGCCCGGACAGCTGCAAAGGCAAACTGCATCGTAAAACCAATGGCGATACCAATCAGCATTTGCTGAATCAGCAGCATGAAACCGGCCGGCGAAAACAGGGTGACGTTCACCGGCGGTAACAGCGGGACCAGCAACCAGGTGATCATGGCCGCCAGGCCGATTTTCACCCGTTTGCTGATGGCGCGCTCACTCAATACCGGCGCTGTCGCAATCAGCGCCAGAATGCGCACCATCGGCCAGAAAAACTGGCTTATCCAGTGAACAAGCTGGCTGCTGTCGAGCGTAATCATCAGCCGATGATATAGGGCAGGTTAGAAAAAACGGTGCGGATATAATCCAGCAAGACGTTTAACATCCAGGGACCGGCAACGACGCCCGTGGCCGCCACCGCAATAATCTTAGGAATGAAAGACAGCGTTTGTTCATTAATCTGGGTCGCTGCCTGAAGCAAGCTCACCAGTAAACCGCTGACCAGGGCGGCCAGCAGCATCGGAGCGGCCAGCAGCAACGCGACGCGCATCGCCTCCTGGCCCATTACCATTACCGATTCAGGTGTCATGAATATCTCCTGTGCCACTCACAAGATCAGGAATAGAAACTTTGTGCCAGCGATCCAACCAGCAACTGCCAGCCATCCACCAGAACAAATAACATTAATTTAAAGGGCAGGGCGATGGTTGCCGGCGGCACCATCATCATACCCAGCGCCATTAATACGCTGGCCACGACAAGGTCAATAATTAAAAAAGGAATAAAGACGGTAAATCCAATCTGGAAGGCGGTCTTTAATTCACTGGTCACATAAGCAGGTAATAAAATACGCATCGGCACGGCTTCCGGCCCGACAATGGGAGGCGTATTTGCCAGACGGGCAAATAACGCTAAGTCAGCTTCACGCGTTTGACGCAGCATAAATTCACGCAGGGGTTGTGCGCCTTTATCAATGGCCACATCCATACTGATTTTATCCTGACTGAAAGGCAGATAGGCATCCTGATAAATTTTATCAAAGGTAGGTGCCATAATAAAAAAAGTTAAAAAGAGCGTCAGGCCAAGTAATACCTGATTGGGCGGCGCAGAGGGCGTGCCCAGCGCATTACGCAGCAGACCAAAAACAATAATGATGCGGGTGAAGCTGGTCATCATTAACAGAATGGCCGGCAGAAACGTCAATGAGGTAATAAATACCAGCGTTTGTACCGGAAGTGACCAGCTCTGGCCACCATTGGCTAATGGCTGGCTTACCAGGCCCGGTAACTGGGCGTGAGCAACCGGTGCCAGCAACAGCAGCGGCAGAAGAGGGAGCAGTCGACGCATCATGGGTTTTTTCCGGGACGTTTAACCAGATTCTGTAATAACTGACGAAAATCCTGCGGTGCTGCCTTTTCCGCGGTGTCTACATCGGGTGAACCCGGTGGCAACGTATGCAGGTGGGTAATTTGCTGTGCCGTTACGCCCAGTACCAGACGGGCATCTGGCGTATCAACGATGACGACGCGCTCGCGCTGACCGACCTGGACACTGGCCGTGAGCGTCAGCTCACGGCTGCCGACTTTTTTCGGCGCAAAGCCCATACGACGGGCCAGCCAGGCGCATGCCAGAATCAACAGGATAATAACAACCAGAACACCACTTACCTGAGTCAGTACAGAGCCCGCAGAAATGGCGGGCGTCTGCGGCGTAGCCGGTTGGACAGTATGATTCTGGTTATTCATATTAACGGCTCAGACGGCGCATACGTTCTGAAGGCGTAATGATGTCGGTGATACGCACACCATATTTGTCGTTAACGACCACGACTTCACCCTGCGCAATCAGGTAACCGTTAATCAGGATATCCAGCGGCTCGCCTGCGAGACCATCCAGTGAGACCACAGAACCCTGTGTCAGACGCAGCAGTTCTTTGATGGTCATCTTGGTGCGGCCCAGTTCCACAGTCAGTTTTACCGGGATATCCATAATCAGGTCAATATCCTGCAATGAGCCTGAAGTGTTGCTGCTTTCAAACGATTTGAAAACGTCATCACTCTGTGAGGTGCTGGCACCAGAGCCCACCTGCTCATTCATTGCTTCAGCCCACAGATCGTCCGCAGAGATGGTGTCATCGGACGGTTTCTTGCTGTCAGTCATGGGGCTGTTCCTCGTTAAGCGAATTCAAAATCGGGTTAATCAAATGTTCTACACGCAGCGCATACTGACCGTTAAGTGTACCGTACTGGCTGGTTAAAACAGGCACACCGTCCACGTGGGCAATAATGCGCTCGGGTTTTTCAATCGGCAGGACATCGCCGGGTTTCAGCTGCAACACGCGTGACAGACGCAACGACGTTTCAGCAAAATGGGCAATCAGTTCCAGTTCAGAATGCTGAACCTGCTTCACCAGATTGTCCCGCCAGTGTGTATCTTCTGACCGCGAGTTTTCCAGCGGCGGATTCACCAGCATTTCACGCAAAGGTTCAATCATCGAAAACGGAATACAGATGTTGAACTCACCGACAAGGTTGCCAATCTCGACCTGGAACGGCGTGTTGACGACGATATCGTTAGGTGATGTGGTGATGTTGGTGAACTTCACCTGCATTTCCGAACGGACGTACTCGACATCCAGAGGATAAATTGCTTTCCACGCATCGCTGTAGCCATCAAGCGCCAGTTTCAGCATACGACGAATGACGCGTTGCTCGGTATGCGTGAACTCACGTCCTTCTACTTTAGTCGGAAAACGCCCATCTCCGCCAAAAAGGTTATCAACGGCAATAAACACAAGGCTCGGTGAAAACACGACCAGAGCCGTGCCGCGCAGCGGCTTCAGGTGGATCAGGTTCAGGTTCGTTGGCACCGGCAGGTTGCGGGCAAACTCATGGTATGGCTGAATCTTGATCGCGCCCACGCTGATATCCGGGCTACGGCGCAGCAGGTTAAACAGCGCCATACGGAAATGACGGGCAAAACGCTCGTTAATAATTTCCAGCGCCTGTAAACGCTCGCGCACCACGCGGCGCTGGGTATTGGGATCATAAGGGCGAATATCGCCCTCTGGCCCGTTTTGTTTCTTTTCTTCTTCCGCGCTGCCACTGTCGCCGTTTAATAGCGCGTCAATTTCAGCCTGGGAGAGAATGCTGTCGCCCATTGATTCACCTCAAAATGAAGGCGGTAAACAGTACGTCGTCTACGACCTGCGGAGGTTGACCTTTCACCAGCGGTGGTGCCAGCGCCTGTTTGATTTGCTCAACAAGCGCTTGCTTTCCTTGCTCTGTCGCCAGCGCAGCAGCGCTCTGGCGAGAAAGCAGCAGTAACAGACGACTGCGAACCTCAGGCAGATAGTCACTCATCCGACGACGCGTTTCTTCATCCGGCAGACGCAGAGTAAACCCTACGTACAGTACACGGTCTGGATCGTTGTCGGGATTGACCAGGTTAACCGTAAATGTATCAAGTGCAAAAAAGACCGGGGCGGGAGGCGGTTCAACTTTCGCGACCTCCGGCTTATCGCCCTCATGTTTATTCATTATTCGCCAGACTGCATAGCCTGCCACGCTGCAAGCGGCCAGCGTTACGATCAGCAACACTGGAATCAGGATTTTACGTTTGCGACCTTTAGCTTTCGCGTTATCAGACATTTTAGCAGTTACTTCCTGTGAATTATGGGCGAGCCTCTCGGCTCACCTGAACAGATTATCGCGTGTCTTAAGTCAAACAATGGCAAGAAAAGACACGGGTTTTACGCTTACCTTCAGCGTTTGTCGCTGTCAGGCAAAGGTGTCGACGGCGCCCTTACCGTTTAACCGGGCCTGAAGAGCCTGCGGTACGGCAATCGGCGTGATGTCGTTATCACTGTCCTGGGTCAGAGAGAAGCTGCCGTGCTGTCCGTCGCGACGCGCCTCCTGTTGATGCTGGAAGCTTTGCCCTTGCGCGAAACTGTCACTGCTGACCTGACTCTCACCCAGGTTAATACCATTTTCAGCCAGCGCAGTGCGCAGCTGAGGAAGCGCGGCCTCCAGTGCAGCCCTGACATGGCTGTGACCTGAAACCATATTTAACTGTGCCTGATCGTTATTCAGTTTCAGGCTGATCTGGATCGCACCGAGATCTTCTGGATGCAGGCGTAACTCCGCATTCTGCTGGCCGTTACGACTGAACATCACAATTTGTTGACTCAGGGCCTGCTGCCATTCATTGCTACCCAGGTGGGCATTCAGCATCGGCGTAGACGGCGTGTTCATCGACGCAGAGGTCGTGAAGGGTTGCATAACGCTGCTGGCGCTGGTTATCGGCGCGGCAATCATCGTCTGATTATCGCTGGCTGCAGCGTTTATCGGACGCTCATCCTGCTTGTTGACGCTGCTCAGTATCTGCTGAAAACTGGCGTCTGTCGTCAACTGTGCCGGTGTCGATGCGGTTTGCGTCGTGGCTGCGGGCGTTACCCCACGGCTGGCCTGGTCAACGTTGCTGGCCAGGCGACCGGCGTCCTGCACCTTGCTGTTTTTCGCGTCTTTGTCATCACCGCTCAGTGCCGTGGTCACCGCCTGCGTCAGGGCCGATAAGGCCGAACGCGGTCCGGCATCGCGTTGCATATCCACGTCACGCGTCGTCGTGCTGTCTTTCACGGCCTGTTGCAAGCCGGTTGCCGGTAGCATGGCAAACAGCGCCTGAATATTTTGCATATCGCTGCTGTTCAGCGCGGCCTCTTTCGCGTCACCCTTATCATCGGCTGATTTTGTACCGGCTTTAATATTTTCCGGTTTAAACAGCGCACTGAGTGCAGTCGGGTTTTCCAGCGAAGAGATCAATGCATTCAACGACGTGGCAACCTTGCTGTCGTCATCAGTGACGCTATTTTTTTCTGCTGCAACCGTGGTTTTACTGTGCAGTTTCGCCAGGGAAAGCAACTGATTTCCCAGCGTAGTGATAAAGTCCTTCGGTAGCGCCTCGCCACCGCTCAGCAGATCGGTAGTCCCCGATGTTTCAGCGGTGCCGGTTGTTTTCGTTGTCAACGCAATGTTTGGCAGCGTAATCATTCGCCTTTCCTCAGTGCAGCCCGTTGGGCAAATTCATCCATCCGTTTCTGGTCGAGACGGTTTTCTTGTCGTAATGCATTTTCTTCTGCCCGGGTAATCAGCGTCTGATAGGCATTGAGACGTTGTTGTTTTTCACGCCAGTTAACCAGTGCCTGTTCAAGCCGTTGATTCCATTGCTGCAACTGACTGCGGTGTTGCTCAATGGCTTTTTCCAGCGTCTGAATGAACTGGTGATAGTTCGTCCAGCGGTTGCTGGCAATACCGCTGGACATGTCGCTGTTCAGCTTGTTGCGGTATTCATCCTGATAGTCAAGCAACATACTGAGCTGCTCGTTTGCAGCCTGCTGGCCACGCCGCATATCGCCTAACAGCACGGCGGCGCGTTCAAGATCCTGTTCCGCCAGGTCACGCAAAGTGTCAATGGCATTGACTGTTTTCATTACGATGTCCTCATATCAAACGCGCGAATTAACCGAACAATGCATGTAAATGCAGGCAGGCATCGTCGTACTCACTGCGCTCAAAAATGCCTTGTTGCAGGAAGGCTTCCATCTGCGGATAAAGCTGAATGGCTTTGTCCAGCATCGGATCGCTACCGGCGGCATAGGCACCGACGCTGACCAGATCCCGGTTGCGCTGGAAACTCGAGAGCAACTGTTTGAACTGGCGCACGCGTGCATAATGGTTTTCATCAATCAGTGACGTCATGGCACGACTGATTGAGGCTTCAATATCAATCGCCGGATAATGGCCGGCTTCGGCCAGACGACGTGACAGCACAATGTGGCCGTCAAGGATGGCACGCGCAGAGTCAGCAATCGGGTCCTGCTGATCGTCGCCTTCGGTCAGCACGGTATAAAACGCCGTGATCGAGCCGCCGCCATCGATGCCGTTACCCGCGCGTTCAACCAGGGCGGGCAGTTTGGCAAATACGGAAGGTGGATAACCTTTGGTGGCCGGCGGCTCACCAATCGCCAGCGCGATTTCACGTTGCGCCATGGCATAACGTGTCAGCGAATCCATGATTAATAAAACATGTTTACCGCGATCGCGGAAATCTTCCGCAATGCGCGTGGCGTAAGCGGCACCCTGCAGACGCAGTAGCGGTGAGACATCTGCCGGCGCGGCGATGACGACCGAACGGGCGCGGCCTTCAGCACCTAAGATGTTTTCAATAAAGTCTTTAACTTCACGGCCACGTTCACCGATTAAGCCCACCACGATCACATCGGCCTGGGTATAGCGCGCCATCATGCCGAGCAGCACACTTTTACCCACGCCTGATCCGGCGAACAAGCCCATACGTTGTCCCCGGCCAACGGTGAGCAGGGCGTTAATCGCCCGAACGCCGGTGTCCAGCACATCGGTAATGGGCGTGCGCTGTAAAGGGTTAAACGGCGGTGTGTTCAATGGGGCACGGTAGCCCGTTTCCGGGGAAGGCAAGCCATCCAGTGGGCGGCCGCTGCCATCAAGCACCCGGCCTAACAGCTGTGGCCCCAGCAGCAGCTGTTTACCTGAATGAGGGTTATCGCCGGTGGTGCGGGCATAAACGCGCGCGCCGGGCAGAATGCCGTCCACTTCTTCCAGCGGCATCATCAACAGTTTCTGACCGTTGAAGCCCACGACTTCGCTTTCAATTTCGCTAATCGTTTTACCGTCATTACGTTCAATCACACAGGTCGAACCGAGCGGCAACTGCAGGCCGGTAGCTTCGAGAACCAGGCCGGTGGCACGCGTCAGCCGTCCATAGCGACGAACAGGTTGCACCTGCGCAATACGACTTTCGAAGGCATCAAGCGAGCCCAGCCAGCGGTTCAGACGAGTGGTCATTAAAACTCTCCAGGTGCGGCAAGACGGCACAGTTCCTGCCAGCGGGTTGCCACGCTCGCATCAAGATCGCCGTCTTCGGCACTGAGCTTGCAGCCGCCGGGGTGCAGCGTATTGTCAGCCAGTAAACGCCAGCCGTGCAGATCAAGCGTTGGCCCCAGTGTTTGTTCAATCCTCAGCAGGTCATCAGGATGCACCCGAAGCTGCGGCTTACCGCTAAACATGGGCTCCTGCTGCAGTAAGCCCTGAATCTGGCGCAGCAACGCACTGCCATCCACCGTAGTGGCCTGACCAATCACTGAACGCGCGGCTTCCAGAGCCAGCTGCATCAGGCGGGCAGCAATGACGCTGTCCAGCGATTCCAGCGTATTTTGAAATTCCGTCACCAGCTGCTGCATTCGCGCCTGTAAGGGAGCCTGCTGTTGCTGCGCATCAGCAAGGCCTTGCTGAAAGCCCGCGTCATAGCCGGCTTTCTGACCTTCATTAAACCCCTGCTGATGGCCTTCGCTGTAGCCTTGACCGTGGGCTTCTTTACGCAACTGCTGCTGCATCTGCTCAAACTGCTGTTGCTGTTCGTCTTCTTCTGATTCGAAGAATTCGATTTCGGGTTCAGCCTGAATCGTTGCGGGCTCTTCAGGACGCCCCAGTTCTACAGGCTGCCACAGTTGCCAGGGGCGGGCGGAAAATGCATCAGACATAGGTTTCCTCGCCGCCACCGATTACCATCTCGCCGGACTCTGCCAGACGACGCACCACCAGCAGGATCGCTTTCTGTTCGTTCTCTACTGCAGACATACGTACCGGACCACGGTTGGCCAGATCGTCGCGCAGGATATCGGCCGCACGGGCTGACATGTTTTTGAGGAACTTCTCGCGCAGCGGCTGCTCGGCACCTTTCAGGGCGATCAGCAACTGCTCGGATTCCACTTCCTGCAACAGACGCTGGATACTGCGGTCGTCCACTTCCACCAGATTTTCGAACAGGAACATCTCGTCGATAATTTTCTGTGCCAGTTCGCCATCGAAGTCGCGTACCGCTTCGATAACCGCTTCTTCCTGCTGCGTTTTCATCAGGTTGATAATTTCGGCCGCCGTTCTCACGCCGCCCATCTTCGCACGCTTGAGGTTGGTACCGTCGAGCAGGCTGTTCAGGACTTCGGTCAGTTCTGCCAGCGCTGCCGGCTGCACACCACCGAAGGTAGCAATACGCAGCATGACGTCATGACGCAGGCGCTCATCAAACAAGGCCAGAATATCGGCAGCCTGACCCCGTTTCAGGTGGACCAGGATAGTCGCGATGATCTGTGGATGCTCGTCGCGAATCAGATCGGCTGCGGCCTGCGGTTCCATGAAGTTGAGCGTTTCCATACCACTGGTGGTATCGCGGGTTTCAAGGATATCTTCCAGCAGGCTTGACGCACGCTCTTCACCCAACGCCCGGGTCAGCACGGAGCGCAGGTAATCGTTCGAGTTGAGGCTCAGTGCCGCGAACTGCTCGGCATCGCCTTCAAACTCACGCAGCACTTCGGTCAGTTGCTTATGCGAGACCTGACGCATGCTGGCCATCGCGGCACTCAGATGCTGAACCTCACGCTGGTTCAGGTGCTTAAAGACTTCCGCCGCGCGTTCTTCACCAATGGTCATCATCAGAATGGCGCTTTTTTCAGTACCGGTCAGACTCATAGTTCGTTACTCATCCATTCGCGAATCACCAGCGCAACAACGCGCGGATCGTTTTCAGACATGTCGCGGATACGCTGGCTCATGACTTCAGCGCTCATGCGGTTATTAGATTTACGTTCCTGCTCAAGTTCATCTTTGCTGAGCTGGACGCTGTAAGCTTCCTGATCGTTCTGCTGAGCAGCACGGGCAGCCTGAGCTTCTGCAGCGGCCTGCTCTGCGGCTTTCTTACGCAGAACATGCGGACGCACCATTTTGCGATACAGGATGAACGCCACCAGCGCAACCAACAGCCATTTACCTGCATTAATCAGCTGATCAAAGAACGACTGCTGTTGCCAGAAGGGCAGTTCAGTTGATACAGGCTCGGTGGTATTAAACTGCGAGTTCACCACGTTGACAGTGTCGCCACGTGTCTGTGAATAGCCCATGGCTTCGCGCGTCAGGTCTTCAATCTGCTTCAGCTGCTGCTCATTCAGCGCAATCGCTTTGCCTTTATCGTCTTCGCGATAGTTCACCACCACGGCAACAGACAGGCGCTGCACGTCACCCACATTCATCTTGGTATGACGAATGGTACGATCCAGCTCATAGTTCACCGTATCATCACGGCGCGAGTTGGTCGGTACACTGCTGGTAGAGGCTGTGCTGGTCCGTTGACCATTGGCCGCATTGTTCTGACCATTGGCATTCTGGCCATTGGCCGCATTGTTATTGGCCGTATTGATCGGGGCCGTATTGGCTGGCGCAGGCTGGTTAGACAGTGCGCCCGGTACGCCGCCCGGATAAGGGCTGCCCGTCTGCTCGCTGGTGCTGGTCTGCTGAGAGCGAATAGACGCGTTTTTCGGATCGCCGTTCGGCTGGTACTTCTCATCCGTCTGTTCACTGGTATCGAAGTTAATCTGTGCCGTCACCTGCGCATGGACATTGCCCTGGCCCAGAATCGGGTTAAGGATCGCTTCGATACGTTGCTGGTAACGCGCTTCGACTTCAGCGGCATATTTCAGCTGTGCATCGTTCAGATCACGGCCTACTGCGTCAGAACGGGTTAACAGATGACCGCTCTGATCGACCACGGTCACGTTCCCCGGCGGTAAACCGGCCACGCTGCTGGAAACCATGTGCGTGATGGCCTGAATCTGACCTTCATCCAGCGCACGGCCTGGCTGCAGAGTTAACGTCACAGACGCGGAGGGCGCTTTTTGCTCACGTACGAACAGGGTTGGTTTAGGCATCGCCAGATGGACGCGCGCCGTTTTCACCGGCCCCAGAGATTCGATAGTACGTGCCAGCTCGCCTTCCAGTGCGCGCTGGTAGTTCACCTGCTCGCTGAACTGGCTGATACCGAACTTCTCTTTATCCAGCAGTTCAAAACCGACGTTGCCACCTTTAGGCAGGCCCTGTTCAGCCAGGCGCAGGCGCAGCTCATGCACCTTATCTTCCGGCACCATTAATGCACCGCCGTTATCCGCGAAACGATAAGGGACATTCATTTGCGTCAACTGCGTGACAATGGCACCCCCGTCCTCATTGGACAGGTTGCTGAACAATACGCTGTAGTTCGGTGTTTTGGCCCAGAGCACCAACGCAAAAACCACAGCGATAGCGGCTGCGGCTGCGACGATTAACGGAATACGTGGATTGGCACGCAGGCGAGCGAGAAGGTCACCAAAGCCTTTCGTTTCTTCATTTTGTGTGGCGGCTGCACTCGCATTCATGACCGATTCCTGCCTGACGTAATTGACCGGGTTAGTTGTGATGGCAAAACAGACTCCCTGACCTGCTTAAATAAAATTTCTACTTCAATGCCTGGCATTATTTGATGAAACGCAAAATTCGATGGGTGAATAAGCCACGGTTTTTAGCGTCATTTAGCGGCTTTGTCTTATTGACAATGTGTTAACTTCTCCCCACGTCAAAAATCTTCATCTTTTTTAATGAGGTAGCAACCATGTCAATTCAGGCAATCGACGGTGTTTTACAGCAGTTACAGATGACCTCGCTTCAGGCCAATAACAAAAGCGATGAGGTCAACAGCCATATCGATTTTGGCGCGACCATGAAGGCCGCTCTGGACAAAATCAGCGAAACCCAGACCACCGCCCGTAGCCAGGCGCAGGCGTTCGAAATGGGGAAACCCGGTGTCGCTTTAAACGATGTGATGGTCGATCTGCAAAAATCGTCTATCTCCATGCAGATGGGGATTCAGGTCAGGAACAAGCTGGTTTCGGCCTATACCGACATCATGAACATGCAGGTGTAGTCGGGAAAACGGGTCTTTATTATCAGGTATATGCCTGGCGACGTTGAGTTGGGACAAGAGCGACACAGAATGTGGCTTTACCAAAAGCGCCTTCTTGTTGCTTTATACGTGTTCAACGATGCAATCGTACACCTGATAACCTTTCCTGATGCGTTCAGGCCATGCCAGCCGCGCGCGGTAGCCGAGTTGGGCCTGTCAGGGCAGCGTCTGAGACGCGATTATCGCACCACAACCTGCCTCATCATCCCTTTACTTCAGACATCTACCTGTCGGTGTTTATTCTCTTTTTCTTGCCGAAAGAAAATATATCCTGCATCTTTATCCTTCGCTTCCGTGCAGGCGTTCACTATGACATTTTCGCTGTGCCGGTTACGGCTGCATGACGCCATCCGCTAAAGTATTTTCAGCACGGTTCCTGCGGCAAAAAATATCATTTCTAATGTTGTAATTTTTCTACGACTTTTAAAAGAAAAATTAGTTAGCTTAATAACTAAAAATATCCCTGAAGGTGGGAAGTAAAAAATGAAATACTGAAAGCAAAAGATGTAATCTGGTATGTATTCGTAAGCCAGTAAAACCTGTTTACCTTAACGGCGACGCGGGTTGCGACAGCAGCGTAACAGGCACCACGCGGCTTGCATCCCCGGTTACACATCAAACGGAAATATTCCTCTTCTAATCTAATTAAAATATTTAACTTTTTAAATCTGTCGCCTGATATTAATGTCAGCATTCTTTCTGCTCACGGATATATCAACATGAGATACTTAATTCAAACACTTCTCACGAACTCAAAAAGTGGTGAGCAGATTAAATATGAAGTCTATTCGGAAAACCGGAAGTCAGATTTTATAGATAAAATTCCGGAAGGTTCCTGCACAGTGATTTCTTACAAACTGACTGAGGGGACGATTCAGTTGCTGGATCGGGATGTGAATCTGCAACCGTTATTTGATGCCCATCGACCGGCGCAGGATGTTTTTTATCCAGACGGCCCTCACCGGATCAATCTTGAGATGCTGGTCGATTATTTAAATCAGCAAGCCTGATCACGTGCAGAGGGGGCCGGCTCCCGTATCCGGCGGTTTTCTGCGCCTGCGATCCGTGTGAATAAAGGGCCAAAGCCTGTTGCCCGCCCGTCCCTGAAAGTTGCCAGGCGAGCAGCCCACATGCCAGGCCAGCTGGGTTAACGAGCAGGGAGGCATGGCTTCTCATCCTGCTGGCCTTAAAATAATGGCTGCACCGGCTTCAAAGCATGGTGCAGATCACCGTCTGCCCCGGTTAAGTGGGCAGACGGTGACATGTCATGATGCTTTGAAAGGATCCTTTTTATCATCCTGACTGTCATCATTTTTTCTGGGCACTTCACCGTGATCTTTCGGTGCATCGTTTGCGGGATGATCATCTTCCTCGTAGGCATTTCCCGCATTAGGTGCGGCTTCGGGTAATCCTTTGCTGACATCGCCTTCATGTTTACGTTTATCGTTACTTTGGTTGTGCATCGTTTGCTCCTCTTTGTCGTCCTCTAAGTCTAGACCAGCACAACAAAGCTGTGAGCGGAGACCCGTCAGCATATTTATCATCACGTAAGGGCGGGGTATGACACCGCCGTTTTCCGCCTGACCACGGCGAGAAGCCATGTCCTGTAAAAGTGACTTCCGATTATTCCTAATGCAAAACCGCTATATTGTCCTACCTTTAAATCTCCAGACGATATTTTCATTGGAAAAACAACCAAAAGGAAACACAGCATGAGTGATTCAATCGAAACCAAAAGCAAAACCGATTATCTGCGTGACGTGGCATCCCAGTTGAAAGAAATGCGCCACTATGCGCAAACGAACACTGAGACGCTTTCCGCCCATTGGTTAGCCTTTGATGCCGGTGAATACAAGGATGAAGGGAATGCGGCCCGTATTGACGCATTACTGAATAAGCAGGGAACGTTGCTGGAAGATCTGGAGAAAGCCATTCAGGATATTGAAATTGAAATCAACCACAGTGAGCAGGAGAGTTAAGGTATCTCCCGCTAACTGAGGGGTGGCGATTAACGGATTAATCCGCCACCAGCCAAAACTCGGCTTCATCAAACATTTCTTCCACCAGACGCGCGACAGTGGCTTTATCATTCTTGCTGAGGTCGGTTTCTATCGCGTTACGTTCCATCGGTTTCACCTTGACCTCGGTGTCAGGAAAAACACGATGCACACGCTTTTCAAGCTCTGCCAATATCATGTCGCGCGCCCCTGGCAGGCCCGCGACATTACGCTTATCGTAAATTAACTCTACAAACATAATAACCATCCCTTCAGGGCAAAATCGCGTTGCCATTTTACTGTAAATAAAAACAGTATCAAGCTGATGTTTGCATGAATCCGTTTTTTAGGTCCCGCGTAGAAAAGCATTTTTATCTGGTTTACTCTGAGGGCGCTCTTAACGATATATGCGCTCACTCACCGGGAGAAGTGCAATGCGACAATTGGTTATTGATATTCTGCTTAAACTGGCAAAAATGGATGTCGATGCAAAGGAGCTGACTGCTCAGGTCGAAGCGCAGTCATTGCTGGTTGCCGCTTTATTAGTCCAGGCGAAACAAGATAATGCGTTAACGATTTCTGAGACGGTGCAGGATGCCATTGTCACGGCATCGCGTTCCTCATCAGAGTTCATGCAGTCTGATATTGATCTGTTGCTCACGCACCTCAACCGATTACTGGCCGTGGCTAAGTATGTTGAGGTGAGGGGAAAGCTCGAACAAGAAGAGTGATGGTTAACGCTGGCGGCAGAGGGGTTTTCTGCCGCCAGCGAGGCCGTATCAGGGGCATTAACCGTTTGTTGTCACGACGCTGCGCAACGCCATCGCCGTTATTCTTCCTGTCCGCACAGCTGAGGTATAGCTAGAGCTCGTTCTTAATACAAAATTCTTCCCAACTCATTCCCAGAGATTCGGCATGCGATCGGAGATAGGCTTCGATGGCTTCGGCGGCGACGGCTTTATCCGGCTCTGCCAGTTGAATCGAAAAAATCATACCATCAAGATTTTTCTGGCGTAAAAAGGCGGCATAAATGCGTTCGGCGTGCCACTCGCGCAATTCACGCAGGGACATATTGGCGGCACGGGCATCCTGTTCGGTCAGTTCATCGAGTGCGGCCTGAAAATCGGCGTGGGCAGTGAAGAACATTTGGCGTGCCTGGGCATAATAAGCTTCTGGAGTTTTCATGACAAATCTCTGAGATGTAATGCAGGGCGACAGTGTAGCCTGTTGTGCCTCCCTTGTCAGGCCGGAGAGGACAGGTTCATTCACAGCGATAAAAGCCGGCAGGGAAGGGAATAAACATCACCCGGTGCGTGATGAATCCAGGAAAAGCGCGCTTTACGTTGATTTCATCCCTCAGATATCTTGCACATCTGGCGGTAAAAATTATAACGTAGCCGCCATTAACCGGATTTAGGGATCAAAGATGAAAAACTGGATGCTGATTGCCACACTGGCGCTGAGTGGCTGCGCACAAATAAACAGTTATCAAAGTGCGGTGCAAACGCCGGCCCCGGCAAATTTACAAGGCAACTGGCAGACGGTTGGGCCGCAGAGTAACCTGATTAGCGACAAGGCGATTGGGAGTCTGATTATCAACGCGGACGGCAGTACGCTGGATTGCCGGCAGTGGCAACGGGTCATTGCGAAGCCAGGCAAATTGACGCAGCTGAATGGCGATTATGTCAATGTCACGCGTCAGTTACGCATTATGACACTGGATCTGGATGGCGGTGAGCTGGATTACGACGGGCTTACGTTGCGTAAGGTCGATCGACCCACGGTGGAATGCCAGAAAGCTTTACAGGAAGCGGCCCAACATCCCGGTGTGGATGTGATTCAGAATATCGAACCCGAGATTATGCGTCCGGTTCTGAACAAATAAATGACGCAAAGCGGTCTTAAGGACCGCTTTGCGCTGATGCGCAGGCTGTTACCGCGCCAGAATAAGCAGCGGACCTGTGGTTTTATGCCTCAACAACCCAGACACTCACGCTGCCTGCATTACAGCGAAACACGGCGCTGCCGGCGTCGTCCGTCGTAACGGTATCGGATTGATGTCCCAGATAGTCATACCATACTTTCCCGGCATATCCTTCTCCCATTGAAATCTGTTTTTCCCCCGCTTCGCCATTCGACATGATCACAATACAGCCCGGCTTTTCAGCGGTTCCGCTGCGGCTGAACGCGACGCAGTTAGGATGGTCGAAGTAATCGGTTTGCGCGCCCCAGCCAAATTGCTGACGGGCACGAATCAGCCCTTCGAGTTCAGGAATGACCGGCATATCGACCTGATGCATTTCACCGTCTCCGCCTTCATCCTCATAGTGGGCACCGAACAGGTCCGGATAAAAAATGGTCGGAACGCCTTGCTCGCGCAACAGAATCAGCGCATAAGCCAGCGGCTTAAACCAGGCTTCAACGGGCGCTTCCAGAGACTGCAGCGGCTGTGTGTCGTGGTTGGCCACGATAGTCACGGCATGCCACGGGTCGGCTAATACCAACGAGTTATCAAAAATTTTGCTCAGGTCATAATCGCTGCCGGCTTTAGACGCCTGATGAAAATTCATATGCAGCGGGGCGTCAAACAGCAGCGTTTTGCCTTCCACCTGATTGATATATTCCTGCAACTTTTCGGTTTCAAAGGACCAGTATTCCGCCACAATAAACAGCGGTTCGTTAGCGACGTCCTGAATATGTTCGATCCAGTCTTTGTAAAACCAGGCCGGGATATGTTTTACCGCGTCCAGACGAAAGCCGGTGCAGGGGACCTGCTCCATGACCCAGCGCGCCCAGTATTTGAGTTCTTCGCTCACCGCCTTATTGCGGAAATCAACATTGGCGCCCATCAGATAATCAAAGTTACCTAACTCGTTATCCACCTGGTCGTTCCAGCCTTCAGCGGTGTAATCGTTGATAATTTTGAACACGCCGTTTTCATCGGGATTTTCAATATGGTCGACCCCGCTAAAACACTTATGATCCCAGATGAATGTCGAGTATTCGCCTGCCCGCGCCGGAAACGTAAACTTTGTCCAGGCTTCGCATTCCACGACCTCGGGATAAATTTCATCACGATTATCCGGGTTAACGCGATTTACGCTCACCTGTTCTTTCTCGTCCGCGCCCATTTTATGGTTGAGAACCACATCCAGCAGCACGCCAATGTTGTGGCTGCGCAGCGCATTGACGGCAGCCAGCAACTGCTGCTTATCACCATATTTGGTGGCGACGCTGCCTTTTTGCTCAAACTCGCCTAAATCGAAGAGATCGTAGCTGTCATAACCCACCGAGTAACCACCGGACTCGCCTTTATAGCAAGGGGGCAGCCAGACCATGTTGATGCCGATGTCATTAAGCAGGGCCGCTTTTTCTGCGACTTCCGGCCACAGCGTGCTGCCATCGGGATAATACCAGTGGAAAAACTGCAAAAGGGTTGGGTTGTGCATGACAAACGTCCAGTCAGAGGAGAGGGAACTGGAAGTATGGGATAAGAGTGAAGAAATTACGCGGGTAAACTAAAAAAAGAGTGTTTACCCGCATAAGTCGGCCTTTACTGGTCTTTTGGGTAAAGGATATTACCCGCCATCTTGCCGTAAGAAGAGACAATGTTGTGTTGCTGCGTTGAGGTCGTGACCAGCGAGCGCAGTTCGCTCATACGTTCACCCAGCAACGTCTTCAGCGTGGTTTCATTCTTCAGAATTTGCTCAAGTACCGGGCGAATTTGTGCCCGCTGTAATGCTGACAGCGCACTGGCATCGTTATCACGCGCAACACGCTCGACGCTACTAACGTAAGTTGATTCGCAACTAAGCAACTCATCCCATTGTCCCTGCCGGGCATTTTCCAGCATGGCATTACTGAGCGTGAGTAAGTGTTGATATCCTTTTAGCAGCTCGAGTGGATGACTCATTAAAAGGTATCCTGCTGTGGCTGGTAATTAGGGCCAATCTGTTTCCACGCATCCGCAATATTATTGAGCAAGCCTTCGACTTCTGTAATGGCCTCAAGGTCGTTGTTCAGGTTAGCCTGTAACAGACGACGGGTCATATATTCATACAGATCGTCGAGATTAGCGGAAATTTCACCGCCAACCTCATGGTTCAGGCCTGCGCGCAGCCCGTTAGTAATGATATTAATGGCCTTAGATAAGGCGTTACCTTTACCGGGAATATCGCCTTGCTCAATTAAAATGGCAGCTTTTTTCATGGCGCTCAGGGCGCCATCAAAAAGCAGCACGACCAGCTGATGTGGGCTGGCGCTTAATACGGCGCTTTCCACACCTACCTGCGCATAGGCCTGAATACCGGACTTAGCGTACATGCTTACCACTCCTGTTATAGTTTGGCGAACTGCTGGGTCAAATAGTTACCGGTCTGGGTCATGGAGCTGACCAGGGTAGACAGACTGGTAAACTGTGTTTTGTAACGCGCCATGGTCGCCGCAATCTGGCTGTTTACTTCGTCGTACTGATCGGACAGTTTTTTCAGTGAGGTATTAATGCCGTTAGTGGCATTTTGTACCTGTCCGTCACTGGCCAGTATCTGCGTCAGTTTGTTATTTGCCTGTGTGGCAAACCCGGTTGTTTTACCGTCACCCGTCAGAAAGTTCAGGACATCTGTCGGTTGATTGGTCAGGGCTTTGTCCAGTTTGGTGCTGTCCACAGTCAGCTTGCCGTTAACGTCCTGCGTGATCCCCAGTTGTGACAGACTGGTCAGGTTTCCGCTGGCTTGTGCGCTGGACAGTTGACTGCGCAGGCTGGTCTGGATGTTACGTAAGGTATTATCACCCAACAGATCGCCGTTACCGGAACTTTGCGACTCACCCGCTTTCACCGCCGTGTATTTCGTCTGGTTACCAATGGTAGTTTGCAGGGAATTGTAGGCATCCACGTAAGCCTGGATTGCCGCCGTCATTGGCTGATTGTCTGTGGCGACGGTCAGCGTTTCCGGTGTATTTGCAGCGGTGGTTTTCGTCAGGTTGAGCGTGACACCTTCAGGCGCGTCCGTGACGGTATTGCTGCTGCGGGTGATGGACACGCCGTTAATTTTTAACTGCGCATCTTTAGCGGCAACCTGTTCGGTCATCGCGTTGCTGCTGCCACCCGAACTGTAATTAATATACTGGGACAGCGTGCCGTCGTCCGTACTGACCGTCATCGCATTCGCTGTGCCACTGTCGCGTGCAGTCAGAGACAGATAATAGGTATTATCGTCTGCTTTAATAATACTGGCGTTTACGCTGCCTTGCTGTTTATTAATCGCATCGCGAATATCAGACAGGCTGGTTTGATCTTTGCTCAGTGTTACCGTGAGCGGCGATTTCTGCCCAGACTGGGAAATCGTAATCGTGCGAGATGCCAGGCTCTGATCACCTAAATCGGTATCTTTACTGCTGGCTGATTTTGACAGCAGCGATTGCGAAGAGGCGAGTTGAGTAACCTCAATAGAATAGTTACCCGCTGAGGCTTTGCTCGCCAGCGTGGCAGTGAAAGCGGTATTCGTGCTGGTGACTTTCGTAGCCGCAATCGTCGAGGCATTTTGCAATGCCGCCGCCGCGGTCTGCAATTTTGACAGGCCGGTTTTCACCACGCCCCAGGCGGTAAGCTGAGCGTTATAGGACGCCTGCTGCTTAGTAATAGGCGTCAGTTTAGTCTGCTCAGCGGATTCCAGGCTGCTGTAGAGAGTATTCAGGTCGAGGTTCGTACCAGCACCGAGTGAACTTACACTTGCCATGCTTTAATCCTTTACGAGTTTACGTTAAGTGAAATGGGTATCGGCAGCGAGTGGCAAAAGATTAGCCTGTTTCTGAAAAAATTGATGGCTGAATAAAACCCCTTTCTTTAATTGTCTTCCCGGATTTGGCTGACGAAAAATTACTGAATTTTTTTTCTAAAGGTTGAACGAGGGCTGACGATAATCAGGTTGTCGGTAAGCTAGCCGAATTCAGACGCCTAATATGGCTCAATTTTTTAAAGGAAAAACATCATGGCAGTGATTAACACTAACACCCTGTCGCTGGTTACCCAGAACAACCTGAGCAAGTCACAGTCTTCTCTGGGTACTGCAATTGAGCGCCTGTCTTCTGGCCTGCGTATCAACAGCGCAAAAGACGATGCAGCCGGCGAAGCT
>Ga0157363_1000169_pt1 | contig 49967 bp, 46 predicted proteins | sample AttsexASBM1_FD_111477 | JGI IMG/M metagenome (GOLD analysis project Ga0157363, IMG submission 111477) | Fungus gardens microbial communities from leaf cutter ant in Ribeirão Preto, State of São Paulo, Brazil - Atta sexdens ASBM1 | ecosystem: Host-associated > Fungi > Mycelium > Unclassified ... | reverse complement strand
GCAGGGTTGAACACGTTGGCATTAATGAACAATCACACTAAAAAAGTGACAGGGTTAGTGGAACGCTGATTACAGTGAATGTTATGACGGGTTAAGCCGACAAAATGCACTTACTGATTCCAGTGAATCTGTCTTCTGTTCGTCGAGAGATTCCTGCTGATTACAGTGAACGTTCCGAAGTTAGATCCAGATTACTGACAGTGGCAGCTACGTTTACTGATTACAGTGAATGCTATCAACGTGTCATGGATGGACCACAATGTCAGGCAGAGGCTGATTCAGATCAGGGCGTTTACTGATTACAGTGAATGTTATTGGAAAGCGTATCATTCTTATAGCCTTTCCAGCCTGATGCCATGAGCATTTTCTCCTTCTGAAGGCTGCAAGTGTTACTGATTACAGTGAATATTCAGGGGACCGGGCTGATGAAGCCTCTTCCGGACTTCTCTACCCGACAACAAAGACTGCCACGCTGGTATGGGTTTTCTGCTACTGATTACAGTGAATGTTTACGTCATTCCCCTTCCCTGTTTATTTTTCGCTAAAGGCTCGTCACGGTCTGTATCGCTACGTCTTTATCGCCAGGCCCGGCCTTGAAGCTGGCCCGGCATCGCTTACTGATTACAGTGAATGTTTTAGTCGATGCCTTTCCACATCTGTTGCGACAGAAGCAAGTCGTGTGGCAAATAGCGGCATCTCTGTGGTCAGGCTTTTCATCTGCAGGCAACTGGAAGGGATACTGATTATAGTGAACATTGTGGATGTATATGTTCGCTCTGTCAGATTTTTAGAGAGTTAGCATTGAGACACAGCTTGCTTCAGTGAACACAGGATGGGTCCAGAACGCCCCCGCTGAGTCTGAGTAACAGATATTGATGCTGAATCACCTGCTGTGCTGTTTTAGCTGTCTGTCATCCTGATTCTGGCCACACGATCGGTGCTCATCCTCTACTGAATACAGTGAATCTTTTACTGATTACAGTGAACGAATGCAGGTTAAAAGGCACCTGCTGGTCAGATGCCAGTTAAATACATCTGCCAGCAGTGACGCCACAAGCGCGGTAGCTGCTGACCCTCTGCTACGCAGTTTTGCGCTCATGTGATCGGCGGGCTTTACTGATTACAGTGAATGTTCGCTTCTCGTTGTACGTACTGACGTTCTACTTTTATTTTAGAAACCGAGCGAAGATAGCCTCACGGTATCTTTGTCCAGTTGTATGGGCGAGACGGATTAAGTTCATCCTCCTGTATAGTCCACTCCTGAACGCATCGCAGATGCTTATTACAGTAAATTATGTGTATAGCGTCACATAAATCATAAGTTCAGCATTAAACACAGGATAGCGTTTATAAGATAAATTCTTGCCCGATGTGCAGGATTTAGGTATAAAGTCGTAAATCCTACATATCTGGAGTAAGTATGGCTAACGATGACAGTCAGGTCATGAAAGTTGCTCAGCGTTCTGAACGGATGCTATTGAGCCTTACTGAACAAATTCAGGCGCAAAAGCTTGAGTTACAGGAAAACAGTTATTACCAGATTTATGCGAAGGCTGCGCTGGCTAAACTGCCAAAATTAACCCGCGCCAGTGTGGATTATGCTGTCAATGAGATGGAAGAAAGTGGCTACCAGTTTGATAAGCGCGCTGCGGGAAGTTCGGTCAAATACGCCATGTCCATACAGAATATCATTGATATTTATCACCATCGCGGCGTACCGAAATACCGTGATCGCCATCCTGAAGCCTTTACTTTGTTTGTCGGAAATTTAAAAGGCGGCGTATCTAAAACCGTTTCGACAGTTTCTCTCGCGCATGCGCTTCGCGCTCACCCTCACCTGCTCTATGAAGACCTGCGCATTCTGGTTATCGATCTTGACCCACAATCCTCAGCAACCATGTTTTTAAATCATGAACGCTCAGTCGGTTTAGTTGAGGCTACGGCCGCGCAGGCCATGCTACAGAACGTAAGTCGTGACGAGCTGGTGAATGAGTTTATCGTATCGTCCATCATACCAGGCGTGGATGTGCTGCCCGCCTCCATCGATGATGCGTTTATTGCATCTAGCTGGGATGAGCTCTGTGCCACGCATCTTCCTGGACAGAATGTTCATTCAGTGCTTTATGACAATGTTGTCTCAAAACTCAAAAAAGATTACGACTTTATCTTCATCGACAGTGGTCCCCATCTGGATGCCTTTTTAAAGAACGCGATTGCTGCTTCTGATCTTCTGATGACGCCGGTGCCGCCTGCACAGGTGGATTTTCATTCCACTCTCAAATATCTGACGCGTTTACCTGAGTTGATTGGCATCATTGAAGAATCGGGGGCAGAGTGTCGCCTTCAGGGAAATATCGGCTTTATGTCGAAACTATCGAATAAAGCTGACCATAAGCTGTGTCACAGTCTTGCTAAAGAAATTTTTGGCGGCGATATGTTAGATGCAACGCTTCCGCGACTGGATGGTTTTGAACGCTGTGGAGAGTCATTTGACACCGTTATATCTGCCAATCCATCCACCTATGTGGGCAGCAGCGAAGCGTTAAAAAATGCGCGTTCTGCCGCTGAAGATTTTGCAAAAGCGGTTTTTGACCGCATCGAATTTATTCGCCTGAACTGAGGTTTTTATGAGTGCAAAAAGAATAACGATTGGTCGAACCTTCAGCCAGACGCCGTTAACTACCGAAAAATCCTCTGAACTCCCCTCACAAACCTTTGTGCTTTCGACGGGGAAACGCGCCGTATTCAGGTTTAATCATATACCTGCCAGCGAAGTGGCTGCTAAAACCTTCGTAAATATGGAAACCAATGGTCGCGACCAGTCTGGTCTCACACCCGATTCATTACGCGACATTATTCGTACCATCAAACTCCAGCAGTTTTTTCCTACCATTGGCATCATGCATGACGAACGTATCGAGATACTGGATGGTTCAAGGCGACGGGCCGCAGCGTTGCACTGTAAAACCGGTCTTGATGTGTTGGTTACCGATGCTGCAATCACGCCCGATGAGGCACGCAAGCTTGCACAGGATATACAGACGGCGCGCGAACATAATTTACGTGAAGTCGGCATGCGTTTGCTTGCGCTTAAAGAAGGCGGACTTTCACAAAAGGAAATTGCTGAAAATCAGGGTCTGTCTCAGGCTAAAGTGACCCGTGCATTGCAGGCGGCGAGTGTGCCTGCCGATCTGATTTCGCTTTTCCCCAATCAATCTGAACTGACTTATCCTGATTATAAAGCTCTGCTCCAGGCTTCAGATAAGCTCAGTGAAACAGGGCAATCAGTTGACGCATTGATTAATGCGATTTCTGCTGAAATCGATGTGGTCAGAGCGCGTGAAAATTTAGCTGAAGATGAGCTAAAGAATAATATTCTTCGCTTAATCCGTCAGGGCAGCCAGACGTTGATTAAAGAGCCCGAAAAAGACAAAACCACTGCCATTGCGTTGTGGTCTTTCGCAGATAAAGATCGTTTTGCGCGTAAAAAAACGCGAGGAAGGATGTTCAGTTATGAATTTAATCGCCAGTCTAAAGAGCTGCAGGATGAGCTGGATAAAGTGATATCAGAAACCCTGAAAAAATTCATGACACGATGAGCGTCTAACCCTGACCAGGCAAATAGCCTTTGCCTGGTTTCTTTCCTCCCTTCCTGCCTTGTTTATGCTGCTATTTACACTCGCAATTTCAGGCTGAAATCGCCATCTAATAATCTTCCTTGTCGATATTAATATATTGAAAAATAAGTTCTTTTTTATCTCAGTGCCGTAAAATTTCGCCCGAAATTCTGTTTCGGGTCTTGGCTGTGCTGGTCGAAATTGTGCACGATCTGTAAGACTGTAATGAAAGCCTGACGCTTATAAATCAGGTCTCAAACCCATCTTATGGGTGATATTTGTTCAACCGCTTCCGCATTTATCAGCTCTACAAGCTTTCTCTCGACTGTTCGTACTAAAAGGAAAGTTTGAAGGAATGATGGAATGCTTTAATGTTACACCATGACGGCGATGAATTTGCGATTTTCTCTTATATCTACTTGTATTATATAGCTTTTGTTTTGGCGATTTCACCCTGAAATTTTTCTAAATCTGCCAGCAATGTAAACCTCATTGATATGAGCTGACACCATATCCTGACTAAACTTATTTGCCGCGAGAAAATCTAATAAACAATAAAATTATCAATAATGACGATATACAAAAAATATCCCTTAGTTATCCACAGAAAAAGTGGATAACTAAGGCTGTGATGGATAAATCACTCTGAATGATGATGTACTAACGGGAAAGTGTTTGGTAATGAGTAAGCCAAAGTTGTCAATGCATGGCACCATCAAGACTTTGCCCGCATCTCTCTCACACACTGATTAACGCCCTCATCCCTTCTTCCTTTAAAAGTGAAGCCTGTAGTCGACCGCACACTGTAGGACTGGCGCCAGTGAGTGAGGAAAGGTGAGACAAATGATATCACCCCTTTTTCTGTAAGGCGCTGTGACTTATGATGCAAATTCGGGGTGTATCAATAAAAACCGCTCAAGTCTGCGGGTTGCGTCAGTATCATTGCTGTTGAATCGGCCGCAAAACGTTTCAGGCACCTGAATACAGGTGACACATTCATTGGCTTGAATCTCACTTTTTGAAAACGAAGAAAGGCTCATTACATCTGCTCCGACTAATCATGTTCAAAAGGACAAAGCGATGAGAGCTCAGGTTTTAATATTGAATTCACTGTAATCAGTATTCTGGTGCCATGAGCATGTTGCTCAGGCTTTAACGCTTGCCGATGCTTCACACTACAGATTACAGTGAATTACTTGCCACGCATTGATACCGCTGTTAGTCAGGAATATGTCGTTTACTGATGGCGCGATGCGCAGCCTGGGATGAGTATGGCACTGACATGAGATCTCTCGCTTAGCCTGAAGGGGCTGTGTGTAAAAATGCAGTTGATTACTGATTACAGTGGACGCCTGCTACATGTTCACTGTAATCAGTGAGCAAAATGAGTTTGGCGATTTCAGGCTGAAATTTGGTCATCAACCTTTCCGGGCGGACGCTAAAAGCTAAGCTGTGAATGCGGTTACGCGCCTGAGTCAATATTTTACAACTCATCACGCTGAAACTGACTCGCATCGTTATTGAAGAAATTCAGAATTAATATAATCTGGAACGTTGCAAAGCCAAGTCGGGTAAAGGTTAAACTACGTTAATCACGGCACTTTAGAATGCGCGTTCAGCTAAGATGACCGTGACATTTTAGCGGCCTGCCGCATATTGTAAGCCTGCGGTACCCGTATTGCTGTCCGTGAATCATGTTCAGCGCGCATTGTCTTTTAGGCCAGCTCAATGACCTTATTATCAAGCGGTTTAAAGCTGACACTTGCCTCGATCTTAACATCGCCGCCGCATCGCTGTTATCCGTCCTTTTTATCTGTTCCTAAAATAAGCGTGCCAATAACGCAGTCATCTGCTCACGCGAACTGATTACGGTGAATACTCAAACATTCACTGTAATCAGTGCTTCTCTTTGGCGATTTCAGGCTGAAATTCACATGTCATGGGTTTCTGAATGAATCCCTTTTACGCAGGCCCACGCGTAATTCAAATTAACTAATCAGGTTCCTTTTGGCAGGCTCAGCCAGTTTTTCTGAATGAGTAATCCTTATGCAGATAAACCGCAATCCTGGTTATGACAGGTATGCGACAGGCTGAAAGTGAGCTGCGAAACGTCAACCACTCGGTTTGTTATTTATATAGCAACGACAATGTGGCATATCTGTATGGCATGTCAAAAATCTTTCATCGGTATGAATACAAGCGCGATCGCTGCAATATTAATAGCCAGCCAGCATCTTTCGCATTGAGCATGCCTGAAAACCAGATATCCAAGGGGGGAAGTATAAAAGCCGGCGCCATAAGAGGAATATCACGCCAACGTGCAGAGCAAACATGTACTGCACTTATCTGAAACGATGTGAAGTCAGAAAAGGATGGGAGATGGAAATACATTAAGAACATGCTGTGCGAAAAGCATGTTCTTACCAGTTGGTGACATTAAACGTATGAAACGGGCAAGGCGAACTGTTCTTAAAGTGCAATGACCGCCTCAATTTCAATCAACAATTCAGGTGCAAAGAGGGCGCTGACCTGAACCAGTGAGCTGGCCGGAAGATCACTCCCATAGCGTTTGAACAGCACCTTTCGAAGCGAATCGATATCAACAAACGAGGTAATAAAAATGGTCACCTTGATCAAATTTTGTAACGACGTTTGCTCAGCGTGGGTAATAACTTCAAGCTGATCAAATATCGCCTCCGCCTGAGCAGCTATGTCATGCTGGCCTGCTGAGGTGCCGTGTGCCGTGAGGCCTGAAACATACAGTGTTCCATTATGGCTGACGGCGTGAACATATGGCGCTGTTATCTGACCCAGCGCAGCGTAATTTTTACGTTGCAGCATGATTAAGTGTCCTTTTGCGTAATCATTTATTGGTCGTGATCAACTGTCGGCACTGACTGTCGTGGCTGGCGGCCTGTCGCTGCTGCTCTGGCGTCAGATTTTTCCACTTAGCGATAACGCGTTTGGCCAGTCCGGGAATAAAATGAATTTTTTGCAATGCATAGTCAGAATTACTGCCTTCAATGACAGTGCGCATTGCTTTGTATAACTGTTGTTCATTTTGCTGGGGCACCGCGCAAAGCACTGAAACATAATAAGCCTCGTGTTCAGCATCATAATGTGGGATGAGCCACCAGGCCAGACAAACAAATATAATAACCACAGGAATAATAAATTTACGGTGACTTCTTTTCATGACTTGACCTTGAAAATCTTACATATGGCTTGTGAAGGATTAATTCAGGGGGCGTATCCTGCCATAAATTGGCAGCAGTGTTAAATACATCAGAAAAAGGGATGCAAAGAAAATTTTTGCTGATGCGTAAAAAAATCTGAAAAGTCTTTTGAATTTTTACATGTAACCACGATTCCCATAAAGCACATAAATATCAATACAATTAACAGTTTACCCATGCAGATTTGTCTGTATTTAGCGCTGCGTTTTTTAAACTCTACTATGATAAAAATGTATAAAAGTAAAATCATCAATGGTGTAAAAACAGTAGGGGAATCGGGTGCTGATAAAAAAGAAGAAGTTGCGTTCACATACAGAAGACCGTTATCTTGCTCTGGCATTAGCCACAACCGCCGGGATACTGAATGCGATGGCGCTTGGCGCATTTGGTTTTTTCCCATCACATATGAGCGGAAACACCTCTCAAATTTCTACTGAAGTTTTTACGTCAGATTTTGACAGTTTGACATTCCTTGCCGGGTTAATCGCGGCGTTTGTTATTGGATGTACAGCGGCAAGATTTTTTATCATAGCTGGAGAAAGGCGAAAAATCAGAACGGTTTTTTGTCTGATCATTCTGGCTGAAGGGATAGCGCTCACGCTTGCTTCGGTTTTCGAAAAACTTTTCTATTCTCCCAGCTATAATGATGAGGTCTTATTGATACTGGCATTCCTGATGGGAGTGCATAATGCGACGTCAACCCAACTCTCGAACGGCCGTGTCAGATCAACCCATATCACAGGGACGCTTACAGATGCCGGTATTGCACTCGGAACGTACGTGTCATCTTTTGTTTCTCGTGCCGAGCCCTGCGACAGACGTTTTGCTCAAAAGCAGTTACACACACACCTGACTACCGTTTTTTCATTTTTGTCGGGCTGTATTGTCGGGTTAATTATTTTTAAAGCTTATGCATTCAATGCGATGATTGCATTAGGTATTTTTCTGATCATCCTTGCAACAAGTGCAATCCTCATCGCCTTAAATAATGCAAGGAAGTTTTAACATCTCATTTCATTGGGCAGCGATTAAGCTGCCCTGTCTTTGATATCACCCGAAAGCTAACCCTCAGCACTAACGTAGGCCTCATTAAATTTTCTTCTTATTCTGCCGTGTCATGAAATATAAATTTACTTAATGTCGTATTTTGTCAACTTATTCGGGGAAGGAAATTTTGCCAAGTATATTAATTCAAAAAGATATAACCCGGAAGGAAATCAAGATCATAACGCAATACTACCGCTTCGCTTACATTATATTTCGGTAATCTTCTTTGTTTTTAACATTATAAAAATGTTAGTCTGAATATATATACACCAGTTGGAGGTTATGTGAATAACCATGAGGACAACGATATTCGTGCGTTGATTGGAGAAGTAGTCAGTGAGCTTTTAAAGAGGGGCGAGCCCGTGCAGTTTCATCAAATTACAGATGCACTATTTCGTATGAGTCAGGACAGCGGTGATAAGAGAGTTAAACTTCTTTGCAAGCGCGCCATCCATTTTTTTGCGCGTAAAATGCATTAATGTTTATGGCTATATCAAGGTGTTGCAGGGTAGGGGGAGCCAGGAAATGCTAATGATTTCATTTCCTGGCATGAACATTAAATGCCTGCGTCGTCCGGAGTACGGCCTACGACAATCTCCAGTGTGTTGCGTAACAGTTCTGTCTGAGTTGCATCGTAAGTGCACTCAAGTTCAGCAATTAGGTAAAGAATGATAGCTTTATTTGTCACGCGTTTCTCATCGCTGACAATATTTCTGATTACCCGACCAAGCAATTCAGTTTCTTTGGCGAGGTGATCGCCTTCACTGCGGAAAAATTCGATGATGGCTAAATCTGATGTGCTCTGTTGCATAGTCTCAATTCTCTAAGAAAATTGTCAGTTGAATAGCAGGAAGTCAGCCGACAGTATTATTATTTATCAGGGTTAATCAGGTAACTTACCTGTCTGCAATCACACCGCATCATCGCCGAATGACCAGCCACAAACATTAAGCTCAGTGCTTTTTAGAACCTTCAGGCGGACCATCATTGTTTAAACGGTGCTTATCACGTTCGGAAAGATCCACTCTTCGACCACTGTTTGCAGAAGCCATTCCTTTTTGCACTTCAACGATGGCAACTTTAATCGCACGCAGTCGTGTTGCATCTTCCGTTTCGCCCGCCATCACCTCAAGCTGGGCAATTAATGCATTGCTGGAAATCGGACTTTCGGACTTGAGTAAGGTCAGCACGGCCTCACCTATCATCACATCCGTTATTTTTTCTTCTTCACTTCTGTACATACTGGCTTCTCTGATTACGAATGTGTGGCCATAGTCCGGTCACGATGACGGGGACAGCTAACCTTCCCGCGTCAGCTGTGGACAGTACACTCCCTGTGACTAAACGCAGTACTGTCCGATCAGAATTTACTTTAAAAACGAATTAACGATTAATGCAAAATTTATCAGCCTTCACGGCTAAACAGCAAACCAATCAGGGCCTGATAATGCTGCTGTTGTTCTGATGAAGCGCACCCATCAAGACGATGGAGAAGTTTACTGCATATAGCTTTACGAGAGAGCGTTTGACCAGCGCGCAGGAGTTCCACAACAATTTCGCCCAATGTTTCCTGCTGAGAGGGCTGGCTGGCCTGGTTAAAATAACGGGCAATGTCGCTGGTATTATCCGGTGCATGTCCGTTCTGACGCATGCTCATATCCTCAAGTGGTTAAAATATACCTCGCCGCTAAGCGAAAGTTATACATGTTTTAAAAACTTGTACAGAATTTTGATGATCTTGAAGGAATATTTTTGTGCAAAAAGTGCTAATTGAGGTAAAACAGAGGGTTATAGAGGTTGGCGTTTAAACTTTTTTAACAATTATGGCGTACGGTTCAGCTTGTTTCCCACCAACAGGGATGAAAAACAAGCTTATTACTATTTAAAGAAAATATCATCATAGTCATTGTCAGAAGACGCTGAAAAAGGGTGCTTGCGTGCAGACCAGCTTGTGCCGGCAGACGAGCGTGCACCGATTTTTCTGAATCCCATGAGCCACTTTGTTGCATCGGCCAGTTGCAGAAGTCGTTTTTCATCAACTTCAGATTCTTTCATTACCCTGAGCTCATCCACCAGGGACTCAACACTTACGTCCTGATTAATTGCTATCAGGTTCAGAGCAGCCTCGCCAATGATAGTGTTAGTCAGATACTGTTGTGAAAGTAGCAAAATAACCTCCTTTGGCATGTGTTCCACATCCGTAATTTTAGCAAAGAATACAATCCGCCTTACCGTACAGCGCTGTTTGTACGCTTACACGAACTCACTGCACCTGTTTAGACAGAAAATCTGCATTAGCTGGAGAGGGGTGGATCTATTTTTTACTCTTTAAAATAACGAATTACATATCTCCTGTCAGAAAAAATGAAACTTCCATTCATTTCATTAAAAAACTTCACAAAGTGTTTCTGTTCCTGATTTATAGCTTGTGCTATACAAGTTAGCACAAGCTATATTTGCGCATTAAGCTGAGGACAGTACGATGAACAGGTTTAAAAGGTATTGGATAACCGCGCTGAGTGCCATGCTCGGTGTTGCAATGACAACAAACAGCCATGCCGCTGAAAAATTTAAAGTTGTAACGACATTTACCGTTATTGCCGATATGGCAAAAAATGTCGCGGGGGAGGCGGCTGAAGTAACATCCATCACTAAGCCCGGAGCCGAAATTCATGATTATCAGCCGACGCCCGGAGACATAAAGCGGGCTCAGGGGGCGCAACTGGTGATGGCTAACGGCCTGAATCTTGAGCTATGGTTCCAGCGCTTTTATCAGCACCTGAAAGGCGTACCTGACGTTGTCGTTTCTGCCGGAATCGAGCCCATGGGGATAGGGGAGGGGCCTTACAATGGCAAACCCAATCCTCATGCGTGGATGTCGCCCGATAATGCACTTATCTATGTCGACAATATTCGTGACGCGCTGAGTAAATATGATCCGACCAATGCCCAGATCTATGCACAGAACGCCGCTGCCTATAAGCAGAAAATCATCGCATCGCTTGAGCCTTTCCGAAAACAAATCGCCGACATCCCTGAGAACAAACGCTGGCTCGTGACCAGCGAGGGGGCATTTTCCTACCTTGCGCGCGATTTGGGGCTTAAAGAACGTTATCTCTGGCCTGTCAATGCCGATCAGCAGGGGACGCCTCAACAGGTACGCCAGGTTATTGACCAGATGAAGAAACATGCCATTCCCGTTATTTTCAGTGAAAGCACCGTATCGGATAAACCGGCTCGTCAGGTAGCACGTGAAACACAGGCGCACTATGGCGGCGTTCTGTATGTCGATTCTCTCAGTACCGCCAGTGGACCCGTACCAACGTATCTGGACTTACTTAAGGTCACCACTCAGACATTGGTGAAAGGCATTAATGATGGGATGAAAAAACAATGACGCCGACAATTGATGTTTCTGACCTCTCGGTAATCTACCGCAATGGCCATATTGCCCTCGACAAGGCCAGTTTTTGCGTGCCAGCCGGTTCTATTGCCGCATTGCTTGGCGTCAATGGCTCGGGGAAATCAACGCTTTTTAAAGCGCTGATGGGGTTCGTTCCTGTCCGTGCAGGTACGGTCAGTATCCTCGGTATGACAACGCGACAGGCCTTACGCCGTAGTCTGGTGGCTTATGTGCCGCAGGCAGAAGAGGTCGACTGGTCTTTTCCTGTCCGGGTTGAGGATGTTGTCATGATGGGGCGTTATGGTCACATGGGTCTGATGCGCAGGCCCAGACAACAGGATCGTGACAAAGTCATGGCTGCGCTCGGACGGGTAGATATGCTCGAATACCGGGAGCGGCAAATCGGCGAGCTCTCAGGCGGTCAGAAAAAACGTGTCTTTCTCGCCCGGGCCATTGCTCAGCAGGGAGAGGTAATTTTACTGGACGAACCTTTTACAGGCGTCGATGTAAAAACCGAAGCCAAAATCATTAGTCTGTTGCGTGAACTGCGCGATGAAGGGAAAACCCTGCTGGTCTCAACGCACAACCTCAGTTCGGTGATGGCGTTTTGTGACTACACCGTGATGGTCAAAGGTACCGTTCTGGCCAGTGGGCCGACGCGCACCACCTTTACACAGGCAAATCTCGAACGGGCATTTAGCGGTGTACTTCGCCATGCGATGGTTGAGGGTGAGCTGCGTGAGGTCATGGATGATAAGCCTCTTTTACCCGCATCGCCTGACAGGCGTTCAGTACGAGGTCAGCCATGACGCTATTATTTGAACCCTTCAGTTATCAATATATGTTGAATGCCATGTGGATTGCCGCAATGGTGGGTGGATTGTGTGCCTTTCTTTCATGCTACCTGATGCTAAAAGGCTGGTCGCTTATCGGCGATGCGCTGTCGCACGCTATCGTGCCGGGCGTGGCAGGCGCGTACATGCTGGGGCTTCCGTTTGCCTTTGGTGCATTCCTGTCGGGGGGATTAGCGGCGGGGAGCATGCTAGTGCTGAATCAGCGTACACGTTTAAAAGAAGATGCCATTATTGGTCTGGTATTTTCTTCGTTTTTTGGGTTAGGGCTGTTTATGGTTTCACTGAATCCCCTGTCGGTGAATATTCAAACCATCATACTGGGCAATATTCTGGCTATCGCCCCCGCGGATATTGTTCAGTTGGCCGTTATCGGGATCACGTCTGCCACGATTTTATTTTTCAAATGGAAAGATTTAATGGTGGCTTTCTTCGATGAGAACCATGCTCGCGCCGTGGGGTTACAGCCGGGACGGCTCAAGATACTGTTTTTCACCTTACTTGCAGTTTCAACCGTTGCGGCATTACAAACGGTTGGGGCTTTTTTAGTAATCAGTCTGGTGGTAACACCGGGCGCAACCGCATGGCTGCTGACCGATCGCTTTCCACGTTTACTGGCTATTGCTGTCGCCATCGGCAGCCTGACCAGCTTTGCGGGTGCCTGGGCAAGTTATTATCTCGATGGTGCGACAGGAGGAATCATTGTGGTGGCCCAGAAGTTGCTGTTTCTGCTGGCTTTTGTGTTTGCACCTAAGCACGGTTTACTCGCGAACCATCGGCGTCGCCGGATGCAGGAGATATGATGATGTGGCTTGAACCTTTTCAGTTTGGTTTTATGAACCACGCCCTGTTAATTGCCTGTATCGTTGCTATTCCCTGTGCGCTGTTGTCTGTCTTTCTGGTTCTGAAAGGGTGGGCGCTGATGGGGGATGCCATGAGCCATGCCGTGTTTCCCGGTGTTGTGCTGGCATGGATGCTGTCATTACCACTTGCCACAGGCGCTTTCAGCGCGGGTTTTTTCTGCGCGATTGCCAGCGGCTATCTTAAAGATAACAGCAGAATCAAACAGGATACGGTACTGGGGATTGTTTTTTCGGGCATGTTTGCCACCGGCCTGATTATGTTTGTTGCGTTAAAACCCGCGATTCATCTCGACCATATTCTCTTTGGCGATATGCTGGGAATCAGCCGTGATGACATTATTCAGACAGGGGCGATGGCTGCGACAGTGGTAATACTTGTTATCCTGAAATGGCGTGACCTGATGGTATTCAGTTTCGATGTCCAGCAGGCGCGGGCTTGTGGCCTGGCGGTGCGCTGGCTGCATTATGGCTTGTTAGCCATGGTTTCTCTGACGATTGTGGCGACGTTAAAAGCGGTGGGCATCATTCTTTCCATTTCTTTGTTGATTGCGCCCGGCGCGATTGCTGTCTTACTGACACGTCGTTTTTCACATGCGTTGATTCTGGCCGCTCTCATTTCCGTAATGGTATCGCTCAGCGGTGTATATTTGTCATTTTTTATCGACAGTGCCCCAGCACCGACCATCGTTGTCTTATTCGCTTTCGTTTTTATGATCAGTTTGTTGATCACGCACGTTAAAGGCCCACGTTTACCTGCCCATTAATCTTCGCTGTTTCGCTGACCGTCACCCTTGTCTGGACGGTCAGCGTCAAGCACAGCAGACATTCTTCTCGTTTTTATCTCCGACCCAAAAAATAAGTGCTAAACCTAATGACGGACATACGCATGTAAACATCAGGGTTATCCGCGCTTCACGTTTTTAATTTCGCCCGTTAGCGATAAGCCTCATATCACGTAACCGGCCCTGCAACCATGGGAAACAGATAATGTCAGAAAAAATACCACTCACGATGCAGGTCAATGGTGAGACCCGGCAGTTAACGGTCGATCCTCGCGTCACATTATTAGATGCACTGCGCGATCACCTTGATCTGACCGGCACTAAAAAAGGATGCGATCAGGGCCAGTGCGGCGCCTGTACAGTGCTGGTGAACGGTCAGCGTGTCCTGAGTTGCCTGACGCTGGCTGTCCAGACGCAAGAAAAAGCCGTCACCACGATTGAAGGTCTGGAACAGGCATCGGGTGAGCTGCACCCGGTACAGCGCTGTTTTATTGAACATGACGGTTTTCAGTGCGGCTACTGCACGCCCGGGCAGATTATGTCTGCGGTCGCCTGTATTAAAGAAGGTCATACAGGCTCAGACGACGAGATTCGCGAATACATGAGCGGTAATCTCTGCCGCTGTGGCGCGTATCCTTTTATCATTGATGCGATAAAGCAGGCTGCAGCTGAAATGGCGGAGGACGTACGATGAACGAATTTCGCTGGCAGGTTGCCCGGTCAGTAACGGATGCAGCAGGCGCTAAACAGCACGCTGACAATCAGCTTATCGCGGGCGGAACGACGCAACTTGATTTGATGAAATGTGGCGTACTGACTCCCTCACTTCTCACCGATATTGCCGGCTTGTCGGATCTGTCAACGATCGAATTCGGCGACGATAAAATCACCATTGGGGCGCTGGTCACCATGAGTGAACTGGCCAGTCATCCTGATTGTGAGGCCCTGGCCCCCGCGCTGTATGGCAGTCTGTGGCAGGCTGCGTCGCCTCAAATCCGCAATATGGCAACCATCGGCGGCAATCTCTGCCAGCGTACCCGTTGCGCCTACTACCGCGATCCGGCCACCTTTTCCGCCTGCAATAAACGTACGCCGGGCTCCGGATGTGCAGCGCTGCACGGCATCAATGCGAGTCACGCCATTCTGGGCGGCAGTGAACAATGTGTGGCGGTCTATCCTGGTGATCTGGCCGTCGCGCTGACGGCCTTTGACGCGACGATTATTGTCCAAAACAGCCATCAGGATACGCGGCGCATTCCGGTTGACGACTTTTTTCTGTTGCCCGGCGAGACGCCGCAGCATGAGCACGCCTTACAACCCGATGAAATTATCGTCGCCATCGAGATTCCCCGTTCCTTAGCATTAAAACAGTCCCATTACCTGAAAGTACGCGATCGGACTTCTTACGAATTCGCCAGCGCGAGTGCGGCCGTGGGATTAACGCTTGCGCAGGGACGGATAGAGACCGTTCATATCGCGTTAGGTGGTGTCGCAACCAAGCCCTGGCGTGCCCGTCATGTGGAGCATGCGTTAACCGGACAGCGGTTTGAGGAACAAAGCCTGTATAAGGCCGCAGAATTAATCACTCAGGAAACGCGCGCGCTGGCGCACAACGCTTACAAAATAACGTTAACGCCGCGCGTGATTGCCCGCGCGCTACTGGCTGCGGGAGAACTGGCATGACAAAAGACAATAATGATCCGACGCTGGCCGATAATGCCGTGCTGTCCGCGGATGAGCAAAGCGTCAATCCTCACCGTCGCGCCTCTGCCAGCCCTTCCGGTCTTGGCACACCGCGAACCCGCGGTGAGGGCAAGGTCAAAGTCACGGGAAAAGCCCGTTATGCTGTAGAGCATAAGCCCGATCGCGTGCTGCATGGCGTCGTCCTGCAATCGACAATTGCCAGTGGCCGCATCTCACATATCGATACGGCCAAAGCGGAACGTGCGACAGGTGTGATTGCCGTTTATACGCATCTTAATTCACTCAGAATCAATAAGCCGACGGCTATCGCTGATGGCGGTGCGGCGCAGACAATCTATACGCCCATTCAGGACGATGTGATTATTCACAATGGTCAGAACATTGGCTTGGTCGTAGCAGAGACATTTGAACAGGCAACTTATGCCGCTTCCCTGGTCGATATCCACTATGAGACGACGCCTGCCCTGATCTCGGCGACGGATGAAGGGGTGGAGCCTAAGTCGACTACAAAGCAGGACATCGATTTAGGTGAGGCTCAGGCCGCCATGGAACGTGCGGACGTGCGGATTAATCAGCGTTATACCACGCCACGCGAATATAACATGCCGATGGAGCCCCATGCCTGTATTGCACACTGGGAGCAGGGCCGCATAACCGTCTGGGAACCCAGCCAGTGGGTGGCAGGGGCGCAGGTTGAAATCGCCGAATGGATGGGGATCTCGCCAAAAGATGTTCACGTCATCTCGCCCTATGTGGGGGGAGGTTTTGGCTCTAAGCCGGTGCCCTATACGCACGTAGCGCTGGCCTGCGTGGCCTCGCGCGCGCTTAATCGTCCGGTTCGGGTGTCACTGACGCGGCCACAAACCTTCACGGGTTTAGGGGGGCGTCCTGCCACCTCACAGCAGCTGGAGATGGGAGCGACACGCGATGGGAAAATTCAGTCGGTGATTTTGCGCAGCTTCAGTGAAACGTCACTGATTGATGTCTTCGCTGAAAACTGCAGTAAGGTGACGGGGCGCATGTACGCTATTGAAAATCTCTCGGCGCAGCACCAGGTCAGGCCCATCAATACCGTCACGCCAGGCTGGATGCGCGCACCGGGTGAGAATCCCAGTGCATTCGGGCTTGAGGTGGCGATGGATGAAATGGCTTATGCGCTAAATCTCGATCCGCTGGCCTTTCGCTTACGCAACTGGGCAGATCACGATTATCAGTTGGGGTTGCCCTGGAGTTCACGTCGTCTGAAAGAAGCCTATGAAAAAGGGGCGGAAGCCTTCGGTTGGGATAAACGCATTATGGCGCCTCGTTCGATGCGCGAAGGGCGTGAATTAATTGGCTGGGGCATGGCATCGGGCACGTATCCGGTTAATACCATGCCGGCTGAGGCAAAAATCCTGCTTTCCTCTCAGGGGCAGATTGTTGTGCAGTGCGCGGGAGCTGACATCGGCACCGGGACGTACACGATTCTGGCGCAAACCGCCGCTGATATCTTAGGGGTGGATTCACACTGCATTGAAGTTGAACTGGGCGATACGCAACTGCCACGAGCCGGCGTTGCGGGGGGCTCTCAGCTGGCAGGAAACCTGACGGCTGCGGTTGATGACACCGCCAAAAAAATGCGCGCGCGCTTAGTTACGCTCGCAAGCGAATTAACGGGCTCGCCTCTGAAAGGCATCCCTCCGCATGAACTCAGCATGGCGAACGGGGCGATTTGTGTTACCGCTAACCCTTCTCAGACTGTTTCTTTTGGTGCACTGGTCAGCCTGACGAATGCATCCGTGCTGTGCGTCGAAGGCGGCACGTTCTCAGCGGATATGTCTGCCGAGGAACGGGACAGTGTGACCGGTAGCCTGGGTGAAATGAGCCGCCCGGAAGACGTCTCCGCACACAGCTGGAGTGCACAGTTTGTCGAAGTGAGAGTGGACGAGGACTTTGGCACCATCCGGATCAAACGTATGGTCGCGGCGTTTGACAGCGGCCGGCTTTATAACCCCAAACTGGCCCGCAGTCAGTGGGTTGGCGGCATGATTATGGGCGTGGGACAGGCCTTGCTTGAGGAAGGCATTATCGATCCGCGCAACGGCAGAGTGCTGAACAACAATCTTGCCGATTATCTGATTCCCGTGAACGCGGATATCCCGGCGATTACCACGATTGATGTTGGCCTGCCGGATTATAAAGCGACCCGGATGGGCGGCAAAACGGTGGGTGAACTGGGCATCGTGGGCGTGGCGGCCGCGATCAGTAACGCGGTTTACCATGCTACGGGCAAGCGGGTCCGCGATCTGCCCATCACGCTGGATAAGATTCTCTAAACATGCGAAGGAACGCGCTGAGATGAAAACGGCCATTGTATTAACGGCGGCAGGGATGGGCCGCCGGTTTCGGCATGCCAGTGGCGAACATAAGCTACTGACGGCGTTGAATGGCAAAGCCGTGCTGAAACATACGCTTGACCAGGCGAGGGCGAGCGGAATGGAGGTGGTCGTGGTATCGCGTCCCGAAGACGTGGCCATTCATTCTCTGCTAGGTGATGCGATGCGGGTGTTATGTGCCAGCGCAGGGCTGGGCGAGTCGATAGCGGCGGGCGTCAGTGCCTGCACGGATTATGATGGCGTGATCGTGGCGCTGGGCGATATGCCGTGGCTTACCGCTGCAAGCTACAGGGCGGTAAACAGGGCGTTAACCACGTATCCGCTGGTGCGTCCCTGGGTTGACGACCGAGCTGGTCATCCCGTGGGTTTTTCGGCCGCTTTTTTCCCCGCGCTGCGCCAGCTGACCGGTGATACTGGTGCGCAGCAACTGTTACAACATCATCCTGTACATTACGTGCCACTTAGGGATCGCGGTTGCCTGGAGGATGTTGATTATCCGGATGATTTACGGCGAATGAGGTGCAGTCCATGATGACGTTAGATCAACGAGTGATTGAAACGGCATTAGGCTGGCATCATGCGGGACGGGCCGTCTGGCTGTGCACTGTGTTGCAGACCTGGGGCTCTTCACCGCGCGCACCTGGCACGATGATGGTGATCAGTGACAGTGGAGAAGGATGCGGCTCGCTTTCCGGCGGCTGTATAGAAGAAGACTTTCTGGCACGGCTGGCTGAGGGGCATTACCGCATCCACAGTCAGGTTGTCCGTTATGGTGAAGGCGGAAGGCAAACGCAGGTGCAGTTGCCCTGTGGCGGTAGCCTCGACGTGCTGGTGGAATATTTGGTTGCCGATAACGACAGCGGCCAGATGTTACAAGCGATGCATCAGGCGTTGCGTGGCAAAACACGACTGCTCAAAACGGTCACTGTGAGCAAACGTGCCACCTGGCAAACTATGGCGATGACGGCGGCGCTGCCGGTGCTTCGTTATCAGCATCCAGAGGTCGTGTTACCGGTTGGTGCCGTCCCGGAATTGCTGGTGGCAGGTTACTCTACCGTGGCCTTTGAGTGCATCCGGCTGGCACAAATCCTGGGCTTTCATGTTCGGGTATGTGAGCATCGCTCAGAGATGTTAAGTGAGCTGGAAGGTCATTTTACGGGCCAGGATACGATTACGATCGTCCCTCAGCATCCCGCGCGCTGGCTGGAGCTCAACGGTGCGCATGCTGCGGTAGCCATCGTCTCATTAACCCACGATCCGCGCATAGATGAGCTAACCATGATGGAAGCGGTCAACACTCATGCGTTTTACATTGGCATTATGGGGTCCGCTAAAAATACGGCCAGGCGCAAGTCGCGTTTACAGACCATTGCAGGGTTGGATAACGATGAGCTCGCACGGATCATTGCGCCTGTTGGTCTGGCTATCGGAAGTAAAACTCCCGCGGAAATCGCGCTGTCTGTCATGGCCGACATCGTACGGGTAAAAAATCACTGTTAAGACGTTGCGTTGTCCGGCGTCACCATTACGCCGCCGGACAATCCGTGATCAGGTATTGGGTGTCAGCTGACAGAAATAGGTGCCGGAATACGGAACCGGCAGAAAATCAGTAAACAGCTGGCGCAGCGTTTTTTCAGGATCAATATCGTTAAAGAGCGCGGGATGAAGCGTTTTGGCAAAAAATTCTGCCGCAACAACGTGCCAGGGGCTGAGGTAAAAATTATGCCACAGGGCCGCCGCGTGGCCGTCCTGCAACGCACGCAACGACTTCAGGCCCGTTTGTTGCGCGGTCAGTTGCCGCAGCGAGGCGCGCGTTTCAGCCTGCGTGATGGCAGGGCCAATACGCAAATCGGACGTATCATTACGATCGCCGCTGCCCGTTGCAAAATAGAAGTCCGGATTTGACGCAATCACCGTTTCTTCATTCAACCGGCCGAAAACGCCGGAAACCGTTTTGCTGGCAATGTTTTCGCCGCCGGCAAACGCCAGTATCTCACCAAGGCTGCCGTTTACCGACGTCACACAGCATTCATTTCGACGTCCCAGATGCAACTGCAGAAGTACAGTGGGCTTCTTCCCGCGAAACTGAGCGAGGCGCTGCGCAAGGGTCTGCATATGTTGCTGATAAAACGCATTAAAAGCCGAGGCTCGCTCACCCTGATCGAGCACCTCTCCCAGAATGGCTACGCTGCGGGTCGTATTTTCAAGGAGATGCACCCGCAGGTCGATTTTCACGACCGGGATATGCGCGGATTTCAGGACGCGCTCCAGCCGTTGTCCGGCCTCACTGCTGCGCGCCAGTGCCGGCAAAATTACCACATCGGGTTGTAATGCGATCACCTTCTCAGGGTTGATGTCATTTGATCCCTCCTGACCTAATGACGCGATATGCTGCATCTCAGGAAACTGACGCGCGAAAATATCCCATGTCTGACGATCGTACTTTTTCAGATCCTCGGGCCAGCCGACCAGCCTTTTGAAAGGGTTGCCGGGCTCCAGCAGTGCGTAGGTGTAAAGCATCCGGCTTTCGCCCAGCACAATACGCACAGGATGGTCGGGAACGGTGACCTTATCGCCGTTGATATCGGTGATGGTTTTGCCCCAGACCAGGCTACTGAAGGTCAAAGCCAACAGCAGGAGCGTTCGTAGCAGGCTGCGCTTACAGAAATCAGAATTCAACACGGGCTTGTACCATCAGGTTGCGGGTTTCACCTTCACGTACGCGCAGGTTTCCGCCGCTCGACGTGTAATAGTGTTTATTAAACAGGTTATTCAGATTCAGTCGTATCTGTGTTTTCTTGCCCAGCAACGCGTTGTTCCAGGCAATAAAGCTGTCCGCTACGACATAATCCGGTAAGGTAAAACTGTTGTCAGGATCGCCAGCACGACTGCCAACATAGCGGGCGCCGCCGCCGACGCGAAAATCACCGGGCACGTTGCTGACGATCAGATTATGGCTCAGGTAAAGCGCACCGGACTGCTCTGGTGCGTTCTGAAAGCGATTGCCATTATTCGCCGGGTTAATCCGGTCATCGACAATTTCAGCGTTGTCATAGCTGTAACTGGCACTGACATCCCAGTCCTGGACCACATCACCATTAAGCTCAACCTCAACGCCCTGCGAGCGCGCCTTGTTGATCGGACGGTTAGTACCGTTGATGTTCAGTGTCATCCGCTTTTCATCGATTCTGTACAGCGCCAGCGAGGCGAAGAGGCGCGGAGAAAGTTGCCATTTGCTGCCAACCTCCCAGGTGGTGCCCTGCTCAGGCTTACTGACGTTTCCTTCATCGTCGACATCCGTCGATGGGTTGAACGATTTACTCATGCTGGCATAGAGCGAAACATCCGGTGTAATTTTGTAAATCAGTCCGGTTTGTGGCAGGAAGGTATTTCCCTCATCATTCAGCGTTTCAACGACCGGATTAAATCCTTTTGACGCGCGTTGTTCGTAATGTTGATAACGTCCGCCAATGACCGCAATCCAGTCTGGAGTAAGCGAAATACTGTCTTTCAAATAGACCGAACGGCTGTGGATACGGTTAAGGTTGTTAGCATTTGCCGTATTTTCGGTTGTGCTGTCGGTTACCGGTGACAGCAGGTCATAAGTGGGGTTGAGGTAGTTAAAGCGGCGGTCATTTTTGCCCTGATACTGGTGCGCCCGGTACGTCTGGTTCATTTCATAATCCGTACCGAAGACCAGCGCATGCGCCATGCCGAATATCTCCGGATTCCCCAGGACGTCCCACGACAGATATTTGGTTTGCTGATTAAATCCGCGATTGGCATCGGCGCGCCGGGTAACCACGCCGGTAGCAGGATTAATCGCCGTGACCCGAACTTCGTTATTGTCATAACGGCGCTGATTCCAGCCAAGCGTCAGGCGCGTGCTCCAGCTGTCGTTGAACTGCCAGTCGTAATGCGCGTTCAGTGCCTGATTACGTCCCCAGGCATGATTCGCTTTGTCATCCAGTCGCTGTTTGTAACCGACATCGAGTGGTGCGCCATTAATAAAAGCGGTACCGCGATCGTAAGGAATGTCATAACGATAGTCGCTGTAGCTGACCAACAGGCTGGCTTTCTCACCGTACCATTGCAATGACGGTGCGAGCAGAGAATGCGCATCACTGCCAAAATTGCGCCAGTAATCCTGACGCTGCTTCTCTGCGATGAGCCTGAAAGCAAAACCATTACCCAGCGGGCCGGTGACATCGAGCGTACCGGCTCCACCACCTTCACTTGCGTAGCGCCCACTGACGGAAGACTGCCATGAATAGCGTGGTTTTTTGCTGATGACATTGATGATACCGCCCGGATTTTGAATGCCATAGAGCAGAGATGCCGATCCCTTGAGTACCTCAACCCGCTCCGTGGTCGCATCCAGATTTAACCCCTGGCTGCTTCGTATACCATCGCGATATATCGAGCCATCAGAATTGCTACCGAAGCCACGGCGAACGAAACCGTCCTCTGTTCCTGCCAACGTGTTGGCTTCCGCAACACCACTGACGAAGCGCATCGCATCGCTCAGATTGCTGACCTGATAATCATCAAGCTGCTGTTGTGTCACGGTACTGACAGACTGGGCCTCGTCGAGACGCGCCGTCGGCATTTTACTGCCAACGCTGCTGGTGGTGGCTGCATAGCCCTCTTCACGGTCAGCATCGCTGGTGACGGTGACGGTATCATCCCCGGTGGCGGCAAGGCTGTTACCGGCCGGAAGCCAGGCGCTGGAACAGATCGCCACTATTAAAGCCTGCTGAAATCTGAGGTTCTTACTCTCGCCTGGACGTGTTTTCATTATATTTTTTCGCTGATCATCAAAAACAAAATAAACGTAAAGGCCACGTTAAACGTGGGGGTTTTTCGCCTTCAGGCGGAGGTTTTTGCGTCCGTCCTGGTAGGCTGTTTTGTAATTGAGAATCATTCAATCATTGAGTAATGTAGTAGTAAATATAAAAACATTTATTTTTACTACATTTCCAGGAGAGTGTATTAACAATGATTTAACTGTTTTTATATTGTTAAGTCATTAATTTTCATGAATTAAAAAACTTATTCTGGCGAAGTGTATCCAGGTGAAGAAGCATAACCTTGCTGTTCGTGAGGGAGAAAAGGCTTGCTGACTACAGCCGGGCGAGACATGCTTAGCGCAGGCGAAGCAAGAACAGTATCGTCGAAGGGAATTACCCTGTCAGGTTCACACATTATCGTTCAGGATTTAACGGGGGCGTGAGAGTGTTTCATCTCATCGGTGTTTTTAACAGTAATCAGCGGGACAGGCTTCCTTGATGCAGGCCAGAAGTCGTACAGATATATTGGGCGAGCGTTTGCGTTTGCGGGAACAGCAACTCTCACCCCGCCTGCTGGCTGTTGCACATTATCTTCACACCAACCGGGAAACGGTTCTGGACAGCACTGCCATGGATATCGCCCGCGCGAACAACACATCGGATGCGACCGTGATTCGCGCCATTCAGGCGCTGGGTTTTTCAGGACTGCGCGATTTGAAAAACGTCCTTCAGGCCTGGTTTGGTCCCGGCCTCTCTTCAGAAGAGAAAATGCTGAGCACCGTCAATGCTATGACGCGGGATGTTTCGTCGTCGATAGACTTCGTATTGCAGGGGCATCTCCATGCGTGTCAGGTACTGGCCTCTGAGCAAAACCGCCAGGCGCTGGCCGAAGCGACGGGGTTACTGAGTGAAGCCCGCCAGGTGGCCGTTTTCGGGATTAACGCCTCGGGTATTCTGGCTGACTACACCGTCCGCCTGTTAAATCGCATCGGTTTGCCAGCCTTCTCACTTAACCGTTCAGGTATTGCGCTGGCGGAACAGATGCTGGCGCTGCAACGGGGCGATGTGCTGATCATGATGGCGCAAAAGTCGGCACATCGCGAAGGAACAACAGTGGTGCGTGAGGCCAAAAGGCTGGGCATTCCGATAATTCTTCTCACCCATGCGACCGACGCCTTCTTTGCCCGGGAAGCGGATGTGGTTATTGACGTGCCACGCGGCGGGGAAAAAGGGCGCATCCCGTTACACGGCACAGTGATGGTTTGCCTTGAAATGTTGATTCTCTCGGTGGCCGCTTCCCTGCCAGATCGTACGACTAAGACCATGAAACGGCTACAGGATTTCTACCGTGGTCTTAAGCCTGCCATAAAAAAATAAATCCTTCGTTCAGATGTCACACGACAAGAGGAGAGTTGAGCCAGTACATGGCTGGCGCAGCTTAACGCTTTCGCTCACCCTGCATCGCCTGGATGTGTTTCCTCAATACCCGGCGTGATCGGGTTTGCAAAAGTGGCTGACACTTTTCGGAATGGCTTAAAAATTTTTCGTTTTTGCGAACTCACGTCAGCTTTCGTCTGGAGCGTTCTTCAATCTGCGGCTATTACTCAGCCGTGATGTTTATTTGCTGTTCTTTTGATTTATCCATCCTTGTTATTTCCTGAACGGAGCTGGTCATGAAGAAAAATCGTGCATGGTTTCCTGTGTCGTTCGTCGCGCTTGCCATCCTGGTAAGCCCACCAGCGGTGATGGCCTGGGACAGTCTTACCGTATTTGGCGACAGCCTGAGTGATACAGGCAACGTCGGCCGTTTTACCTACGATTCTGCCAGTCATCCACTCTATGATGAAATCATCGCCCGTGACGCGGGACTGATGCTGCAGCCGTCCTCTCAGGGCGGGAGTAATTACGCGGCAGGCGGTGCTGTGGCGGTGCCTGCTCTCAATCCGCAGTTTAATACCCAGGATCAGGTTGCCCGCTATCTGTCGTCAACGAATGGCCGGGCCGATTCCAACGGGCTCTATATTCACTGGATCGGCGGGAATGACCTGGCCGCTGCCACGCTCATTCCCAGCCCCTCGTTGGCGCTTTCTCTGGTTGACAACAGCGCCGGTGCGGCCGCCAGCCAGGTCAGCGCGTTACTGAATGCGGGCGCTGGTACGGTGATAGTGCCAACCGTGCCGAATGTCGGTGCGACGCCTGCCCTGATAGAAGGAATACTTCAGGGGGCCGGTTCCGCAGCGGTGGCGGCGGCGTTTCAGTCACTGAACGCGGCGACCACGTTCACTACGGCGGAACGGCAGCAGGCTATCCAGACGGCTTTCGGTCAGGCCGCTGCGCAGCTCTCTGCCATACCGGCGGTTCGTGACCTGATCGCACAACAGCTGTTCGCCACCTGGCAGCAGTTAAGCGATCAGGCGGCTTCTCTGACGGCCCGTTACAATCAGCAGGAAGAAAACGCGCTGGCGGCTGCACAGGGGAATATTGTTCGGGTCGATATTAATGGGCTTTTTAATGAAGTGATCGCCAGTCCGGCGCTTTATGGTCTTACTAACACCGCAGGCATGGCCTGTCCACCGGGCACCTCTTCCGCCGTCTGTACTTCGTCGACAGCGGGTTTCTCATCGCAACAGACTTTTTTGTTTGCCGATCGTCTTCATCCCAGCCCTGCGGTGCATGCCCTGATTGCTGACTACATTCAGTCAATCCTGGATGCACCAGCCCAGGTCGCGGTACTGACGCAGGCACCGCTGTCGATGCTGCAGGATGTGCATAACACCCTGGACAGTCATCTCCAGCAGCAGCGCAGGCAACCCGCTGAAGCCGGAGAATTCACCGTGTTTGGCGGTTACGCCGGTCAGCACGCGCGCAACAAAAGTGATGTTTTTAATGATGGCGACACAGATACTGCAAACCTGTCAGCCGGCATGGGTTATCAGCTGACCGACAACCTGCAGGCAGGGGCGTTGCTGTCAACGGCCAGCCAACGACAGCATCCCTCTGAACGTTATTATTACCGGCTGCACGGCAACATGGTGGCACTCTGGAGCCAGCTACAACTGATGGACAGACTGTGGGTCAACGCCGATATCCATTATGCGGATCTGGATTACGACAGCATTGAACGTCAGATAAAACTTGGCCCTGCGGTCCGCACTGAACAGGGCAGCAGTAGTGGAAAGCTGATGGGCACGCGGGTTCAAACCGGTTGGGATTTTCCCTTAAACGAGACGATTACCACGGGGCCTGTTGTCAGCTATGCGCTGGATTATGTGCGGGCCGACGGTTATCAGGAACGCGGCGACAGCAGCAGTGCGATGCGTTTCTCCGATCAAACACGGCATTCACAAACTGGCGCAGTGGGGTGGCGCATTGATACCCAGGGATTAGGAATCAATCCCTGGGCACAGGTCAGTTATAACCATCAGTTTGGCGACACGGATACATCGGTGAGTGCAGGTCTGAAATCGACACGAACGGCTTTCCGACAAAGCCGTTCGAATCAGGATAAAGACTGGACGGATATAGCTGTAGGGGCCAATGTCCCCATCGGCGACGCGGTTAGCGCTTTTGCCGCTGTGTCGACGGTGGCGGGCGCGCGTGATTATCATGAGGTCACCTGGAACCTTGGCATGAGCGCGCGGTTTTAGTACCTGCCCGGTGCAGAGCTATGGGCGTCGCATCGATCAGGCCCGGGTCAGCGCCATCGAAAAAGGCGCGGGACGAGACTGATGTGTCACGTCGTCTGCCTGCACTTTCAGGTTCAAAACGCAGAGGATATGGCCTGATTTTACTGGCCGATGAAGGGGCCAAAAGTTTAATGCCTTCTGCTTCGCAAGCGAGAGCGGGTAAGGTATAGTGCGCGTTTTTGGAGGAACCATGCTGACGCATTCATCAACACGACTCAATAAATACATCAGTGAGAGCGGAATCTGCTCTCGCCGCGATGCCGATCGCTTTATCGAACAGGGCAACGTTTTTATCAATGGTAAACGCGCAGCCGTTGGTGCCCAGGTTTTTGCTGGCGATGTCGTAAAAGTGAATGGTCAGCTGATTGAGCCTCGTGATGAAGATGATTTGGTGCTGATCGCGCTGAATAAACCCACAGGCATTATCACCACAATGGAAGAGGGCGAACGCGATAACATCAGTGATTTTGTTAATCACAGTAAACGCGTTTTTCCCATCGGTCGTCTCGATAAAGATTCACAGGGACTTATTTTCCTGACCAATCATGGCGATCTGGTCAATAAAATTTTGCGTGCAGGCAATAACCACGAAAAAGAATATGTCGTCACTGTTGATAAGCCCGTTACCGATGAATTTATTGCCGGTATGGCAGCCGGCGTTCCCATGTTGGGCACGGTAACCAAAAAGTGCAAAGTGAAGAAAGAAGCACCCTACGTGTTTCGTATTACGCTGGTACAGGGGCTTAATCGGCAGATCCGTCGTATGTGCAAACACTTTGGGTATGAAGTCACCAAACTGGAACGCACGCGCATTATGAATGTAAATCTCAAAGGTATTCCTTTGGGTGAATGGCGCGATCTGACGGATGATGAATTAATCGAACTGTTTAAGTTGCTCGAAAATTCCACTTCTGATGACAAATCGACAAAAAAGACGCCGCAGAGAAAATCTCCTGCAAAAAAACCAGGGAATAGCCAACCTAAATCGGGCGTAAAAGCTGATGATAAGCCCGCTTCACGCAAGCGATTTACGCAGCCGGGTCGCAAGAAAAAAGGGCGCTAAAAAGCGAAATGATAAACGGGCGTCAGATAATCGTGAGTGAGTATTGCCCTGAATGGGCGAATCATTTCTCTGCTGAGGCGGCTGTGTTAGTGGCGAGATTGGGTAAACACCTTGTCGCTATTCATCATATTGGTAGCACTGCGGTGCCAGGATTAGCGGCCAAACCGATCATCAATATTTTGCTGGAAGTGATTACTCATGATTCGTCTGACATTACGTCAGCGTTGTGCGCCTCTGGCTATCAGGCGCGTGGCGAAAACGGTATGCCAGGAAGACGCTATTATACCAAGGGCCTTCAGGGCCGCCGTACGCATCACGTCCATGCTTTTATCCAGGGCAGTCCAGATATCATCCGGCATCTGGCGTTTCGGGATTATTTGCGAAAATATCCAGACATCCGCGACAGCTATGCGGCAGTGAAATACGCCGCGCAACGTGACTGCCGGGGGGAGAGTAACGTTTACTGTGAATTAAAAAATGCGTTTGTTCAGACCCATCAGCAACGCGCACTAGCCCTCTATCCCTTCTGAATTATCTCTCTGAACGCGTCTTTATTTTCCTTTTGCAAAATTTAGCCTTGCCTGCACATTCAATGATGCAGCCTGATGCTTATGGCTACAGACGGCATCACAGAACGATAAGTAAGACGGTGCCCAAAAGGAAAGCGCAACGTCGCATAATCAGATGACGGCACCTTTTCAGTAGTAAAATGGCATGGCAGGATACGCTAAATTACAAAGGAGTGGGCCTGATGTTACTGAAAGGTATGAATGATCCGTTGTTCAAAGCGTATCAGCATCCCAAAGCAAGGCTAATGATAAGTCGTTTCAGAGGATTAGCCGGTGACCGGCGGCTTAGCGACTGGCAGGTATTTTGTATTCTGGTCAACGGTTTTACTAACTACTGGTATGTGCATTCAGGCAATTTCACCATCAATGTCACCTTAACCAAGACGCGTCAGTTCGATTTTATGCAGGATTTTTTGCATTTCACGGTGACGCTGGATGGTCTGTTAAGCGACGAGAATTTCCGCTGTCCCGACTTTATTTTGCCCCATTATGATGTGCCTTATGAATTTTGCCGTTGGCGGAGTAAACGTGGCTACGATTCGCAAACCACCTATGTGGGCAAACATGGTGTGAAGTCCCACAAAGGCCTGTTCATTGCAACTCATGATCCGATCAGGGATGAATATCAGATGAAATGGGAAGGCATTATTACGGTTTTTGATAAAGCCTTTTTTAAAATGGGAAACTTCAACACCACCTGCGATTTTTTAATCAACGATATTACCAAGACTATCCATGAGGGCGTGGTGAAACATCTGAGCCTGTATCGCGATCTGTACCATTATCTGTTTCCCTCACCCACAGAAGCGCGTATCCAGGCTCGTGATACGAAACGCCATCTGGCCAGAAAATAAATACCAGCAGGATAGTCCACGAGTACAGAACGGGGAGAAAACGCTTATCCCGGTAACTTCCATTTCAGCCAGGGATCGAGTTCCGTTTCTGTCATAGGTTTAATGTTGAAATATTCATAGGTAGCCTCACTGTTATCTGAGGTGACCACAGAGGCGGGACGATCGCTGTGGGCTAAAACAAGGAGGTTGAGCTCTTTGAGCGTCGTAAAAATACTGTGTGCGATAAGTCGGGAAGTAATATTTGCATGAATTTGGTTGGCCAGTGTTTTATCCAGTTTTATAACATCAGGCGGCATCCCGCGCAGATAGCGTATTTTGCGATAGCCTTTCGCGATATATTCCCATGTCATTGTGAATCCCATACGTCTTAGCATTTCCAGGCCCAGCATGGCTGAGGGGCTGTCAATGATATGCTCTTTTTGAACGATTTTGATGACCAGCATTGACACAGGTAAGGTTGCCTTAAGCATTTTTTCCGCCAGCTTTTCTGCAAACGCCCGATCTGTCACATCCCGCTCATGAATACTGATTGTGACAGGTAACTGAATAGGATGATTACGTAGACGTTTAAGCCGGGCAATAGTGCTGTCAATCAGCCAGGTCGTGAGTGTTGTGCCCAGCTCAGTCCCAACGGCCAGTGAAGTAAAGTTATCGGCTGCCAGCTCTCCACGTTGGGGATGATGCCAACGGATCTGCGCTTCGAGGCCAACCGGTTTACCACTGAGCAAGCACACGTTGGGCTGGAAAACCAGATACAGTCCCTGGTTGCGCCGCAGCGCGTCTGCCAGATCACGCATTAAGGTGAAATCAGCGGGGGAACTCGCGTCTTTAATTCCATCACTAACAGCATCACACAGACGAACGGACGGACCGCTCACGCGTTCCAGCGCATTGACTGCCTGTCTGAGAGCGTCCTGGGGGAAGGTCTGGCCGGCGATAAAGTCGATCTGCGCGGTACAGGTCGCCAACGCCATAGTGAGGCCGTCGCCCATATCGGCATGAATCCCGTTTAACCGTTCCTCAACCCATTTTGCGCTAACGTGGCTTTCTGCACGGGTCAAAATCGCAAAGCGGCCAGTCGCGATCGTGTAAATCGACTCACCACTGGCAGGCCGAAGACGTAACCTTAACAGGGTGGCGACATCCTTAAGCAAGGACTCCAGCGACGCCGTGCCCAGTGACCGGGACAGGTCGTAGGCGCGTGACATATCAATACAGTCGATAAGCACCAGACGGCGCAGTGCCGTGTCATTCAGCGTGGCAAGATGCAGAATGTCGCGAAAGAGACGTTCCCGATTGGCCATGCCGGTAACAGGTTCGATAAAGGCCGCCGAATGCCAGGCTTCAAGAAAGGCAACAACCAATCCAGCCAGTGACTCAATGATCTGTTTCTGCTGGTGGCTAAAAGTCCGTGGCACCGTATCCGTCAGGCATAGCGTTCCCAGTATCTGTCCATGAGCGTTTTTCAGCGGCGTACCGACATAAAAGCGAATATAAGGGGCATGGACAATCAAAGGGTGATGGGCATAACGCGGATCAAGCCGGGTATCGGGTGCAATGACCGTCGTATCACTTTCGACAACATGCCGGCATAAGGCCTGTTCGCGCGTCGTGTCACTCAGCTCGATATTGTAATTGGCACGCACACTATGCTTATCGTCATTTAAGACAGCGATATAACTTCCATTAATACCAACTAACTGACAGGCCAGACGTAAAAACTTTTTCAGCACCTCATCCCGGCCTCTGTCTGAGAAGCGCAGTGACTGTGTTGTTCTGGTGCGGTGATATTCCTTGTCGCCAGGTTCCTGAGCCATTGCCGCTCCTGCCCATATGCTGAATGATATTGCAAAAAATAATTGTACGTTGATTTTAAAAAATAAAAGCCAATCACTATAAAAGGCGAAAGCAATTAATGCGTTGCGATATTAAACCGTCATGGAATAACCGTTTACGTCCCGAATGAAGGCCGTTTATTTTTTGAGTTAATGCGTATTGATTAATACGGCAGGTGAGGAAAGAACAGAAACCCTGGAGCCTCGAACGAAGATTTTATTTTCGCTTACGCTTTTTTATAAGGCAAATTTCTGGCTGCGATACATTTCCCGACGTTCTCCGTGCGGCATGTCGGGCCGGCTTCAGGTGGATAAATCTGCAAACCCAGAAGCGCGGGTCACCGGCAGGTGGGTTAAAACCTTTTAAAACATAGAGTTAAAAAATAAATAAAAGCGCACTCATTAGCAGTTAAAAAATATCTCTTTTAAAAGAGGTCAGGGCAGTAATCGTTCCCCGCTGAAAAAGTAACGATAATTAATGAGAAGCCGATCCGGGTTTACTTTGTGTTATTTTGTCTTGCGCGCCATCACTGTTCCTCCCTGATGCAATTTAATGTAAATTATTGCGTCAGTCCGCGCACCGAGACCTGCATGTTAAAGGAATAACTGATAAGCTGACGACTACAATCACGTTGATGTTGGAGATGCCCTTTGCTGACCACAATAATTTATCGCAGCCATATCTCGGATGACGTTCCTGTCAAGACGCTACCCGGAATGGTGGATGATGCCAGCATACTGAATGCGTCTCATGATGTGACCGGTATTCTGTTGTTCAATGGCACGCACTTTTTCCAGTTACTGGAAGGCCCGGAAGAGGGCGTGCTTGCCATTTATCAGCGCATTTGTGCTGATCGACGTCACCATAACCTGGTCGAGTTGATGCGTGATTATGCGCCCTCGCGTCGGTTCGGTAATGCCGGCATGGAATTGTTTGATTTACGTGAGCATGATCGTTCCACTGTGCTTCAGGCGGTGCTGGATAAAGGCACGTCGAAGTACCAGTTAACTTATGCTGACCGCGCGTTGCAGTTCCTGCGTACCTTTGTTGAGGCGCGTGAGAAAGAGAATTACTTCGAGGTATTGCCCTCCGAATACTGGGAATTCATTCCGGAAAGCACCACTGCCAGCAAGGTGACGCCTTCGGTATCGGGTATTACTTTCCGTCCCGTCGTCGATCCGCTTGCCCGTCAAGTGACGGCGATTGAGGCGATAGCGGACGCACGGCTTCGTCGTACTGAACAGCGCGATTCGTCAAAGCAGTTACATGATGCCGATCTTGACGCGGTGATTACAGCGTTCAGGATGGCCGGGCGGGCCTGCCCGGACGAGATGACGCTGTATGTCAGTCTGCTGCCTATGACGCTGGTTGTCGTACCTGATGCGGTTCAGACCATTGTTGCGGCCATAAATGCTGCAGGACTGGTCCCTGAGCAGGTGGTCATTGGTGTCAGCGAAACGGAAGTTATTTCACGCGTGGAAGCTTTTTCGGTTGCCGTCAGGGAGCTTAAGGCTGCGGGCATCAGTCTGTCCGTCGATAATTTTGGTGCCGGTTCCGCCGGGCTCTCGTTATTGACACATATTCAGCCCGACCGGATTCGCATTGACTCAAGTATCACTTCCGATGTTCACCGCAGTGGTCCGAAACAAGCCGTGGTTCAGGCCATCATAAAATGTTGCTCTGCCTTAGAGATTACGGTCATTGCTGCCGGCATCGTGAAAGCGGAGGAGTGGATGTGGCTGGAAGCAGCGGGCGTGATTAATTTCCAGGGCAGTTTATTTGCTCCTTCAGGTGCGCTTCATTCAGACGCGGTGGCCTGGCCGGAATATCGAAGCGCGATGTAAGGTCCGGTTAATATTATATGTCACGATAAAGACATCGTATCACTCGCAGCAGGGACCGCTGCCGTTTTGATTGCGTCAGCAGTGCTCCAGATACCGCATTCAACCTGTCCCGACTTCACGCCTGAATCAGTCATCTCGCCTTTCACATCAAATTTTTACCGTCCTCGTTTCAGACGAAGTGGGACGAAACCTTATATTCATCTAAGAGCATTAACACGCCGTCGCTCGCTGAGAAGTCATGCTGAACAGAATGCTTTCGCGATGAGAGTATGCATGGCGCAGGAAAGCGGATCACCGTCACTTCAGTCGTGCAGTGAGGAATCCAAAGGTATTTACTCACCCGTGAGCTGAGTCAATCATCTTCTCAGTATTACCTGGACAGAAAAATCGCACTTTGCGATCATATCTGCATGATCCAAAAAAAGAAAACGCCCTGGTCAATGTGAAGATGAAAGAAAACAGTCGCTTAGAATCGATAATGAATTACCTGAAAGGAAATAATCTGGTAACGGTTGAACAGCTTGTTTCGGTCACAGGCGCTTCTCCTGCCACTATCAGGCGTGATCTGGTTAAACTCGATCAGGAAGGAGTGGTCAGCCGCACGCACGGGGGCGTAACGCTTAACCGCTTTATTCCATCGCAGCCGACCACGCTGGAAAAATCGTCACGGAATCAGCCTGAAAAACATGCTATTGCGCGCGTTGCAGCCACCTTCATTAAAGCAGGCGATGCTGTAATCCTTGATGCAGGGACGACGATGTTTGAGCTGGCCCGGCAAATTACCCATATGCCGCTACGTGTGATCACCAATGACTTACATATTGCGCTGTTCCTCTCCGAGTTTAAGCAGATTGAAGTAACCATCATTGGTGGGCGAATCGATGAAAGCAGCCAGTCCTGCATTGGCGATCACGGTCGAAAGATGCTGAACAATATCAATCCTGACATTGCTTTCCTGAGTGGTAATGGATGGGATATGACGAAAGGCGTGACATCGCCCACGGAAGAAAAAGCGGCTCTGAAACACGATTTGATCATCAATGCGAGGCGACGTGTTTTGCTGGCAGACAGTTCAAAATACGGTGCCTGGTCTCTTTTCAATGTGGTTCATCTGGATGCGCTGACGGATATTGTCACTGACGCTAATCTGGACGCAGACGTCAGGAAAGCGCTCCTGTCCAGCAGCGTGCCTGCGTTGACTATCGCTCATCCTGCCTGAGTTGCCTGCATTATTTTGCCAGTAACAACTTACAAAAACTGATGGGCGCAGAAGCCGCAACGATGGGGCCCAGAGAAATGCGGTCAACCCGCGTTTTCTGACTCGCCCGGTGGCGGCTGAAAGCGGTGATCGCGTGTTGTGATGATTGGGTCTCGCTTAAATCACGCGCTTGTCGCATCACATCAGTGATTCAGTAAGTGCAGAGCCGGGACAAATGCTAACAACCACAATGGACGGCATCGGTATGCGTTGACGATGAAAAGTGACCGAATCGCTTATCTTTCTGCAGAGCGGGTGGTCACGCCACACGCATCATGGCAGCGCCAGGCAGTGTCTCGAATCAAACTAAACATGGATAGATGAAGTGTTGATGCTACAGGGTGAAGAGCAGGGCTGACTAAGGGAGGATCAGTGTGTAACATGAGTCTCGCAGCGTTGACATGAATGAAGGTGAACGGGGGCGTGCCAGGACGGGGATTTACAGATGTGTAAGTATGAATGCGTCACAACGGTTATTCTTCCATTGATGGTCTGAGGTAGAGCGGCGTATCGCCTTCTTCGTAGTGTTTCGGATGCCACACCATCGCGCCATTTTCATCGCCAATAAACGTCATACCTAATGGTTCAATGATCGCATAGGGCTGTGCGAACGCAGCACGGTAAACCCGTATCTCTTTCGCCATTGCCACAACCTGATCTGAAAATTCGTCGGGGTGGCTGAAAATGTAATTCAGTTGATCGTCAGTCAGCATACTTCATTTCCTGAGCAACCCAGACCTGCTGGCACCAACTGGCAGGGTTGTTTAACCTGTTAATCGAGTTCAGCATTGGCATTGTTCCGCCAAGGCAATAAGTGTACCAATTATCAGCGTGTCAGCCCATCATTACCGTCAGGGCGTCGTTTAATAAGCGAAAAGAAAAGCTGTTCAGCATACCGTAGCCGGCGATAGCGGGCTAACGTCCATTTCCTTATGCTTTCAGCCAGAAGTCTGCTGACATTTATCGTGTCTGCAGACACTAAGATGCCTGAACTGTTCTGTATTCCTCGCGCCATCACGAAGCCCCCGACCGTGTTTGTTAATCTTTGCTTCCATAACTTTACATTTTGCATTTAATTAACGTCTGTGCCGTCAGGATGTTTTGCCATTATTAAGTTCTTATCTCTGACAGAAAAGCTTAAGTAATATTTCATAACGGCAGTCTTACAGGCGCGCAACAGGTAATAACTGAATGCGCATTCATTACTGAGAGAGGCAGCCTGTGGCAAGATGAAGCGTCGGGAGAAAAAACCGCTTAATGTGGACCAATACCCTTAATGGGGTAAGCTGATCGATTATTGTGCCTGAACATTGACAGCGATGTCGTCTCCTCACCAAAAGTGCCGCCTGCGTGTCGGGCATAACGCAGAACGTTGTGACATTTACGGTTAAAAATGACTTAAAACCTTTTCTTGCATGTTATACAGTCTCGCATGGCCTCTTGTTTGCTATAAATTGTCGGTCAATGTGGCGCTAAATATTTAAAATTAGGCTAAATTGTTTTCTGCGTTTTGCACCCGCACATGGGGAGGCTGTTGTGCACGATAATCAAAGTGGCAATGAAGAAAATCGTCTTAAAGCGGTTAAAGCACTTTTGTCACCTGATGTAACCAGGGATGAGGTGCTGGAAAAATTTGTACAGCTTGCCGCGCAGGCACTCGGCATTTCGGGCAGTTTTATCTCAATTATTGACGACAAAAATCAATACATTAAAGTTTCCCGCAACTTTAATCTTAAAGCGTCGTCACGTGATGTTTCCTTGTGTCGACATGTTATTGATGGCGACGGCCAACTGGTCATTCAGGATACACTGCAAGACAATCGGTTCTCTTTCCATCCGTTAGTGGAAGGCGAGCCGCATATCCGCTTCTATGCGGGTGTGTCATTATGTAATGTTGAAGGGTTGGTTCTGGGCACGTTATGCGTCACAGATACGCAACCCCATACCTTTAACGATGCGCAACTCGAAACCTTAAAGTCGTTAGCGAGGCTGGTCACCTCATTTCTGGATGCCTGGAATCTGGCCAGTTTTACTGACCTGATTACGCATCTTCCTAATCGCCCGCGGTTGTTGCGTGATATGCAGCAGCTGGCCGTGAGCAATCCTGATCGACGCTTCCGCCTTATTCTTATCGACTGCATTGATATTCCGCATGCTTATGAACTCTCGCGCACCTTTGGTATCGCGCCGGTAGAAAACCTGCTCCGGCAAATCGCCGGCCTAGTCAGTGCGCGCCTCGAACTTGAGTCCGATGATATGCTTTATTCATTTGCACCGGGTCGGTTTGCCCTCATCCAGCCCTATCTTGAAGGGTACACGGCACAAAGCACGATTGATGTTCTCAAGAATTTGAAGGCGGATTTAGCGGATAATATCACGATCGATATCGACGTTTATGCAGGTGAAACAGAGTTTGTTTCCCGAGAGATAGATGCCAATGAAATCGTTCGTCAGGCGGTAAGCGCACTGCATGAATGCATTTATCAGAATTGCGGTGCCATGACCTTCGATCATGCTTATGATTCGCGCCGCACGGATGATTTTCTCATCATGAATGATTTGGCACAGGCGCTGAAAAAAGACGAAGGTCTTTATCTGGCTTATCAGCCCAAAGTGTGTTTAAAAACCGGCAAAACCGTGGGGCTGGAAGCGTTGATCCGGTGGCATCACCCGGAACGAGGCGAGCTGTTCCCTGCCGATTTCGTTCCCCTGGCTGTAAAAACAAACCTGATCTCGGTGCTGACGGACTGGGTCATCGATCGTGTCATCGTTCAACTCAAAACGTGGAAACAGGAATATCAGTTAATTCCTGTCTCAGTTAACGTCAGTGAACGTGACTTTTCACGCCCCGGCTTTGCGGCAGATTTGGCCAGTAAAATGCAGGCTGCTGATTTGCCTACGTCCTTTATGGGCGTGGAGTGCCTTGAAAATGAACTCATTACAGAAAGCCATGTTGCTATAAACGGCCTGGAAGCGCTGAGAACCGAGGGGTTTGTTATCTCTCTGGATGATTTTGGCACAGGCTACAGCAACATCAGCTATTTACAGGAAATTCCCTTAGACGTTATCAAAGTTGATATGTCTCTGATTAACCGCATGGACAACGATCAGGCGTCCAGAGTGATTGTCAGAAGCATTATTCAGATGTTGAAGGAGCTGAATTATACGGTTCTGGCGGAAGGGGTCGAAACCGAAGCGACGCTGAGTCTGCTGAAGCAATATGGTTGCGACCAGATTCAGGGCTACTTTTTTTCTAAACCGCTGCCAGCCAGCGAGATTGAACACTGGCTGCTGCAAAAATAACCGGACCAGAAGGCGACAGTATTATCTGTCGCCTTATCCCTTTAAATGCTTCACCGCCGTCGCGTCTGGCCACGTCTCGTGGCTGCACACCGACTCAATCCAGATCGCGGCCATTGCTGGCGATGACTTTCTTGTACCACCAGAACGATTTTTTCCGGCGTCTTTCCAGCGTCCCGTTACCGTGGTCGTCCCGATCAACATAGACAAAACCATAGCGCTTGCTCATTTCACCGGTTGAAGCCGCCACCAAATCAATGCAGCCCCATGTGGTATAACCCAGTACGGGAATACCGTCGCCAATCGCGTCAGCCATGGCGCGAATATGCTCACGCAGGTAGCTGATACGATAATCGTCTATGATTTCGCCTTCTGGTGTTAACTCGTCACGTGCACCCAGACCGTTCTCGACTAAAAACAGCGGTTTCTGATAGCGGTCGTACATCATATTCATGGTGATGCGAAGTCCAAGCGGATCAATGCCCCAACCCCATTCACTGCGTGCGATGTGCGGATTAGTCAGCGATTTGACGACATTGGCTGCGCTGCTGTTCTGGTCATGCATATCAGCAGATGCGCAGCGAGAGGCGTAATAACTGAATGAAACAAAATCGACAGTGTTTTTAAGGATCTCCGCATCGTCTTCCGCCATAACGATCTCAATGCCTTTCTCTCGAAACAGACGCGCGGAATACGCTGGGTAGGCGCCACGTGCCTGCACATCGATAAAAAACAGATTTTCACGATCCTTTTGCAGTGCCGCCCAGACATCGTCGGGTTTACTTGACCAGGGATAAAAATTGCCGCCTGCCAGCATGCAGCCTACCTGGTTGGCCGGGTTGACCTCATGAGCAATTTTCGTTACCAGCGCACTGGCAACCAGTTCATGATGGGCGGCCTGATATTTAACCTGCTCGGTATTTTCACCCGGTTCAAACACCAGCCCAGCGCCTGAAAACGGACTATGCAGCATGATGTTAATTTCATTGAAGGTAAGCCAGTATTTCACAAGGCCGTCGAATGCCTCAAAACAGCTTCGTGCATAGCGTGCGAAAAACGCGATCATTTTACGATGACGCCACGATCCATATTCCGTTACCAGATGCATCGGCACGTCAAAATGGCACAGCGTCACCAGTGGCTCAATGCCATAGCGACGACATTCGGTAAACAGATCACGGTAAAACGCCAGCCCCTGCTCGTTGGGCGTTAATTCATCTCCACGAGGGAAAAGTCGGCTCCAGGCGATAGAGGTGCGAAAGACGGTGAATCCCATTTCTGCCATCAGCGCAATATCTTCGCGATAGCGATGATAAAAGTCGATAGCGGTATGGCTGGGATAAAATTCATCATCGCGCAGTGTGACGCGTTTTTCCTGCCCCAGTTTCACCGGCATGCGTGCCGGGCCAAGCGGTAACATGTCAACGGTCGTTAATCCTTTCCCGCCTTCAAGAAAGGCGCCCTCTGACTGGTTTGCGGACAGGGCACCGCCCCATAAAAATCCTTCCGGGAATACTGACTCAGACATGACATCCTCTTTGATACTGTAATCATTAATTAACTGGCGTTAACCGCGTTCGCTTTTTCTGCGGTGACGACGGACGAGGGCGCAGACGGCTGGGTCGTTTCAGGGATATCTTCAAACCCCAGAATGAGAGTAAGAATGAACGACAGCACGACAGAAAGCACCATTACCGCCACGACCCAGACAATCGACAGGGGGTTGGACGGATCAAAAAACTGCACGCTGGTAAATAATCCTGGCGAAGCCATTGAATGGCTGGCAAGCCCGCCGATTCCGGCAACGGCACCGCAGATAAAGCCACTCATCAGGCTGGCGATTAATGGGCGTTTCAGGCGCACGGCGACACCGTAAAGAGCAGGCTCAGAAATACCGGCCACAATAGCGGAGGCCGCGGCTGCAAGCGCCGTTTGGCGTAATTCGCGGTTTTTCGTTTTGAAGGCGACGGCCAGCGACGAACCGCCAAGTGATAAGTTGGCCCCAATTTCTGAAGGCATCACCATGCCTTCTTTACCTGTTTCTGCAATCGTCTGGATGATGGTAGGGGTAAAAACCCGGTGCATGCCGGTCATTACCAGTAGCGGCCACAGCCCGCCCATGATGGCCACGGAAAGCCAGCCCAGATAGCCGTGAATGGTGTAGACCAGCGCAGAGATACCGCTGCCGATCCAGATGCCAATGGGACCTATTAATACAATCGCAATCGGTGCCGCAATCAGCACAATCAGCATCGGCTTAAGGAAGTTTTTGGTGACGGCAGGCGTAATCCGATCCACGCCACGTTCGATATGGGACAGAATCCACGTCATCACAAGCGCGGGGATCACCGTATAGGTATATTTCACCGCCGTCACCGGAACAGAAGCAAACTCGACATGCTGGCCTTGAGCTGCTTTGGCCATTAAATCGATGAAAGTGGGGTGCACCAGGACGCCGGCAATAGCAATCGCCAGTGACATATTGGTTTTAAATTTCAGTGCGGCAGAAGCCGCTACCATGACCGGTAAAAAGAAGAATGCCCCATCCCCGATAACGTTCAGGATGATCAGCGTGGACGAGCCTTTGTCAAAAACGCCCGCCATATCCAGAATCATGGCCAGCAGTTTGACCATCGATCCGCCAATGATCGCCGGAATCAGTGGTGACATGGTACCGACAAGCGCATCGAGAATACCGGCACCAATGCTTTTCAGCGTGATACGACGTTTAACTGGCGCAGCGCTTTCAGCCTGCGGTTGACCGAGCGCCAGAACGGCCTGATAGGCTTTGGCAACATTATTCCCGATGATCACCTGATACTGTGTATCGGTATGCACGACGCCCATGATGCCGTTGACGGCCTTCAGGGCCGCCAGATCGACACTGTCGTCGTCTTTCACGACAAAACGCAGGCGCGTCATACAATGCGTAATGGCGCTAATGTTGTTCAGGCCACCTAAGGCGGTAACGATGGCCTGTGAAATCCCGGCATAATTTCCTGACATGATGTTTCTCTCGTAGGGTAGAGGGAAGTGCGTTCTGGTTTCCGCTCATGACGGCTGCCTTATTGTTTTACGTCTTTCGCCAGGGGAACGTTGCGTGACCACTGACGATCGGCACGGCAAAATAGGAAACCGGTTTCACAAAATCATGAAGCTGTTTTGGGGCTGACACAAGCGCCAATAATCACCCTGTGTTATTTCTGTGATTAAGGTCACTGTCAATGATCTGGCGCGCCCTGTGGGCTGGCGTGTAAATATTTCAAATAATGAAAGACTTAGGTAGACTGCTTTCAGGCTGAGAATTCTGGCGATCCTCATATGACAACGATTTCAGAAGTGGCAAAACGCGCCGGTGTCTCAAAAGCAACGGTTTCCCGGGTATTGTCGGGCAACGGTTACGTCGGCAAAGAGAAACGTGAACACGTTTTGCAGGCTATCGCTGAAACAGGCTATCGGCCCAATTTACTGGCCCGTAATCTGGCAAATAAAAGTACACAAACCATAGGGCTGGTGGTGACTAACACACTGTACAGCGGCAATATTTTCAGCGAGTTAATGTCGCATTCCGCAAGGATTATGGAGCAGCAGAATCGTCAGTTAATTCTGGCTGACGGGAAGCACACTGCCGCTGAGGAGCGCGCGGCGATTCAGTTTTTGCTCGATCTGCGCTGCGATGGCATCATCATCTATCCGCGCTTTCTGAGTATTGATGAACTGGATGCTATTATTTCCGACCACAAACAACCCATTCTGGTAATCAATCGCCGCCTGCGCATTCATGAAAGTTTTTGTGTATTCAGCGACCAGCAGGCAGCAGGGCGGCTGGCTGTCAATCATCTGCTTGAACAGGGGCATCGTGATATCGCGTTTATCACCGGCTCGCTGGATTCTCCTACCAGTCAGGAACGACTTTCCGGTTATCAGGCTGCATTAAGCGCGGCGGGCATTGCGCCTAATCCCCAGCTGATTGTGCAGGGTAAGTGGACCGCACAAAGCGGCATGCTGGCGGTCAAATCCCTGCTCGCCAGCGGCGAGTCTTTCAGCGCTATCGTAGCCAGCAACGATGAAATGGCAATTGGTGCCATTAAACAACTCACGGAAAACAACATTGCTGTACCGGCCAGAGTTTCGGTGATAGGTTTTGATGACATCCCGCTGGCTCCGTATGTGATTCCCTCGCTTTCCAGCATGAAGTTTCCGGTTACCGACATGATCAATGAAACTATCAACCGGCTGGTCGCCATGCTCGATGGCGGCGAGTTAATGCAGCGTAAGCCTTTTATCGCCAGTCTGGTTTCGCGCGATTCTGTCAGCGTCGCACCCTGAAACCGTCAGCCACCTTTAAGCGATCGTCACCGGTATCACCTCGGTGCCTTGCTCTGTAAGCCGGTTCACGGTATCCGCGGGCAAGCCGTGTTCCGTGATGACATGACGCGGCGCATAACCGGGCGATAAAGGATAGGGATAAAGCTGTCCGAATTTACTGCTGTCTGTCAGGACATAGCTCTCAGCGTCTTTTGCCAGGACAGCGTCCACCACGTCACACCGTAGCATGTCGCGACCGGTAAAACCGGTTTCCGGGTGCCAGCCATCAGCACCAATAAACGCTTTATGAAAGTGGGTCTGCTGAATGCAGTAACGCGTCAGTGGCCCGGTCATCGATTCACTGCTCTTTTGTAACCGGCCTCCCAGCACAATGACCTCACAATCGGCTTCTTTCAGCAGATGAGCGATATAGTGACTGACGGTGATAAGCGTCAGATTTTTTCGACTGGCAAGCGCAAGTGCCAGTAAGGCATTCGTACTGCCGCCCTCGATAAAAACTGATTCGCCCTCATTGACGCGTCCGGCGGCATAACGGGCGAGAGCCTGTTTGATGCTGAAACGTGTGTTCATCCGTGTGCTCACATTATCACTGTCCAGGGCGATGGCTGCACCGTGAACGCGACGTAACACGCGCTGCTGTTCAAGTTGTGTTAAATCCTGCCGTATCGTCACCTCAGACACACTGACAACGCGAGCCAGTTCACTGACGGTGATGCTGCCACGCGCATTGACCAGTTCGATAATTTTTTCCTGGCGCGTATTCATACCGGCTCCCTTTATCCTACTGAACCAAAGCGGGCATTAACCCGCTTACTCTTTTTTATCAGGACTGGCACAGGCTGCGTTTCCCGAGTGGGTTAAGGTCGGCCAGGGTAAAGCGATTCTTCCAGTCAGCTTCGTAATGCTCCGGTGGGAAATCCGCAGGGGAATGACCTTGCTTCAGCGCATGCGCCACATGATGCGCATACGCGCGGTTTTTATCGCACATCGGCGCAGCAGGAATATACATCACATTTCCCCAGCCTTGTTGGTTTTCGACCGGCGCGACCGCGTGAATAAGGTCACAATGCCACCAAACGGAATCGCCGGCGGTAATAGCCGGTACCGGGCATAAGCCCTTCATCAAATGGGGATGCCATTTTTCATTAACAGGCAGGACGCGGCCGGGTGCGACACCGCACAGTTCATCTTCCGGCACATCGGAGAGCAGTGGACGTAACAGAAGATAGGCCATTGCCATGGGGACGGGCACAACGTGAAGTAAACCCTGACCCGGGATCATATCGGACAGCGCGGTCCAGCCCTGGAAAGTGCGGAAGACAGAACATTTTGTGGTGTCCGGTACATCGTATTCATCGACGTCGCTGCGGTGAGCGGCATTCCAGGGATCGTAGCGATCAATATCCCCGTTAAAAACGGCGTGAAAGACGCGTTGATAAGCAGGCAACAGCCACCGTTCCAGCGCGCCTGAATCGGTATGCGCACCCAGTCCCTTTGACGTGGTGCCCGGTAGCCCTCGACGAATACGGTCTGGATAGAGGATATTCACGTCAGGATCAAACCATCGCTGCCCCTCCGATTCATAGGTCCATAACCGGTTCAGAAACGACTGTACCTGATGCATTTCCGGGCGTTGACGGGCCTGCATTTGAGCCTGAGACCAGTAAATGGGGTAAATTTCTGGACGGGATGCCTCAAGACTGCCGAAAAAATTGTCTCCTGGCCCGCGGTACTGTGCATCAAACTGGTTTTCATCCAGATAGCGCAATATGTCGGCATCCCAGGCCAGTGCCTGCTCACGGGGGAAATGCTGCCGGACGACGACACAGCCGCGCCGCTTGATACGCGCCCGCGTTTCCGGGGAAACCGTGCCTGAGGCTATCGCCTCGCCCGTGACGATGGGCCAGGCGCTCCCGGTTTGAGCCTCTTCCAGCCTGGCTTCGGCAATGGCTTCTTCTGTTTTCTGACAGACTTGCCGAAATACGCGCTCAACGTCACCGATCTGCTCACGTGCGCGCTGCTTAAAGTTACGGATAGAGGCAGAGACGTCCTCAGGAAGTGGGGTGTAGTGAAGTCCTTCGCGCATAGATTAATCTCTTAACAGATGATGTTATTTCGAATGAAATTTATGTAACCTTCATTCGAAGATGATGGTCATTATTAACAGAGCTTTAACTTTCAATCTGGGCGCGACGGCACAATTTGCCATAACAGGCGGAAATTCAGCGTTTGTAACTTTCAATAATCCTTACAGCGAGTAAGCTTAACCACACAGTTAGCCTGTTAAGGCCGGGAGCAAAGGGGGAGTAAAATGGCAGTAAGGATGATTGCAGTGGATATGGACGGTACCTTTCTTGATGAAAACAAGCAGTACAATGTCCAGCGCTTTTCACGCCAGTATGCTCTGCTCAAAGAAAAAGGTATTCATTTTGTGGTCGCCAGCGGCAATCAGTATTACCAGTTACAGCGATATTTTCCTGACATCAAAAATGAAATTGCCTTCGTGGCAGAAAACGGTGCGTGGGTGTCGCATGGCGATGAAGTAATATTTTGTGGCGAGCTGGCAAAAGAAAGGGTACACAGCGTACTCGATATTCTGGCCAGAGAACCGGATATCAGCGTCGTTGTTTGTGGCCGCAAAAGTGCTTATGTTCATGCGTCCATGCCGGATAGCGTGATCGGCATGCTAAAAAATCATTATTACCGACTCGAGAAGCGCGACAACCTTTACGATATTGATGACACTGTCTTTAAGTTCTCGCTCAATCTGGCGCACGAAGGGATTGAAAGCCTGATGACGCGTTTGCATACCCAATTGGGCGAAATCGATCACATCATGCATCCCGTTTCCAGCGGTTATGGCTTTATTGACCTGATTATTCCGGGTTGCCATAAAGCACACGGTATCGCTTTGCTTCAGCAAAAATGGGGCATTAGCGATTGTGAAGTGGTGGCTGTCGGCGACAGCGCGAATGATATCGAGATGTTACGTCAGGCCTGCTTTAGTTTTGCAATGGCCAATGCGGGTGAGGCTGTCTCGGCTGTCGCGCGTTTTAAAACCGAGAGTAATACGGACGAGGGCGCGCTGAATGTGATTGCCCGCGTTCTGGCTCGTGAATTTCCATTCGACTGATTTCACTAATCAGACATCAACCAACCCAAATCAAGTCTTGCGGAAACCATAGGTGACGTTGTCACTTGTAGCGATGTTTTCAGGGGCTGCTCACTCATCGTGAGCAGCCTCCCTGACGAGCCTGAACGTAAGCTGAGCATCAACGAGGCATAATATAGTTACAACATACTTTAAGCGTTTTAGGTTATCCCTAGCATTAACCTATGTGCCTGTTTCGCCTGCCAGATGCAAAGGCTGGCCCGATGCATATCGGGCCATGGAAGGTTAGCGATCGGCTTTATTTTCATCAACACCGGAGGGATCGTTTTCAGCCTCTGACTGCCACGGTTTCAGGAGCTGAATATCCAAAATGACATAAACCATCGTACTGATAAACAGTGAAATGACGCTACCAAACACACCGCTGGTAGTGAAGGTAAGGTAGTTATAGATGATTAACCATGTGAGGCAAATGAACATCGCGAGCGCCAGCATGATGGATGAAAGCGAGTAGTTGCTGGTACCCGCGCCTTGCTGATGCGTCAGTTTAAATACATGACCTGTGGTATACCTTTCCAGAATCAAAAGTGTTCGTTGCCAGTTACGGCGTTGACGTGACCCCGCGCGCACAAGAAACAGGTAAAGCACAGAAATAAAAAAGCCGGAAAAGGCGATAAGCACCGGCACGGCTTCTAACGCGTATTCAATACTTTTGTGACTCGCCCCGGCGGGACTCAGGTCCAGCGTCAGTGATGCACCCAGCGCCGCATAGAGAAAAACGAACAGGGCCAGAAACGTGATCGTCCGTTTCCAGTCTGCCTCAGCCTCATGATTTTTTTGCTGTAGCGCGACAGTATAAGCGCGATCAATGTGTTCAGCGTGGGGAGAGTGCATCTCAATGACGTCAACGGGTTCGTCCAGAAGTGCGGTGATAAATGGTTTGTGATCGTCAGGCAGGGGGATTTTCATTATCCAGATTCTCGTTGTTAATTTTCGCTTATTTTAGCTGTCCTGAGACGAAATGATACTCACGTTCCAGGTTAAAATGCGTTAAAAGGCAAGCAAATGCCTTTTATTCATCCGGCTTGTTGTACACTGCCGATGATCCCACGACGAGGAAAGCGACGATGAATGACAAGAAAATGATTTCCATCGATCAGTTCAGCGATGAAGAGCGACTTGCCGTCAATGAAGTGCTTCATCATTTGATTGAAAAATACCGCCAACGTACGGGTAAAGAACCGGACGTCAAAAAAGAGAAAGCGCTTAACCTTGAAGCGCGTCAGCAGGTGATGGCGGATAAATTGCTTAAAGAAAAGTTAAAAGCAGAAAAGGAAAACAAAAAACCTGTCCGAAAAAAGAAACCGTCCTCACTGACTGCCAGTGAAGTCAGCGATTTTAACTGGTCTGCGTCGGTCGCGAAGGGCCGCAGGAGATAGCGGCAATGTATTGCTAAATTGACAGCCTGATGCATGACAATGAGGTGATGTTGCGCGTTGGGCTTAAACGTATTTTTTAAAATGCGGGCAGCTAAAATTTTCTCGTCAGAAAAAATAATAAATAAAGCGGAAAGAATCTTAAAAAGTCATGCTGCCTGCTCTTTTTGTAGATAAACTGCATTATATAGACTGCTAATTACGCCTTCGAATGACCTATTACTCACCCGATGATAATCATCTCAAAATGCGATCGACGCGATTTGTTCGTCGCATGTTCGCAATGCGTCAATTAGGGACGGTTTTATGTGCCATGCCAATCGCTTCTGTATTAGTCGAACAGGGTCACGGCATCTCCATTTTTGCGTTACTGATCGGTAATGTCATCCTCTGGCCGTCTCTGGCCTATCGCCTTGCGGCTTCCGCGCGTGATTCAACCGCGAGGGAAAGAATGAATCTCACGCTTGATGCGGCGTTTGGCGGTATCTGGGTCGCGTTGCTGGCGCTGAGTCCCATGCCGTGTTTTGTGATCATGGCAGTATTAATTTCCGACCGTTACGCAGCAGGCGGCTGGCCACAGCTCTTGTCCGCATTTCAGTCATTTCTTTTTGCCTTTCTTCTGGTCTGGACGCTTGAAGGCGCGCCGGTATCAATGACATTCAGCCTGCGTACAGCCTGGCTGACATTACCGCTGGCGACCTTTTATATGCTGGCGTTAAGCGTTGTATCCCATAATCTGACGTATATGCTGCGTCAAAAAAATCGCGAGCTTGAACGTATTGCATTAATGGATCCGGGTCTGCAAATTCCTAATCGACGTCTTTTTGAGCGCCGACTCGAAAGCGAATTTCTTCGTACCCGCCGTGGAGACAGTAAAGCCTATCTGATTCTGATCGATGTTGACCATTTCAAACATGTTAACGATACCTATGGTCACGAAGCAGGGGATTTTCTTCTGGCGGAAATTTCAGGTTTATTGCGCGACAGTGTGGGAATGAAAGACACACCGGCGCGGTTCGGTGGCGATGAGCTGGGCGTCATTGTCCGTGATGCTGATGACGCTGGCATCGTCAAACTCGCTGAGCATATTCAGTGGCGCATTACGCAGTTACGGTTGCCTGCTTCGCCCGATTTTACCTGTTCAGTCAGTATTGGTATTGCCTGTGCAGAAAAAGCCAGTTCGATACACGAATGGTTGCGCCGTGCCGATGAAGCGTTATATGACGTTAAGCGCTCAGGACGTAATGGTTTAAAGTTATGGCGAGGTCTTTAAGCACAGGGCGCGATATCTTATACCGCAAAAATAAAGCCGCCTGTTAAGGGCGGCTTTATTGACTCAGATAGCGGGATAATCGCCCGTTCCCTCGGGCCAGGGCGTGAGCAGGTCAAAACCCGTATCGGTAACGGCAACGGTATGCTCCCACTGTGCGGAGAGTGATCGATCCTTCGTGACTACCGTCCAGCCATCGGAAAGCACGCTGGTGCCCGCCTTTCCGGCATTGATCATCGGCTCGATAGTAAAAATCATACCAGCTTTCAAGGGCATCCCTTCACCGGGCGTACCGTAATGCAAAATTTGTGGGTCGGTATGATAAATCTCGCCGACGCCGTGACCGCAATATTCCCTGACAACCGAAAAGCCGGCATTTTCAGCAATGCGCTGAATGGCTGCCCCTATATCGCCTAAGGTCGCGCCAGGACGGACAGTTTTAATACCGGCAACCAGCGACTGATAACTGATATCGACCAGGCGTTTGGCGCGCACGGACGGTGTGCCAACAAAATACATGCGGCTTGTGTCGCCATACCAGCCATCTTTGATAATGGCGACATCGATATTCACGATATCACCGTCTTTCAGTTTTTTTGCCGCAGGGATGCCGTGACAGACAACGTGGTTTACAGAGGTGCAGGTGGTTCGCGTATAACCGTGATAACCGATATTAGCCGGCGTCACGTTGAGTTCATTAACAATAAAATCGTGGCAAATATCGTCCAGCTCTTCCGTCGTAATGCCTGGACGAACGTGCGATGTGATCATGGCCAGCACCTGTGCTGCAGCATGACCTGCCGCGCGAGCTTTTTCGATTTCTTCGGCGGAATGTATTTTCACTGTTCCCATTACACTTCTCCCTGTGGGGCCAGGTCACTCTTAGGCAGCACCTGGCGAATATCGGCACCGCCGTTCATTTCTATGCGAATGAGCGTTTGCGCCAGTTCGTTTTGCGTTAACTGCGGATAGAGCTCGGCCAGCATGCCCAGTTTTAACCAGTGCTCAGCCTGCGAGTTGATCGAGCGGCTCATTGCCTGACTGGCAATACGAAGATTCTCATGCATCACGTCGGATATTTTTACGATGCCCATACTCATCCTGTATATAAAGTGTATGCGTTTTATATACAGGGTAATGCCTGCAGTGGAAATTGCAATGAAAATTCCTGGGCATCTGAAAATGTGTGAAATTTACGCGACTTTCGTCTGTATCTTTTACACCAATGCATATTTATATTTTAGTGTGAAACCTCATAATTTTAGTTATTTGGCGATTCAATACATTGCCAGGCAACCTGCAATCGGCGTGATACTTAGTTGGGCACCTGTAATTTTTGCGCCCCTGCCAGCAGTTGCTCCAGCACGTCAATACGATGCCGGTGTGGTGTTGTGATGGCAAAGAAGCGCTCCTGCAATTCGTCTGACTGGCCCACGGAGACAAGAATGCCGGCGCGTAGCTCATCCTGAACCACAACCTCGGGCAACACGGTGAGCCAGCCGCTGTCGCGGGCGATCAGACGCAGCATCGCCATGTCGTCCACCTCGGCTCGCAGTCTTGGCGTCACGCCGGCCTTAGAACATAAAGCATCAAATTGCGCACGCAGGGCATGGCGCGGGCCGGGCAGGGCAATCTCCACGCCATCCAGGTCTTCCGGGATGCGCAGGCTTTGTGACGCCCATTTGCTCGCGGGGCCGACGACGGAGATAGACTGGCTGCCCAGGAACACGCAGCGCAACGGACGATCGGGATCGGCAGGTACCGTCTCATTAGCCAGCACCACATCCAGCTTATGCTGCGTCAGCCTGACCAGCAGGCCCTCCAGTAATCCGGACTCCAGTGTCAGTACTATGGCAGGGTCGGTAAGCGCGGGCCGAATCCAGTTTTCCTGATAATTTCGCGACAGCGTTGCCACGCTGCCCACGCGTAACCGCGTAACACCGGCTGACGTGCCTTTTAACCGTCCCAACATCTCCTGGCTCAGACCAAAGATGTTGTCGGCATAGGCCATAACCAGCTGACCTGTGTCTGTCAGCATCAGACGGCGACCTTTACGGATTAACAAACTTTCTCCAAGTCGATCCTCCAGTTGCCGAATTTGCACCGAAACGGCCGATTGCGAGGTGGCCAACTCTTCGGCAGCCCGCGTCAGATGCCCAAGCCTGGCCACGCGCCAGAAATAATAAAGGTGATGAAAATTCAACTGGTTGAGGTTCATTGTTCGTTTTTTAATATTGAAATGTGCAAATAAATATATTTTACAGAATAGTTCAGGTCAATGATCATACAGCTAATTAAGCGTATGAGGGAAATAGAATGAATATCCTTGATGTTCTGCATCTGGTCTGTTTTTTGGCGCCTGCATTTTTAATGGCCGCATTAGCGGGGCTGACGCGGTTTAGTTGGATTACCATGCCGATGCTTTGGCGTGTATTACAGGGAGTTTCGTTGAGTACCATTGCCTTAACCGGACTGTGTCTTGCCGCGGGCATCAGTGGTACGCAATGGACGGGCGTAATAATGGCAACCTCTTTTGGCCTGGTTTTGGCTTTACTGGTACAAGTGCTGGGTAAGGTTATCGCTTCATTTTCTGCGCGTTACCTTGAAGGGGAAGCCAATCAGCGAGGCTATATTGGCGCACTGGCCGTTGTGCTGTGCAGCGTGCATCTGCTCGTGATCGCCGATAACTGGCTGCTGCTCATCGCGGCCTGGGCCGCAGTCGGTGTGGCACTTCAGCACTTG
>Ga0157363_1000168_pt1 | contig 49976 bp, 47 predicted proteins | sample AttsexASBM1_FD_111477 | JGI IMG/M metagenome (GOLD analysis project Ga0157363, IMG submission 111477) | Fungus gardens microbial communities from leaf cutter ant in Ribeirão Preto, State of São Paulo, Brazil - Atta sexdens ASBM1 | ecosystem: Host-associated > Fungi > Mycelium > Unclassified ... | reverse complement strand
GGTCAGGCCGGAAGGTGTCGTTTTTTTCGGTCCTTATGTCGGTGTTTAAGCCATAATCCGCTGATTCCGGCAGCGAACAACAGCAGTCCGGCTGAAATCGCCAGGGCAGTATGCATTCCGTGAGTGAACTGTATTGGGTTGTGGCTGTTAATCAGTGTGCCAAACAGCGCTACCCCAAAAACCCCGCCAGCCTGCCGTGCCGCATTCAGCAGCCCGCCCGCAATACCCGTCTGCCCCGGAGCCACAGAGTCCAGCGCTGCGCTGGTGATTGCCGGAATCGCCAGGGCAATCCCGCTACCGGCCAGTAGCATCGCCAGAGGCGTTGTCAGAGGGCCAGCGCAGATCAGCCATCCGTAGCCGCCGGCAGAGATCAGTAACCCGTACACAGCCAGTCGTTTTACCCCGACCTTCGGCATGATTCTTCCTGCCAGGATATTCATGACCACCAGGATTGCCATCATCGGCAAAAATGCACTTCCGGCTTGTGGCGGAGAGTAGTGCAGTACCGTCTGGAAATAGAGACTCAGCACAAAGATCATGCCGTAAAATGCCAGGTTAGCGATAAAACCGACCAGGGTACTGGTGCGTAAAGTGACCTGGCGGAGCAGGCTGAGTGGCAGCATCGGGTCAGGATGGCGGCGTTCGACGACGATAAACAGCGCCGCGCAGACCACGGAAACGGTCAGTGAGCTGAGTACACTGTGGCTGGCCCAACCATTATGCCCCGCAGTAATCAGCCCGTAAGCCAGTGAACCTGCCGTGATGATTACTGTCAACTGACCGGCAATATCCGGATGCTTACCAGGCCGTAGCACGGAAGGCGGAGCATAGCGGGCGACGATGAGCAGCCCGATAATCCCGGCAGGGACGTTTAACAGAAATACCGATGGCCAGCCCTGCCATGTCACCAGCCAGCCTCCGGCGACGGGGCCAGCGGCCAGGGCAATCCCTCCGGCGGCTCCCCACCAGCCGATGGCTTTTCCGCGCTCGGCATCATCCCGGAACAAAATGTGGATCAGCGACAGTGATGCGGGGACCAGCAAGGCAGCACCGGCTCCCTGGATGATCCGTGAAGCAATTAATGTTCCGGCAGTCTGGGACAGCCCGCAGCACAATGACCCGAAAGTAAACAGGGCAAACCCGGCAAGAAACACCGGTTTACAACCAAACCTGTCCCCCAAAACTCCGGCGGTAAGTAACAGCGCGGAGAAGGTCAGGGAATAACTATTAATGATCCACTGTATACCACGCATATCGGTGTGCAGACTGAGGCGTATTGCGGCGATAGCCACATTCACCACACTGGTGTCCAGCAGGACAATCGCGAAGGCCAGGCAGGTGGCAATCTGTGTGATTCGGGTACGATAATTCATGACGGCATCACTCCTTTCTTCAGAGGATGCAGCATAGAGAATTGTGAGATGTGCGTTAATTCCCTATAGTTGCACAACACTCCGGGGAAAAATGCACAGATGCTAAACTGGGAAGATTTGCGTTATTTGCTGGCTGTAGCCGAAGCCGGCAGTTTGTCGGGGGCTGCCCGCCTCTTAGCGGTTGATCATGCCACCGTCAGCCGGCGGCTTAACAGCCTGGAAATAAGCCTTAACAGTACGCTGGTTCGGCGTTCCACCCGCAGCTGTTCTGTGACCCCGTTTGGGCAACAGATTCTTGGTATGGCCAGACAGATGGAAGAGGCGGCATTTGCCATTGAACGCAGTGCCCTTGCTGAACAGGAGCAGGTAGCGGGCAAGGTCACCCTCAGTGCGCCCCCGGTGCTGGCGACTCATCTGCTGGCGGGTAACCTGCAACTTTTCCGGCAGCGCTATCCTCAGATTCAACTCAGCATTGTCAGCCAGGCGGCACGGATCTCCCTGAGTCGCCGGGAAGCCGATATCGCTCTGCGGCTGGCCCGCCCTGTAGACGATAACGATGTGGCTCGTAAACTGGGAGTCATGCCGTTTTCACTCTACACACACAGGGATTACCCACAGAAAAACCAACCGTCTGACTGGGCATTTATTGGCTACGATAACCAGTATGCCGCTATGCCACATGCGAAATGGATAGTAGCCGCAGCGAACGGACGGCCGCTGAGCTGTGCCGTCAGTGATATCACCAGCCAGTTGATGGCTGCGAAAAGTGGTGCCGGAGTGGCGTCTCTGCCACAATTTATCGGTGACGCCGAATCTGATCTGCAACGTGTGCCGTTCAGCGGTGAACTATTTGTTCCGGAGATATGGCTGGTGGTCCATGCCGATTTACGGGATTCCCCGTTATTGCGCAGAGTGCTGGATTTTATCAGCGAAGTGGTGACTGCCAAAGGGCTGACCTGACAGCCGATAAATCATCATGACTTTTCTTCTGGCCGGGTGAATGGGGAATGAATCAGATGAACACCTGCAAAATTATCACCAGTCAGGTGCCAAAAACATAGTCTGTGCGGGCATTGTATTCTACACTGCGCGCTGCAAAAATTGAGCAGATAAACGAGTTAACAGGCGGTAACAGCGATGAACGGAACAATCACAACCTGGTTTAAAGATAAAGGTTTTGGATTTATCAAAGATGAAAACGGCGATAACCGCTATTTTCATGTGATTAAAGTCGCCAACCCTGAACTGATAAAGAAAGATGCGGCGGTGACTTTTGAACCCGGCACCAACAACAAAGGGCTTTCTGCGTTCTCGGTTAAAGTCATTCCGGACAGTAAGTATATCTTTATTGCCGGTGAGCGGCTGAAGCTGACCGCGATTAAATCCTTTGTGGTCTACAGCGAAGAAGTGCCCGCAGATGCCGGGATTGATAAAGAAAACACCGTACTGTCAGTCGGCGCGCTGATGAACAGTATCCGGCCAAAATCTGATGTGCCTCCCGGGGCCATGCGGTCATTGAAAAAACTGGCGATCACCACTTTTCAGGGCTCGACGTTGATTTTCACCGAAGATGAGATTGATATCGATGCTACGGTGAAAATGCTGAAGATCTGAGAGCCAGAGTTACGTTTCTGCCGTAATACATGGAGACCTTGTCCGGTATTGCGGTCTGAACCTTAATTCTTTCACTGAATTTTCTGATTCAGTCGTTTCTGCCTTGTATCTTCAACAGATGCAATTTCAAAGGCTGAGACGGTATTCCAGCGTCTGTTGTTTTCTCAGTAGACGGCAATACCTCACAGGGACCCGGATATTCTCTCCTGATGACACAGATACACTTATCAACATTTCAAACTCATATTCCTTCCGCAAGTTTCGGGAAAAATCATGAAGTGATGATATCTGCATCAGAGCATTTCTGCGCGTCCGGAAATGTGCTGATAGCAAACTGAGGTCACAATCCACGTATTGAGCTGCCCAGATGGCCCGGTTCCCAGCTAAACAAAGCTTTTTTTCTTATTTCTCCCCACTCCGTAAACTCCTTAGACTGGCCTTATTAAGCACCTTATAACGCTCCTGTGAGCATCTCACAGAGTGGCTGAGAGAGTCTTTTATGCTGCCATCCCGTCCAACACCAACATTATCACTAGCTGACGCGGCTTATAACCAAATCCGCCATGACATCCTGAGCTGTCGTCTGATGCCCGGGGCGATGATTACTGAGTCTGAATTGATGGATAGCTATCAGATCGGTAAAAGCAGCTGTCGTGTTGCACTGGCCCGTCTTTGCCATGAGTATCTGGTAGTTTCGCGCCCTCGTAAGGGCTACTACATTGCACCGATCACCGTGCAGGATGTTGAAGAGATTTTTACGCTGCGTGCTCAGCTTGAGCCTTTAGCTGCCCGGCTGGCGGTAGGGCGGGTTGATATTGAATTGCTGCGTGAGTTGGAAGCTGCCTGTCGTGTAGAACTTATTGCACCTTTACCTGAGCAAATTGATGTCTTTATGAATGCTAATAAACGCTTTCATCTGGCGATTGCTCAGGCATCGGGTAACACGCATCTGATCCGCACGCTATCTGGATTGATGGATGAAATGTCCAGGTTAGTGGCATTGGGTTTTAATGTGCAAAAGACTAAACCAGAAATCAAAAATGACCATAACGCAATGATTCAGGCTTTTGCAGACAGAGATGCAAAACGGGTTGAACTGATTGCACGCCGCCATATTGAAACATTTCAGGCAATGACGTTGGAAAAAGTCTACGCGACCCTAAGCAAAGGGGATGTTTTACTGCCGATCCTCGAAAGGAGGCCCTTCTGATGAGTGAGGTTATGCTTGATGACTACGTTCCGGATGATGCGGTGATACGGCTCTTCGGTATCGGGAAGCATTTTGGCAGTCTGCAAGTGCTCAACGATATTTCTCTTTCGGTTTCTCAGGGAGAAACTGTGGCATTACTGGGAGCTTCCGGATGTGGCAAAAGTACCCTGCTGAATATTATCTCGGGATTAATGGCGCCGGAGCGTGGTGAGATTATGCTCCAGGGCCAGCCGCTCAGTGAATTTAACCGCTGGTATAAGCTGGGGTATTTGTTCCAGGAAGACCGCTTATTGCCCTGGCGTACAGTACGGCAGAATGTCAATTTCGGACTGGAAACCAGCCGGTTAAGCAGGGATGAAAGACATTCACGTGTTGCTGAAGTGCTGAAGTTAGTCGGCCTGCAGACATTTGCTGATGCCTGGCCGCATCAGCTTTCGGGAGGAATGCGCAGTCGTGTGGCTCTGGCTCGAAGTCTGGTGGCTGAACCGGAAATTCTGCTGATGGATGAACCGTTTTCAAAACTCGATCCGCAAATACGCAGTGCAATGCACGATGAATTGCTGCGCATCCGCAAACTGAAAAACATGACGATTGTTATTGTTACGCATGATGTTGAGGAGGCAGTAGTGCTGGCCGATCGCGTAATTATTCTCAAACCTCATCCGGGAAGGATTCATCAGATTGTCCCTGTCAGTTTGCCAAGACCACGTGTCCCGACGGCAAAAAATGTGACCGAACAAGTCCGTTTACTGCGACTGGAGGTCTGAAATGCACCGGTATAATCAATGGTTTTCGCTGCTGGTTCAGCGCCTTATGTTACTGGGTATTTTTATCGTTGTCTGGTGGGTGGCCTCACGACATATGCCTTCGTTTGTCTTTCCGGGACCGGTGACTACCTGGTATGCAGTGAAAATGCTCTGGCATAGTGCGAGTTTTTCCCATGATGTCGGTATTACTTTCTCCCGCGTACTGTCTGGCTTTCTGCTGGCAACAGTGATCGGAACACCGCTTGGTCTGGCTCTGGGGGCAAGCCGGCGTTTAGCGCAGTTTTTTGAGCCGCTACTGGCAGTATTTAACTCTGTCTCTTCAGCGATATGGGCAATATTTGCGATTATCTGGTTCGGAATTTCGGATCTCACGACGGTATTTGTGGTGTTTATGACTGCACTGCCACTAATACTCACCAATGTCTGGCAGGGAGCGAAAACCGTCGAGTCACAATATGTTGAACTGGCGCGCAGCTTCCGGATGAGCAGAGTGCAGACTCTGCAAAAAATCTACCTGCCGACCATTTTGCCTTACTTCTTTTCAGGGGCCAGGCTGGCGTTTGGCTTTGGCTGGCGGGTCTCGCTGGTGGCTGAAAGTCTGGGGGCCTCGGACGGCATTGGCTATCGCCTGCGCCAGGCTGGAGATTTGGTACAAACGGATCAGGTCTTCGGCTGGACGTTGTTATTAATCACACTGATGCTGCTGCTGGAAGGCGGCCTGATAAAACCCATGGAACGCTATTTGTTCCGCTGGAAAAACCTTAACCAGAGATAATCCCATGAGAAAAATATTAATGGCGGCCACGCTGGCTGCCGGGGCTTTCTTTGCCCTGAATTCGGCTTCCGCCGCAGAGAAGGTACGTATTGGCTACTGGACCAGTGGTGTCAGTCTTGGTTATGGCACTGTCCTGGAAAGTAAGAACTTTTTAGCAAAACACGGGATTGATGCGCAGTTTGTTCATTTTCCGGGCGTCAATGGACCGCTGAGCGCACTGGCTTCGGGCTCGATTGACCTGGCTTTCGGAGCGCCACTGGCCGGGGTATTTAGTGCCTCTTCCGAAGGTGTTCCGGTTAAAATTTTTGCCGCGACACAGCCTGCTGATGTGCAGTTTGTGGTGCCAGCCGATTCACCTATCACCCGTTTGTCCGAACTAAAAGGCAGGAAAATCGGTATGTCCCCTGCAGGGTCATCTGTGGCGGTGATCGCAGGGACAATTTTGCAGGAAAGTGCAGGTATTGGACCACAAGACTTCTCCCTGGTCGGGGGGAATGAGTCCCGCCTCGCGCAGTTTTTGGCGCAAAAACAGATCGATGCCGCTGCGCTCCGTTCAGTCACGATTAGTCAACTAACGGGTTTACATGTCAGATCTCTCGGTACTTTTGCTGATGAATGGAAGGCTCTGACCCATTCTGATGCCGTGCCCTATATCGGTGTCGGTGCAGTCAACAGCAAACTGGCTGAACAGCATCCTCAGACAGTTGCTAATGTGATTGCAGCACTCCGCGATACCCTGGAGTGGGGGCACTCACATCCCAAAGAGGTCGTAGCGTTACTGCAAAAGCAGGCAAATTTGCCGTTACATGATGCGCAGGTATATGTCAGTCACTGGGATAGCATGAACCGTATTACCTTTGAACCCGCGGATATCAGTACCTTAAAACGTCAGCACAGCGTATTTGTCAGCAGCGGTGCAATCAAAGGCCAGCTCGACAATTCGCTGTTTGATACCGCTCCGTATCAGTCTGCTAAATCAATTAAATAATCAGGAGAATTCTGTGAGCAGAACAATGAAAGCGCTGGTGCTGAATCAGCATGGTGAACTGGATCAACTGCAGGTCATTACCGATAAACCCCGTCCTGAATCTGCCAACGGGCATGTGGTGATTCGTGTTGGGGCATCCTCGTTTAATTATCACGATGTTTTTACCGTAAAAGGCATGCCCGGGATAAAAGTGCCTTTCCCTGTGGTCATTGGGTTGGACCTGGCCGGAACCATTGTCGATATTGCTGACGATGTGACGGGTTGGAGCATAGGTGATCGGGTGTTAGTTAATCCTCTTAAACCCGGCGTAGGTCTGATGGGAGAAATGACTGATGGGGGGATGGCAGAATATGCACATGTCGATGCAACGCAGCTGATTGCCCTGCCGGATTCGGTCAGCACTGCACAGGCGGCGGCACTTCCGGTCGCTTATGGAACCGCGCATCGTATGTTAGTGACGCACAAGACCGTGAAACAAGGCGATAAGGTCCTGATTTTGGGGGCCAGCGGAGGGGTAGGTACGGCCTGTGTCATTCTGGCAAAACAACTAGGGGCTGAAGTGATCGCCTGTGCCGGCAGTGAACAGAAAGCCGCGGCGCTGAAAGCTCTGGGGGCAGATCATGTGGTGAATTATCACGAGACCGATTTTTCTAAATGGGCGATCGCGCACTATGGCAAACCCCAGCGTCGCAGTTTTGAGGGAGGAGTCGATGTGGTGATTAATTTTACCGGCGGGGAAACCTGGCGACCTTCACTCAAATGCCTGAAACGTGGCGGAACTTTACTGGTCTGTGGCGCGACAGCCGGTTATGACCCACAGGAAGATTTGCGCTATATCTGGAGTTTTGAGCTGAATATTAAAGGCTCTAACAGTTTCTATCAGGATGATTTGCAAGCGCTGGTTACGATGGTTGCCGATGGGCAGATAGACCCACTGATTGACCGGATATTACCCATTGAAGAGGCTGCTGAAGGTCTGCGCCTGATTCAGGATCGGGAAGTGCTGGGCAAAGTTATTGTGACGCCGTAGCGGCATGCTCCTATCCCCCCGGTTTAACCTTGCAGAGGAAGTTGATCATGAGCGGAATTTCTTTAACGACGGCAGCAGAAATACAGGAAAAATTACTCAAGGGGCCTTTCCATCAGTGGCTGGGGCTTGAAGTTATCTCTGTCACTGAGGGTGAAATAACCCTTAAAGCACATTTTCGTGAGGAATGGGTGGTGAATCCGGCAGGTGGTTATATCCACGGTGGTATTCTGGCCGCATTAGTCGATTTAACTGCCGACTGGGCACTGTTTGCCTGGACAGGTAAAGGTGTCCCTACGCTGGATTTACGTGTCGATTATCACCGGCCGGCAAAAGGCGATTTAATTGCTGAAGGTAAAGTGATTAAGTCTGGAAAACAATTCTCCAGTGCAGAGGCCAGAATTTTTGACAGTGAAGGTCGTCTGGTCGCTAGTGGCCGTGGCCTCTATTCCACGGCAACGGTTTAAGGAGCAAATGTGGAACATGCACTGGACCACCTGGTGATCAACAGTCATTTCGAGATTGATGCACTCGCAGAGGTCTTTCAGGCGCTGGGATTCAGGCTGACACCACGTGGTTATCATTCTCTTGGGTCATTGAATCATCTGATGATGTTTGACAGCCACTATCTGGAGATTATCGGTTTACCGGGCGAAGGGAAACTTCGTCAGGAAATTCTCAATAGTCCGCAAGGCATCGATGGCCTGGTTTTTTCCAGCCAGGATGCCGCGGCGACCCGGCAGTTTCTGGAAGAAGCCGGATTCAGCCTGCAACCTTTACAGCATTTCTCACGTGAAGTGGTTGACGGAACGGTGTCCGGGACTGCGCGTTTCACCACCCTTAGGCTGCAGGGGGATGAATTTAGTGCCGGTCGCGTGTACTTTTGCCAGCACCATACCCCGGAATGGGTCTGGCGCCCGGGGTGGCCCGGGCATGCAAACGGAGTGACCGGCATTTGTGCCTTAAGTGTGGTGACGAAAGATCCGCAGGCTGAAAAACGTCATTATCAGCGGCTGGGAAAAATTAAGGGAGATTTTGAACTGAGGTTTATCACCCGGTCAGACGCTCTGGCTTCATACACAAATTTGCTGCATCTCCCGGCGGAACGAGAGAATTTTTTTTCGGTGATCCATCTCCGCGGTGGTGATCCTGATCTGCTTACCCGTGCCGCCGCGCGTCTGTCTTTACCTTTTACCCGCTCGCCGGGATGCGTGCGTATTGCATTGCCTGTCGCGGCTACATTACTTGAGTTTCTATCATGAGCATTATAACCAATCTTGGCGATCTGATTGATCTTAGCAAAGGCGGTGATATACCGGCGTTTATTACGCCTGAAGATGAGAATCATCAATCTGAAATTACGTTCCGGCAGCTGACCTGCAGGGCTGATGCTGTGGGACGGGGATTGTTATCGCAGGGGATAGTTTCCGGTCAGCGGGTTGCAATAATCGGGAGGAATTCCATAGATTTTATGGTCAGTCTGCTGGGAATTTTGCGATGTGGTGCGGTTGCGGTCCCGGTGAACTATAAATTTCCGGTTGAGACTATTGATAAAATACTGACGGACAGTGATGCAAAGATACTTTTAGGTGACCGTGATCAGCTGGAAAGAACGGCTTATCCGTTACCCAGAGTATATTTCAATGATCAGACGGAACAGGGAATAGAACAGTTCCTGGAGCCGGGGGAGTTACCGGTCTGGCAACCTGAAGCTGATAGCCTCGCCTTGCTGCTCTATACCTCCGGTTCGACGGGAATGCCTAAAGGGGTACGCCTGACCCATGCGAGTCATCTTTGGGTACTGGAAACCCGTTTACAAAACCGTGAGCTGGAAGGCGAACGGATACTCATTGCAGCCCCGCTTTATCATATGAATGCACTGGCACTTTCTCTGCTCACACTGGCCAGTCATGTGACCACTGTGCTGTTGCCTCAGTTTACTGCACCGGACTATATTCGGGCGATAGACCGCTATCAATGTAGCTGGCTGACGGCCGTTCCGCCGATGGTTGCGATGATGTTACAGCACCCGGAGTTACTGGCGAATAGCAATCTGAGCAGTGTACGTGCTATCCGTATGGGGTCTGCACCCGTCAATCAGAGCCTTTATCAGCAAATCAGGCAACTTCTCCCGGGAGCGAAGATTATCAATGCTTACGGCACAACAGAAGGCGGTCCGGTGGTTTTTGGTCCGCATCCGCAAGGACTGGCCGCGCCGCTGGAATCTCCGGGATATCCGCATGCTGCAGTGTCTGTCCGTCTGAGGGATGAGGCAGGTAATATAGACAGTGATCGGGGAATGCTAGAACTGAAAAGTCCGGGACTGATGCAGGGATATCATCAGCGTCCGGATCTTAAATCTCCTTTCACTGATGACGGGTACTACGTTACAGGGGATATTTTTTCCCGCGACAACCAGGGTTTTTACCTATTTGTCGGACGTCGGGACGATATGTTTGTCAGTGGCGCTGAAAACATCTACCCCAGTGAGGTGGAGCAATTACTGGAACGACACCCGGCCGTACAGCAGGCTTGTGTGGTGGCGGTGGCTGATAAAATTAAAGGGACAAAACCGGTGGCCTGGGTGAAGTTACATAAGGGCTGTGAGCTAAGCGAACACCAGCTTAAAGCCTTTAGTCTTGAACATGGTCCGGCCTATCTGCATCCGCGGCATATCTGGTTCGTTGAAACATTCATGTTGGCCAGTACCAATAAAATTGACCGTAATGCCCTGGCCCTCGAGGCAGCAAAGCGGATAGTAAAAGTATCTGTCTAAAGGGTTCTCGTAAAATTCAGGAGTGAGTGATGACATTTGACTGGAACAATCCTTATCCAACCCTCAGAGCCCCGGTGTTTTCCAGAAATGTAGTGGCAACATCCCATCCGTTGGCTGCACATGCAGGTAACCGTGTATTGCTTGAAGGGGGAAATGCGGTTGATGCCGCGATTGCCACCGCAGCAACCTTAACTGTCGTCGAGCCGGTATCAAACGGGCTGGGGAGTGATGCTTTTGTCATGGTTTGGGACGGAAAAGAACTACATGGACTGAATGCTTCCGGTAGCGCGCCTGCATACTGGAATCTCGAATTTTTTCGTCAAAAATACGGCGAGAACGGGCGCGGTCATGCCCTGACGCCAGAAAGAGGCTGGGATTCTGTGACGGTGCCTGGCGCAATTGCCGGATGGACAGCCCTGCATGAGCGTTTTGGTCAGTTACCGTTTGAGCATCTGATGCAAACTGCGATTGATATTGCCTTACGGGGTGTCACGATTGCACCGATTGTTTCACGCAAATGGCAGGCAGCTGTGCCGGTGCTGGCCGGACAACCCGGGTTTGCGGAGGCTTTTATGCCAGGGGGGCGAGCTCCGCAAGTGGGTGAAAAGTTTGTATTTAAGGATGCTGCAAAGACCTTACGGATTCTCGCGAGGCAGGGAGGGAGGGCATTTTATGAAGGAGAGATTGCAGAAAAAATTGTTCAGTGGTCAAAGGACACCGGCGGACAGCTGACATTAAAAGATCTACAGACTTGTCAGGCTGAATGGGTTACACCTGTGAGTAAACGTTATCGGGGCTTCGATGTGCATGAAATTCCGCCAAATGGTCAGGGTATTGCAGCGTTGATTGCGTTAGGTATTCTGGAACAGTTCGATGTGGATTCATTACCACGAGACGGTGTGCTTTCACAGCATTTGCAGATAGAAGCGATGAAACTGGCCTTTGCTGATGTTTATCGCTATGTCGCCGACCCCGCCAGCATGGAGGTGACACCGGAGCAAATGCTGGATGATGCCTATCTTGCCAGTCGGGCGAAACTCATCAGCCTTGATCAGGCTGCGTTGCCTCAGCCTGGAATGCCAGCGACCGGGGGAACAGTTTATCTGACGACGGCGGATGAGAAAGGCATGATGGTGTCATTTATTCAGTCAAATTACATGGGATTTGGATCGGGTATTGTTGTGCCGGGTTACGGTGTCAGCTTGCAAAATCGTGGTGCCGGATTCTCCACTGATCCCTCTTCGGCCAATGTATTGGCTGCCGGTAAGCGACCTTTCCATACCATTATTCCTGCGTTCCTGACGAAAAATGGCCAGGCACAGATGAGTTTTGGTGTGATGGGAGGCGATATGCAACCGCAAGGGCATGTACAGACTCTGGTAAGAATGCTCGACTACCATCAGCAACCTCAGGCTGCCTGTGATGCACCACGCTGGAAGGTTAATTATGATTACTCTCTGGATACAGAATCCACTTTCAGTCAGACCGTCAGAGAGCAGCTGAAGCAAAAAGGGCATTTGCTAAAATCGGTGAATGATCCTTACATGGATTTTGGATCCGGCCAGTTCATCTGGCGATTATCTGAAGACCCCCTCCACGGGTATGTTGCTGCCAGCGACAGTCGTCGTGATGGGCAGGCTATCGGTTTTTAGGACAGTACAGGCAGCGATTGGCTGCCTTTTTACAGTAATGCAGGGTGAGATTAAATTTTTTGCCCGTTTTCTCCGGAGCTATTGTTTTGTTGCCACGGGCTGAATTCCGGTAACGGGTATTATTGACTGCCAGTCCGCACTACTGGTAACGACTGACTGACAACCATCCATACCGCAAGACAAATAATGACGGCTCCCGGTAAAAAACCCCGGTTTATGGTTTCGCCCAGGATCAGGTATCCCCACAGTACGGCAAATGGCGGGATTAAGAAGGTTACCGTTAATGAACGTAACGGGCCGATATCGGTAATCAGCCGAAAATAGAGAATATAAGCCAGAGCAGTACAAAGCAAACCAACGGCTACCACGCTGAACCAGGCCCCAGTGTCTGACCAGTTGGCAGCGGCATCGATGTTGAGACTGCCGGCGAAAAAGGGCAACAGAATCAGCGATGCCCCAAGCTGGCTGCCGAAGGCCACTAGTTTCGGGTCCGGACTACCTTTTGCAGTGATCCAGCGGCGGGTCAGGAAGCCTGCTAATCCGTAGCATCCGGTCGCCACCAGGCAGGCAATAATACCCGCGAGGGTTCCGCTGGCCGTCTGAATTTCTCCGGCACGGATAATCATCAGGATACCGACAACACCTAGGATGACACCTGCCCACTTACGCCGATTCAGAGGTTCGTTAAACAGTAATAATCCGATTACAGCACCCATCAATGGAGTGGTGGCATTCAGTATTGCGGAATACCCTGTGGGAAGCCATCTTGCGGCCAGGCAATACATCAGAAACGGGATCCCTGAGTTAATTGCTCCGAGCAATAGTGCGGCGAGTAATTTACCCCGGAAGTTAAATGACGATTTACTTAGTAGCAGTATTACCGTCAGACCTGCCAGCCCAAATAGCACCCGCAAAAATGCGGTATTAATGGCACCGAACTGAGGTACCGCAATACGCATAAACAGAAAACTGGCTCCCCACAATGCGGCCAACAGAAATAAACGGCAATAATCAGTAATACGCATAGCGGCACCTCGTTATGTCATATAAATGGGCGAAACTCTGGTACAGAGCGGAGCCGGTACTGCACTTTAGCGTCTGAGTGTTGACGGCGACAAACCAGAATTTCTTTTATAATTAAGTTTTTCTAATTCATTATCGGTGAGTGAATAATGAAACTGCCTCCTATGAATGCATTGGTGTGTTTTGAAGCGGCTGCGCGACATCTGAGTATCACTAAAGCTGCCGAAGAGCTGTTTGTGACGGCTAGTGCAGTCAGCCAGCAGGTGGCAAAACTGGAAGCGATCACCGGCGTTCGCTTGTTTATCCGTAGCCCACGACGGCTGGAACTGACCACGGAAGGACGTGTGTATTTGCGGGCCATCCGTCCGGCATTTTTACAGATAGAAGAGGCCACCCAACGTTTGACCGAAGAGTCCCGGCAGCAACGAATCAGTCTTAGCTGTACCAGTGGATTTGCGGTTCAGTGGTTACTGCCGCGTCTGCCGGAATTTGAAGCGGCAAATCCGGGGGTGGAAATAGTGATTAATACCACTCACCGGAAGGTCGACTTACTCTCTGAAGGTTTTGATTTTGCGGTCCGTCATGGCATCGGAAATTATCCGGGGCTGGTCAGTGAATGCCTGATTCATGATCCATTATGGCCGGTATGTAGCCCGCAACTGCTCTCTTCACAGGATTTACGCATCAGTCCTGAGCAACTTAGCGGTTATCCGTTGTTACATGATGAACACCGGGCCGACTGGGCTCTGTGGTTTGAAGCCTGCGGTATTGGCAGAGAGCAGGCTGAACGTGGGCCGGTATTTATCGATTCCAACGGGGTGATTGAGGCTGCTAAAGCGGGTAGAGGCATAGCTTTGGTCCGCCGGACATTGATTACTGAGGAACTGAGTGACGGGACACTGATTTGCCCGTTATTCAGGCCGGTTGATTCTCCTCTGGCTTATTTTCTGGTCTGTGATGAGTCAGCACTGTTACTGCCGGTAAATCGCCGTTTTCGCGACTGGATCTCTACGCGCGCCGCAGCAGACAGCCATTCGTTTCAGGCAGTCTGTGGTGATTAATGCTCCGGTGCAAGGCTGGAATTAGTCGTGGCTGGCTGTGGAGTTACCCACAGTACCAGCCGTGTATTTCAGTAACTCGTCAATAAAGACCCGTACCCTGGCCTGCAAAAATTTTCGGCTCGGGTAAATGGCATGTACAGCAATCTCAGCAGTTCCGATTTCAGGTAATACTTCCAGAATCTGGCCTTCCTGCAGCTCACGTTCAACAATAAAAGTGGGTAACAGCCCGATACCTAGTCCCTCTGTGGCCGCAATCCGGATGGCATCGCCACTGTCAAAGCGTAAATAATGGTTGCCCTGAACATTCACTGAATGGCCTTGCTGGTCAGTGAAAGTCCACTGAGTGGGGGAGATTCCCAGCCCGTAAACCAGCCTCCGGTGCTGATCGAGTTCGGCAATTGTTTGAGGCACTCCCTGTGTTTCGAGATAACTGGCGGAAGCAAAAAGCCTTGGCCTTGAGCGTTCAATGACCCGGCTAATATATTCCGTGCTGGTATGAGCGTCTCCCACCCTGATTGCCAGATCAAATCCTTCTTCTGCCAGATCAACTATCCGATCGGTAAAACTGATCTCGACCTTCAGCCAGGGATTCGCGGAAAGAAACTGGCTAAGAAACGGAATAATGATCGCTTTTCCGTAGCCCTCAGACACTGTCAGTTTCAGGATGCCGCGTGGGGATTGAGAACCCTGGCGCACGCTGGCTTCGGCTTCTTCCACGCTTTCAATAATTTGCTGGCAGCGGTTAAAAAACTCTTCTCCTTCCGTGGTCAACGACAATTTTCGGGTGGTTCGGTGGAATAAGCGGGTTTGCAGCCAGGTTTCAAGCCGTGTCACAGCTTTACCTGCGGCAGAGCGTGTCAGCCCCACAGAGGCACCTCCTGCGACAAAACTTCCGGCCTTAGCTACGGCAATAAATATTCGCACGGCTTTCAGATCGAGCTCAGAGGATAACATAGCGGATTTGGGGATTTTTGATACGCTCATTGGGGAAGCACATTCGCCAGTTATGGCCATATGATAAGGATTGTTGAATATTAAACCAGAAGGTAAGCAAATGCTCCCGCAACAAGCAAAAAAAGCCCTGGCAGGTTGGGTCGAAGCCGCAGCCCCGGTAGTACAAAAACTAAATGGTGAAACAGAGATGGAGTGGCCGGAGGTTCGACGTCAGTATATGAGTGGGTTGAGCCGGTTGTTTCCGGCGGTAAGTGGCGTAGTTTATCAAAATAGCTCGCTGGGAGAGGTGCCGGTACTCAGTGTTATCCCTGAAGAGAGCATCAGTGACACAGTGGTACTGTATATTCATGGTGGTGGCTACGTGCATGGCGGTACCGAAGCGTACTGTGGCCTGGCTGGCCGGCTTGCCCGCCAGCTGTCAGCCACGGTATATCTGCCCGACTATCGTCAGGCTCCGGATTTCCCTTTCCCGGTGCCGTTAGAGGATGTGTTTGCCGTCTACCGGGCCCTGATTTCAGGGGGAGCAGAGGCAAATAAACTGGTGCTGGTGGGAGATTCCGCCGGAGGAGCGATGGTAGTGACGATGATGCGTAAAGCCCGCGATGCCGGTATTCCTTTACCGGCTGCAGGGGTGGCATTTTCTCCCTGGGCCAATCTGACTCATAGTGGCAAGTCTGCCAGCGTCCGGGATGGCTTGGATCCGCTATGTAGTACTGATTTCCTGAATATTCTGGCGCGAACTTTCCTTGCAGGAGAACTGCCGACTCATCCGGATGCTTCTCCGGTATATGCGGATCTGCACGGCTTGTCACCGGTAATGATTCAGGCAGGTGAAAACGAGGTGATGCTCAGTGACGCCATCCGGCTGGCGGGGAATCTGGCCGAAGCAAGGGTCCGTACCACACTCGAAGTCTGGCCGGAGATGTTTCATGTCTGGCACTTGTTCGCCGGTATACTCCCGGAAGCAGAAAAAGCACTGTGTAATGCCGTTCGTTTTCTGGAGGATGCTCTGGAACAGGCCCGAGGGTAAATACTGAGAAAATGGTGACAATCGGCTGGCGGATACGTCAGCCTGGCAAATACAACAGACGGACACGGGTGACAAAACTGCGTAATCCACTACAGTGATAGTTGCTTACCAGAAGAAGAGGGTTGTCCGGAATAATGTCCAAAACCAGTAAGTTCCCGTTATTGACAATGCTATCACCCGTCGTGCGTCAACGTTTACCTTTTGCGGGACGTGTCGGTGTCTGCTGTGGTTTACCGGTAATGATTGGCTATTTTGCGGGGAATATTCACCTGGGGTTACTGGCCACTTTGGGTTCGTTCACGGCACTCTATGGCAGTGATCGCCCTTTTATCAACCGTGGCTGGTATCTGGCCGTGGTGGCTCTGTTACTGGCGGTGGTAGTGATGCTGGGGATGGTGCCCGGGAATTCGCCCTGGGCCGCGGTACTGGTTGTGTCAGCGATTTCAACCATTGCTACATTTATATGCAATGCTACCCGTGTAGGGGCTCCCGGGGCTTATATGTTTGCTCTGGCCTGTGCCAGCGGTACCGGAATAGCGGCTGTGTCATCAAATCCCTGGCAAAGTGGTTTGTGGGTGCTGTTAGGTGGGGGGATATCCTGGGTTGTTCACATGTCAGAAGCCCTGTTTCACCGTTACAAACCGGAGCAAACGGCAGTGGTTGGGGCCGCAAATGCCGTCAGTCAGTTTGCGGCCTGTCGGGAAATTCAGCGGCGTAAACAGTTAAGACTGGATGCCTCTCAGAAGATTGACAATGCCTGGATGACATTGCTAAACCGGCAGTCCGTCAAGACCAGACACACTCCCTGTATTCAGTATTTAATCTTTTTGACTCAGCAACTTAGCCAGATTATCGCCAGGGCTGAAATGACTGCTGTTGCAGACAAAACCGGTGATGATATTTTGTCGCAACAGGCAAAAAAAATTGCTCAGTCTGCGACGACAGCCTCCAAAACGTGCCTGCAGATGGATACCCCAGTGGTATTGCCTGAGGTACAGTCTGGCTTACGTTTTTGTCAGGAGAATCTGTTCCTTTGGTCTGTTCCCTTCCAGATGGCATTACGTGTCTGTCTGGCAACACTGGTTGCCGGGGCAGTAGGGGCGTGGCTTGGGCTAAATCATGCTTACTGGGTAATGGCAGCCGTGGTGGTGGTGCTTAATCAGCCTTATGGCTGGCCCGGCACAACCCGGCGTGCAATTTATCGGGTGGTTGGGACCCTGGCAGGAATTTTACTGGCCTGGGGAGTTCTGTCACTTCATCCTGAGGGATTATGGATAGCCCTGATAGTTGGGGTACTGCAATTTATTATCCAGATATTTGTGGTGGTTCAGTATGCGATAGCCGCCATTTTTATTACAACGTTTAGTATGTTGATAACGCTCGGTGGGGGTGGCTTGCAGCAACTCAACGAGTTGCTGGGTGCCAGGGCGCTGGATACGGCCATCGGTTGTGGTGTAGCGATTGCAGTCTTTATGCTGATGCTGCCGTGTACTGCTCTTTACCAGGTGTTTGCTGAAATGCGGGCGACACTGATGGCCGCTCAGCGTTTAGCAGAAAGTCTGTCGCAGGAAAACCACTTAACCTCATCTGTGCTTAGTCGCAGGATTAGCTTGCGGCGCCGGTTGCTTTCACTGCAGCAGACCGCTGATGACGATGTTGATGCGGCGAAATTGCGTCATCCCAAAATAGAGCCGCTGGTAAAGGCGGTAAGTGCCAGCAAAACGCTGTCATGGAAATTATTAGCTGCCGCCAGCTATACCACCGATCACCACACGCCAGATGGCCATGAAGCTCCGTTAAATGAGGCTCAGTACCAGCAAATTTCCTGTCGTATTAAGGATCTGCTGCAGTCTGAAAATACAAAGAAAAGGTTGGATAGTCACGCGGATTACGGTTTTCTACAGCAAGAGCTTGATAACCTCGAACAGGCATATCGGCAGCTTCAACCCTGGCGGCGGTGGGGAGATCAGGGCGCACGGCCTGTGGTTTAACTGATGTATTCTTTAAAACTTTCTTCCACCGGGCAGGTGCCCGAAGGGGACCATAGCAATGACAGAAAAATCGATAATCGATGAACTGGCGCCAAAAGGTCGCCTGAGGGTGGCCATTAATTACGGAAACCCGGTGCTGGCACAGCAGGATGAAGCCGGGCAGCCGAAGGGGATTTCGGCAAAGCTTGCCGGAGAGCTGGCGCAGGAACTGGGTCTGTCTGTTGAATGGATTGCATTTGATGCTGCCGGCCGGGTCTTTGCCACCGTGGATGATGATTGCTGGGACATTGCCTTTCTGGCTATCGATTCGTTACGGGCAGAGAAAATCGCTTTCAGCCAGCCCTATGTCACCATTTCAGGGACTTATCTGGTGCCAGCCGGTTCAGATTTTAAGCAGGTGGCCGATCTGGACCAGCAAGGAGTGACTATCTCTATCGAGCGTGGCGCTGCCTATGATTTGTTTCTTAGCCGCCAGTTGCAGCATGCGGAAATTAACAGGGTTGATACTGCGTCGTTAGCGATTGAGGCATTTATGGCTCACGAGGCGGATGCGGTGGCCGGTCTACGCTATCAGCTACAGGCTTATGCACAACAAAACAGTGGGTTTCGGTTAACGGTAGATGATTTTACCCATATCCATCAGGCGATGGCGGTCCCCCGGCTGCGGACAGCCGCCGCAGCTTATGTCAGTGATTTTATCCTGCGTAAAAAACAGAGCGGATATGTGAAGGCGTCACTGGTCGCCAACGGGCAGCCAGAATCGCTGGCGGCTGAGTGAAGACCCGTATTAGTTACTTAGTACAGACTAATATCCATCACTATTGGACAGTAATAAATCCGGCACGCGTAAAAATACAGGTTATTCTAAAACGTCTATCTAAATCAGAGCTATCTACCGATATATCTCTGCCCGCAACCTAAAACGTACAGAGATAAGAAAAAGAACAGTCAGGGAAAATTCATTAGCCTGCAATTGACAGAAACTATATCAAAAAAATAATTCAATCGATAAGAAGGATTTATGTACAAGGTCGAACGGACCACAAATAATCTGAGCTCGCTACATGAAGTTTCTTTTAGCAGATTAGGTTTCACAGAAAGAAATAATCTACAGGAATGGATAGCGAAAAATCCTCAGATCCTAACTCGTGATAACGATGATGAATTGTTGATAATTCAAAAAGAATTTGCCGGATTTGATGAAACGAAAGAGCGGTTGGACCTACTCGCCCTGGATAAAAAAGGTAATTTAGTTATTATTGAGAATAAGCTTGATGACTCTGGACGTGATGTCATATGGCAGGCGCTTAAGTATGCAGGATACTGTGCCAATTTACGTCAGGAAAGTGTGGTAGACATCTTCCAACGCTATCTTGACCGATACGAACCATCAGAAAAAGGTCATGCAGAAGATATCATTGCAGAATTTTTAGGATGGGAAAGTATCAAAGATGGCATACTCAATCGTAAGACAACTCAACGTGTGATCATGGTTGCAGCAAATAATAACGTGCACCATAATGTTAATATTTGACACCACCATACCCAAAATAAATGGTATCGCAGTCCATTTATATTTAAACTTATAAAAAAGAAGGATTAGAAAGCATTTACCATAGCGTCTTCTTGAGCGCAGCGTATAAAAATCCCGTAAAGTACGGGCCTGAGCAATAGAGAACTTACCTGGCAACAGTTTTCGTCAGTACAGCCCACAACAGATGGCGAATCCAGACAGTGAATTTTGATGAGGGTACAAACAGTTCAGAACGTAATCTAATGAATCTCTGATTCTTTTTAACAAAAGGCCTGACTATTTTTTCAAACTCTTCAAGCCCACTATGTATATCATTGCCACACGCACCAATGGACTCTCCCAAAGCAACGCCACCAATCATCCCGGCAGAAGCCCCCATGCCAGAATATAGCGTTAAGCACCACGCAGCATCTCCGACAAGCACAACTCTTCCCTTAGACCACTTAGGCATCTTAACCATATTCACAGAGTCAAAGACGTAATCCTGAGTGCCGGATAATTCACCCAGCACTGAAGATATAATCCCGTCATAATCCAGACTGCCGAATATCTTGCGCAGGCCTTCAGCTGAAAGGTTTTCTCCTGACTGTGGATGGACTTTATTACGGAAAGAGAAAAGCGCTGTCGGCGGAATATCCGAAAGAGGGAATACAGTCAGAGACCGGCCTTCTTTAGCCATAAGAATACCATCACCTTGCCCAAATCCTTTTAGCTGTGCTGATAGCGGGAATGCGAAAAGCGATGTTCCTACGGGGTCCAGAAACTCATCATCGCTGCCAAAAACCATCCTTCTGACGCTGGATCTTACTCCATCTGCGCCAACAACAAGGTCATAAATCCCAGTATGATCATCACTATCCCCGGTTCTCATGGTTACAGAGACACTTTCTGGGTTATTGATGATACTCACAGGGACTGTATTGAACTTAACCTCAACGTCATCGCCCAGAACAGTCCATAAAGCCTCTTCGATATCTCCCCGTATTAAAGCAACAGGAGCATTGGTTTCGTTTGTTATATCCCTGATAGCTTTACGTGACCCATCTTCAGCCACATCCCAGAACTGGGACTTATTCGGTGTCCGGTTCGGCATATACTGCAATGCCCCGAGCTTCCTGGCAGCATCCTTTCCATCTTCGCGCAACCCGATAAAGTAACCACCTGTTCTTCTGGACTGTGAACGCTCAATAACAGTCACAGTCCATCCTTTTTTTCTCAGCTCAATGGCTGAAGACATACCACTGATGCCTAATCCAATAATCAGAGCTTTATACGACATACGACCTCATTTTGTTGAAACCAGAATATACAGATACTCAGTATAGCATTTACCATAAAGCGCATCTTGCGCGCACCTCTCAGACGGCCTCAGCGCGGTTCTAAGGCTTAAGCCGTAAAAAATCCTGTGTCTTACCCCCCCGGTAAACCTCCCAGAATAGCTCAGATGAATTCTGACGCTATGAATTGTTATGCACCCAACTGAGTAGCGTCTGGTTTCGTAGCTGAATGGCAACCAAACAGCTAAAACACTGTCCGATCACCTCATCGAAAACAGTGAATGGGCAAATAAATTTTTTATTTGTCTGCGAAGCGTTGGGAGAGTGTCGGGATGCAAACCTGACGATAAGAATGTGTAGCGGTACTCCAAGCACATATATTGTCCTGGCGTTGGCGGTGCACTAAGCAAACATCTTGTCCTGACCTTCGTTTTGATGCCGGCACAAGATGGCGGTGCTACAAAACATTTACTGTCCCGTAATTAATATCCCTAGGGTATCTAAAAGTTATCTCATAGTTATCCGTAAAAGATACCCAAGGGCGCGATAAAAACAGAAATAAAAAACCGCCCTATAGGCTAACACCGTTCACTTAAGATGTTTTGAGTGAACGGAATATTGGTTTGGATATTAGAACGGTCCTTCCTTTGGGCCGTTTTCTTTTCTCCGGCTGAATAAACCGTTTCACATTCTCCCGCATTTTGCGCAGTTTTGTCGGGATCGTCCCCGGTTTTCCCTGGCTACACAAAATGCTCTGCCAGCTCAGACATATTCGGAGTCCGGAAGAGTGTTCCATCGATAGCAAACAGGCGCAGGCCATGCCAGAGGTCATCTTTATCTTCCTGTTCGGCCCAGTGCCTTGCTGTAAAAGTGAAGAGTTCCCCCAGGGGACTATCGCTTAGACTCTGGCGGGCCTGAGCAATGGAGCTTGCCGCAGTTGTTTCCCTTTCCTGTGTGCTCAAGGACAGATCACGTTTTGTCACGACATCAGTGATAGAGTGATCGCGATAAAGTCCCATCCCCACGACCAGCCAGATAACTAGTTCTGCGGGGAGTTTACGTTTACCGATGATAGCTTTCTGGGTTGTTTCAGGCACCTGAGAAATCCGCTCATGTGTGATGGCACGCTGAAAGCAGGAAAGTGAAGCAGGCTCAGCCCAGGCCTGGGGGCCATCAAGCCAGGCTGAAAGCATAAAACAGCCCCGTCAAAAAATGATGGGGTTATTGTCGTATACCTGCCGGATCGTTCAACCGATCATTTTGCTTAACCGATCGGTGTTAGCCAGAGGCGGGTTCTTCTGAATAGTGGTGCCCGAACCCGGACAAATGTGTCAGGAACACATTTGCATTGCGTATCTACGCAACCCCGCAGGGGCGAGCCTCAGGGATGAGGCGAGTACATCGAACGTTGTTCGATGAAGAGTTCGGCGTTCTGAAAGCAAAAAACCCGCCAGAGGCGGGTTCTTCTAAATAGTGGTGCCCGAACCCGGACAAATGTGTCGGGAACACATTTGTATTGCGTATCTACGCAACCCCGCAGGGGCGAGCCTCAGGGATGAGGCGAGTCCATCGAACGTTGTTCGATGAAGAGTTCGGCGTTCTGAAAGCAAAAAACCCGCCAGAGGCGGGTTCTTCTAAAGAAGTGGTGCCCGAACTCGGAATCGAACCAAGGACACGGGGATTTTCAATCCCCTGCTCTACCGACTGAGCTATTCGGGCAACGGGGCGCATTAAACCGTAATGGCCCTGGCTCGTCAACACTTTTTACCGGGGGAAATGTAAAAATACCACTGACTGATTGCTTTCTATACGAAAACCCTCCTTTTGCTGTTTTTTCCTGCGGTAAACACCCGCAACAACGCCTGTGACGCTTTTTATTTTGTGATACCAGCCACAGTTCAACGATGAGACATCTTCCGTACCGCGTGTCTGCAAATTCACCGGAATGACACATTACTGTCATTTTCTCCGCTTAGGCTTGCCGCCATGAGATCGATCTCATTGGTCGTGGAGAAGTGATGAGTAATCTGAATACAGTCGCCAGGCTGGCCGGTGTGTCGCGGGCCACAGCGGCCCGGGCATTTTCCAGCCCAGAAATGGTACAGCCGGCGACCCGTGAAAAAATCTATGCCGCTGCGCAGCAGTCGGGGTTCCGCATCAACCTGGTCGCCCGGCAGCTGCGTACCAGCACCACTCACCTGATTGGCGTGATGGTGCCGACACTCGATAACCCGGTATTTAACGAGCAACTCAGTGCCATGGAACAAGTGGCCCGTCAGGCAGGCTATTCATTACTGGTCGCCACCACCGGCTATGACCCAAAGCGTGAGCAGCAAACCCTTGAGCAGATGCTGTCGCGACAGGTCGACGGACTGGTAATGACGGTAGCCAGCAGCGGAGAGCAGTTGAGCGAATCAGGCACTGGCTGGCCGCCGTTGCCGGTGGTACTGGTGCACAACGAGTCTGCTGCCGGAGAAGTGGTCTGCCTGAGTATCGATAACTGCCGTGCCATGGCCGAAGCCACCCGTTATTTGCAACAGCAAGGGCATACGCGGATTGCCATGGTCGCCGGGCCGTTGCAGCAGTCTGACCGGGCAGCGAGGCGATATCAGGGATATTGGCAGGCAATGACTGAGGCCGGACTGGTTCCCGTTCCATTGATCGAAATGCCGGAACATACCCGCAGTGATGCGGGTTATCTGCAGGAGTTACTGGATAGCCCACAACCGCTGACTGCGGTGTTGTGTTCAAACGATCTGCTGGCGATCAGTCTGATCGGCCAACTGCAACGGCGTGGAATCCATGTCCCCCGGGATCTGTCGGTGGTCGGTTTCGATGGCATCGCCCTCGGGCAGATGGTGACACCGTCATTGTGTTCGGTGGTACAGCCGCGTGAAGCACTGGGTGCCGGTGCTGTCAGCACTCTCTTACAACTTATTCAGGGCCAGCAGGCGGTATCACGTCAGCTGGATTTTGAAATTCGTCAGGGGGAAAGCGTGGCTGCCCCCCGGAATATTGCCCACACCAGAGGAAATTATGAATAAATCTGTTTTTGTCCGCAGTGCTTTGCTGGCGACTTCGCTGGTTATCACCGCCCAGGCCCAGGCCGCTGTATCGACCGCCATCTGTTACAACTGTCCGCCGGAATGGGCTGACTGGGGAACCCAGCTCAAACATATCCGTCAGGACCTGGGGATTCAGGTGCCGCAGGACGATAAAAACTCCGGCCAGGCCCTGGCACAACTGGTGGCAGAAAAAAATAATCCGGTGGCCGATGTTGCTTATCTGGGCATTACCTTTGGTATCCAGGCGGCAAAATCAGGAGTGGTGGAAGGTTACAAGCCGGCCAACTGGGATCAGATCCCCAAAGATATGAAGGATCCCGATGGGAAGTGGATTGCACTTCATTCAGGGACTATTGGCTTTATGGTGAATGTAGATGCGCTGGGAGGACTGCCGGTTCCCCATTCCTGGAAAGATCTGCTGAAGCCGGAATATAAAGGAATGATCGGTTATCTGGATCCGGCCAGTGCTTTTGTGGGTTATGCCGCCGCAGTAGCCGTGAATCAGGCAATGGGCGGTTCATTAAATAATTTCAGCCCGGCAATTCACTACTTTCAGGAGTTAAGTAAAAACAGCCCGATCGTGCCGAAACAGACAGCTTATGCACGGGTACTTTCCGGTGAGATTCCGATTCTGTTGGACTATGACTTTAATGCCTACCGGGCACGTTATACCGATAAAGCCAATGTACAGTTTGTGATCCCTCAGGAAGGGACCATCCAGGTACCTTATGTGATAAGTCTGGTTAAAAATGCCCCGCACCTGGCTGAAGGCAAGAAGATTATTGACTATGTTCTGTCGCCAAAAGGGCAGCAGTTGTGGGCAAATGCCTGGTTACGTCCGGTGATAGAAACCGCAGGAATGAGTAAAAAAGGTTTCCTGCCAGACAGCGATTATGCCAGGGCACATACCGTGAATTACCAGCAAATGGCGGATGTACAAAAGGCATTTTCTGCAGAATATCTGAGTGAGGTTCACTAAATGCGGCAGTTGTTCGCCGGACAGTCCCCTGCACGACGGGGGCTGTCAACCAGAAGGTTACGGCCGGGCGTGCGAATCTATGCGCTGGCACCGGCACTGACGGTATTCGTCGCCTTCTGGGCAATCCCCTTTGTTTATCTGGTCGTGATGGGTACTGAACCGGATAACAGCACCCATCTTAATGCTTATCTGACGGTCCTCACGCGGTCACGTTATCTGAGCAGTCTGGGCACCACATTGCTGTTATCGGCAGTAGTTTCGGTGGTGGCCGTCGCTATCAGTGCGGTGGTGGCTTGTTATCTGGCCCGCCATGCAGTACCCGGTAAAGGGGTGCTGTTGGCTCTGCTGACTTTCCCGTTAGCATTTCCCGGAGTGGTCGTCGGATTTCTGATGGTGATGCTGGGAGGACGTCAGGGATTACTGGCGCAACTGAGTGTTCTGCTGACGGGGGAGCGGTTCACCTTTGCTTATAGTCTGGGCGGATTATTCCTTGGTTATCTCTATTTTTCGATTCCACGGGTCATTATGACCCTGTATGCCGCCTGTGAAAAACTGGATGTCTCGCTGGAAGAAGCGGCCAGGGCCATGGGGGCAGGGCCATTACAGATCACCCGTGATGTTATTTTACCGGGGCTGGCTCCGGCACTGATTGCCAGTACCGCGCTTTGTTTTGCGACCAGTGTCGGTGCTTTTGGAACCGCCTTTACCCTGGGAACCCAGCTAAACGTGCTGCCGCTGACGATTTATGGTGAATTCACCAATTATGCCAATTTTGCCACCGCCGCCGCATTGTCGGTGATTCTCGGTGCGATTACCTGGGGCGTATTACTGCTGGCCAGGCGTCTGGCGGAAATCCCTGCGGGAGGTTCAGCATGAAGAAACTATTATCTGGCGGCCAGGCATTGCTGACCCTGTTGGTATGCCTGTTTCTGATAGTCCCGGTGGTGATGTCGGTGATGACAGGCTTTATGCAGAACGCATTTCGCGGTATCAGCGGTGGATTCACGCTTCACTGGCTGGCGGATGTGTGGTCGATGTATTCCGGCACTTTCTGGCTGACGCTGAAAATTGCGCTGGCCTGCCTGGTATGTAACCTGTTGCTGGGGATACCGGCGGCCTGGGGATTGCTAAAACTACCACGGCGCCAGCAGACAGTCATTGAAGAGTGTCTGCTCCTGCCGGTTGCCATTCCCGGGCTGGCGACGGCTTTGGGTATGCTGCTGTTGTATGGCCGGTTTCATGATTTTCGCGCTAGCTGGCTGTTTATTCTGAGCGGTCACGTGTTGTTTACCCTGCCATTTATGGTACGTCCGGTGCTGGCAGTGATGAAGTCATCAGGAATTTCGGTGATGGAAGAGGCGGCATCCAGCCTGGGTGCCGGCAGCCTGTACCGGTTGATGACGGTGGTGATCCCTAACTGCTGGTCGGGGATTATAGCCGGGGCATTTATGGTCATTACCTTGTCGATTGGCGAATTCAATATTACCTGGATGCTGCATACGCCGCTCACCAAAACTCTGCCGGTCGGGTTGGCCGACAGCTATGCCTCAATGCGGCTGGAAAACGGTTCTTCGTACACCACCTTATTCCTGATCATGATCATGCCGCTACTGACGGCTATGTATGCTTTACCCCGACTGCAAAAACGATTTTTTCGGGACAATAAATAGAGGAGAGAGACGATGTCTCAGCCTGTGGGTATCCGGTTAACCGATTGTTCCCGGACCTTTAATCAACATATTGCCTTGCACCCGCTCAGCCTGGAGATTATCCCGGGAGAAACCCTGGTGCTGTTGGGCCCGTCCGGATGTGGCAAGACCACGACTCTGCGGATTATCAGTGGACTGGAACAGTGTGATGCTGGTGGTCAAATCTGGTTTGGTGATCGTAATGTCACGAATATCGCCATCGAAAAGCGTCATGTGGGTATGGTGTTTCAGAATTACGCACTGTTTCCTCATTTGAATGTGGCGCAGAACGTTGCCTATGGCCTGAAGATCCAAAAGCTGCCCTCTGAGGTCATCCGCTCAAGGGTGGCAGAAATGCTGGAGATGGTGGATCTGAGCGCACTGGCTCAGCGTCCGGTACAGGCGCTCTCCGGGGGACAAAAACAGCGGGTTGCTTTGGCGCGGGCGATGGCTGCCAGACCCGGCGTTTTATTGTTCGACGAACCTCTGGCGGCCCTGGATGCACAGCTCCGTGACCGGTTACGGGATGATATTGGTCGGTTACTCAACCGGCTGTCGATCACTGCCGTTTATGTCACCCATGACCAGCAGGAAGCCATGGCGCTGGGAGACCGGATTGCGGTGATGAATCAGGGGCGTATCGAACAAATTGGAACTCCCCGCGAAGTTTATCACCATCCGGAAACGGCATTCGTGGCCGACTTTATCGGTGCCATAAACCGAATCGGCGATCATTATTGCCGGCCGGAGGATATTCGTCTGGGAAGTATCAGCGGAGCCACACTGACTGGTCAGGTGGTGGAGAGCGTGTTTCTCGGGCAGGTGTTGAGGGTTACCGTGGATACCGGCAGCCAGCATAAGGTCAGTGTTGATTGTCCGCCGCGTGAACAATGGCATGCGGGGCAGCATGTCGGTTTGCATCTGGCGGGAGAGGCGTTATTCAGGGCAGGGAAAAGGATGTGAACAGTATGACAGATACTCCATTCACACTGGTGCAAATCAGTGACTTACATATTAAAGCTGCGGGTCAACTAACCTATAAAGTTGTCGATACTTATCATGCGCTGCAGCAGGTGATTGATCAGATTAACCGGATGCGGCCAGCAGCGGATGCGGTAGTGATTACCGGGGATTTAACCGATTTTGGCCGCGATGATGAATACCGTCAGGTGCGGCAGTTGCTGGATACACTACAGATGCCGTGGTTTGCCATTCCGGGGAACCATGATGACCGACAGGCCTTTTATCGTGCTTTTGCTGATAAGTCATGGTGTCCGCTTCCGGCACCCGCACTGAACTGGGTGAGCGACAATTTTCCGGTACGACTGATTGGCCTCGATTCAACGATTCCCGGGAAACCTGGCGGCATGCTCGATTCACAGACATTGCAGTGGCTGGATGAGATATTACAGCAGGCACCTGACAGACCCACGATGGTTATGCTGCACCACCCACCGTTTGTTAGTGGAATCGGCCATATGGACCGGCAGCGCCTGGAAAATCCTGATGATTTACAGAAGATTACCAGCAGGCATCCGCAGGTGGTTCGCCTGCTGTGTGGCCATGTTCACCGTTATATGGTCAGTAGTCTTGGAAACACGCTGGTATGCACGGCCCCCGGTACCTCTCATCAGGTCGCGCCGGATTTCAGCGCTGACGGCGCCGCCTGTTTTGTGCTGGAGCCAGCAGGCTTTCTGGTGCATCGCTGGCAGCCGTTACAGCCACTGGTGACGCATTATCTGCCCGTTGGAAGCTATCCGGGACCCTGGCCATTTTATGATGAGAAAGGGCAGTTGATTGACTAACAAGGTTGACTCCGGGCCAGCAGGCCCGGTGACGGGGTTAACTGAGGGCACCGTTTTGTCGGCATAACGCCATTTGCAGGATATCTTCTGCTAACCGTCGCGCGGTAGCAATATCCTGCAGGTTACGTTTTACCAGTAATTTGCTCAGGCAGCCTTCCAGCACAAGTTCCAGCTGATCGGCCACCATGGTTGGGTTATCCAGTTCGAGAGCTATCAGGTTCTGGTGAGTATATTGCCAGGAAGCCTGTTTTTGTTGCTCGGCCACCTGATGAATCGGGTGGTGAGGCGCGGGAAACACGCTACAGGCGGCGATAAACAGGCAGCCGGGAAAACGACCGCGCTGCACATGCTCTTCCAGCAGGGTGTAACGCATCAGTAATTTTTGAATCTGGCTAAGTTCAGTATTGTGTTCAATCTGCTTTCGCCATTCGCCGATCTGGCGGCCATGAAATTCCAGTGCATCCCGCAGCAATATTTCTTCAGAAAGTGCTTCATCCGCGGTGATCCCCCGGTTCTGCAATTGCTGTTTCAGATTGCCGGTAACGGCCAGGCCTTGCTGCTCCAGAATGAGTAGTATCTGCTCATGTACTTGTTCCTGAGACACATTAACCTCCGTGAGTTCCACACCGGTCGTTAGCCGGTGCAGTTGGTTATGTTATTCAGCGCGCAGTTTCCGCAGATGGGCCAAAAACTGGCTGGCGTTCATATAGCCGGTGACCCGTGAATCAGGGATTTCATGTCCGTTGGCATCAAAAAACAGTAACGTTGGTAGCCCCAGCACATTCAGGTGCGTCAGCAGGGCGTTATCCTGTGCGCTGTTGGCCGTGACGTTGGCCTGTACCAGCCGGAACTGAGAAAACTCCTGTCGTACCTGTGGGTCGGTAAAGGTATATTTTTCGAACTCTTTACAGGCTACACACCAGTCAGCATATAAATCAACCATGGTGATTTTTCCCTGAGCCTGACTGAGTTGCTGTTGCAGATCAGCCACCGTGCCGATGTTTTGGAATGGCAGGGCCTGCTCCTGTGATGCCGTTACACCCGGGGTTGCGAAGGCCCAGTCCTGCAAAGGACGGGCGGCCACCAGGGCGGCCAGCAACCAGACAATCTGTAATACCCGCATCCAGCCTTTTGGACTTTTCAGGCTGAGTGCAAACGCCCAGCCAAAGAATGCCACCCCTAACAGGCTCCAGAGCCTCATTCCCCAGAGATCACCGGCGACGCGGTCGATCAGAAATACTGGTAATGCCAGGATAACAAAGCCAAAACCCTCTTTCACCGACTGCATCCACGGGCCACTTTTTGGCAGCAGTTTATTGCCAAACAGCGTCACAATAATCAACGGCAGCCCCATCCCCAGGGCGTAAAGGTACAGAGTACCGCCACCGGCCAGCATGTTACCGCTTTGGGCGATATATAGCAGGATGGCACTCAGCGGCGCAGTGGTGCAGGGCGAACAAATTAATCCCGCTAAAGCCCCCATCAGGAATACACCGCTAAGTGAACCGCCCTGCTGGCGGTTGCTCCAGAGTGTCAGCCGGGTTTGCAGAGATGAGGGCAGTTGCAGTGAGAACAGTCCAAACATCGACAAAGCCAGCAGGATAAACACCGCAGACAGGGTCAGTAATATGACAGGACTTTGCAGTGCTGCCTGAAAACGCAGCCCGGCAGCCGCGACGACGATACCCATCAAGGTGTAGGTTAGTGCCATGCCCTGCACATAGACGAAAGCCAGCAACAGAATTCGCGATGCTCTAACATCACGGCGTCCACCGAGGATGATGGCCGAAATTAGCGGGTACATCGGCAGTACGCACGGGGTGAAGGCAATACCGATGCCGATCAGCAGCGCCCACAACGGTGAAAAAGGTAACCGTGACACAGCGGGGCCGCTCTGAGGTTCCGGTACGGGTGCAGGTGTGGCAGCCGCCGTTGCCGGGGCCTCGCTGCGGGTTGTGCTGACCTGCGATAATGGAACCTCACGGGTTTCCGGAGGATAACAGAATCCGGCTGCCGCACATCCCTGATAACTGACCTTCAGGGTCGCTCCGGGAAGGGTGCTCTTCAGAGTTACGGGAATTTGAACATCCTGAGGAAAAATCTGACTTTTGCCGAAGAATTCATCTTCATGGGGTTGGCCGGGGGGAAGAGCAATCCCGGCGATCACCGTATCGCTGCCGGTGATACTGAATTGCTGACGATACAGGTAATAACCGGGTTTCACCTTCCAGCGCAGCACAACATTGTTGTTATTCTGGCTAAAATCAAAACCGAAGGCCTGATTCACCGTCACAAAATGTGGCGATGATCCGCTGTCGAATAAGCCCGCCTGCGCGTGCAGGCTGAAGAGAGTCAGTGCCAGTATAATCAGGCGAGTGAGGCGTGCAACCATGACAAGTATTCACTATCTCCGTGTTGTACAGGGATCACCAGTAATTCAGGGACATCGTAAGGATGTTCCTGTTTCAGCAGTGACAATAAGTCCTGTTGATGCTCCGTATCACTTTTAAAAATCAGTTGTACTTCTTCGGAACATTCCAGCTGTTCCTGCCAGTGATATATAGAGGTCATACCAGGCAGGAGATTAACGCATGCCGCAAGTTTACGGCGAATGGCCAGTCGCGCCAGAGCCGTTGCCGTCACTTTATCGGGGGTGGTGCATAACACAATAATGGCAGAGGATGGATTCATTGCGCACTCCTGAGTCAGGCTGGCATGATAGCATTTTTTTTCGGCAACAACAGAATGCAGACCGTAACAGAAAAATTCAGGGGGAGGGTGGGCAGGGAAGCTCCGGTCCGGCAGCTGAGGCCGGACCGGGACGTCGTTATTCGTTATCTTCGGTATAACGTTTAGCTTTGTACACCGGGTGCATCAGGTTATCGACCGAGAAAATATCATCCAGTTGCTCATTTGTCAGAAGCCCTCGTTCAAGTACGACTTCACGGACGCTTTTACCTGTTTCAGCACAGATTTTCCCGACAATATCACCATTGTGGTGGCCGATATACGGGTTCAGATAGGTCACAATACCGATAGAGCTGAATACGTATGACTCACAGATTTTCTGGTTAGCAGTAATGCCGGTGACACATTTTTCCAGCAGGTTAAAGCAGGCGTTACTCAGTATGCTGATGGACTCAAACAAAGCCTGACCAATCACCGGTTCCATCACATTCAGCTGTAGCTGTCCGGCTTCTGCAGCCATGGTCACGGTGGTGTCGTTGCCAATCACCTTAAAACAGACCTGGTTGACGACTTCCGGCACTACCGGGTTCACTTTAGCCGGCATGATGGATGAACCTGCCTGTAACTGTGGCAGGTTAATTTCGTTTAACCCGGCACGGGGACCGGAAGAAAGCAACCGCAGATCATTACAGATCTTCGACAACTTCACCGCCAGGCGTTTTAATGACGAGTGGACCATCACATAGGCACCACAATCAGAGGTCGCTTCAATCAGGTCTTCGGCAGCCACGACCGGAAGACGGCTGACGTCAGCCAGATGCCTGACGGCCAGTGGCTGATAACCGTCAGGTGTATTCAGGCGGGTACCAATAGCCGTGGCCCCGAGGTTCACTTCCAGCAATAACTCGCCGGTGCGCAGAATACTGCGGGTCTCTTCCCGCAGCAGTATGCTGAAAGCATTAAACTCCTGGCCGAGTGTCATCGGGACCGCATCCTGAAGCTGGGTACGGCCCATTTTCAGGATGGTTTTAAATTCTTCTGATTTGCGCTGGAAACCATCCGCCAGCGAATTGATGGCATCCACCAGTTTCAGTAGCGAGTTATACACCGCAATACGAAATCCGGTCGGGTAGGCGTCATTGGTTGACTGACACATATTGACGTGGTCATTGGGGTTAAGATACTGATATTCACCTTTATTATGGCCCATCAGCTCCAGACCGATATTCGCCAGCACCTCATTGGTATTCATATTTACCGAGGTTCCCGCACCGCCCTGATAGACATCGACCGGGAACTGATCCATACAGGTACCATTGTTCAGTACTTCATCACAGGCTCTGATTATCGTATCAGCAATATTACGGGGGATGGTTTGCAGATCCCGGTTGGCCATGGCTGCCGCTTTTTTCACCATTACCATGCCACGGACAAATTCAGGGATGTCACTGATTTTATTACTGCTGATGTAAAAGTTTTCAATTGCACGTAACGTATGAATTCCGTAATAAGCATCCGCCGGAACTTCTCGCATGCCGAGCAGGTCTTCTTCGATACGAATATTGTTAGCCATGTTAACCTTCTTGTGTGTGCTTTCTTACTGAAGCGATGTGTCACAGGTTATGTGATCATTTTGTTGTGAGTGTCTGATGCCGAGATTTTATCTGCATATCAGTTTATCAGCACGATCATCTTCTGTTTATAGATTAAATAAGCAATGCAGATCACTTTTCAATCACTTCTATTTAACATAACAGCTCAACGTGGCCCGATTTATGAAATACTGATAATACGAACAGCCGCAGGGCTAGTTATAACGAATTACCGTCGCGCGGTTGAAATCACTTTTTGTTATACCCATCTATAATTTTATCATCATTACGATGTGACTGATTTTGCTGCCCTGCCACATGGCGGGGCCTTCACTTACAGGAGACCGCCGTGCGCTGGTTACCGTTTATTCTCTTTTTTCTGCTCGCCTGGATCGAAATTTCGATATTTATTCAGGTCGCTCATGTGATTGGCGTTCTGCTGACGCTGATACTGGTGATTTTTACCTCTGCTGTTGGCATTTCCCTGGTCAAAAATCAGGGCATGAAAAATTTTATGTTATTACAGGAAAAGCTGGCCCGTCACGAAAATCCGGCCGCTGAGATGACCCGAAGTGTGTCTTTAATTATCGCTGGCTTTTTACTGGTATTACCGGGTTTTTTTACCGATTTTCTCGGACTTTTACTGCTACTGCCTCCGGTGCAGAAACATCTGACACTGAAAGTTATGCCATATCTGAAGGTGTGGCGGGGCGGCCCGGGGGCTGCTAATGACAGTGGTTTCACCGTTGAAGGGGAGTATGAACGTAAGTCGCAGGATGTGATTGAACATCAGGATGATAGTTCCTCCCGCAAGCCTTAACTCTGTCCGGCAGCACACCATCTTTGACTGATGCTGCCGGTCATCTGCTCCCACAGGTAACACAGTCTGCTGATGACGCAGACTTCTGTCCCGACTGCACTATTGAACAATTTCCTTTCTGAGACACATTCCGTTTCAGCACAATCCCCCCGAAATTGCCTTTACCAGAGTGGTTGTTGTCGAATTAAAAAAAATTATTTTTTTACCCTTGAAAGGCCTTTGTCCTGACCTTATCTCTGAAAGCACGAAGCCGGGAGGTATCGTGCCGGTATTCAACCTCAATAAACCAGTGACTGGGCATTTCAAAGGAGAGCTATCAAATGACAATTCGTCCATTGCACGATCGCGTTATCGTCAAGCGTAAAGAAGTAGAAGCTAAATCTGCTGGCGGCATCGTTCTGACCGGTTCTGCTGCGGGCAAATCTACCCGTGGTGAAGTGCTGGCCGTAGGCAATGGCCGCATCCTTGAAAGCGGCGAAGTTAAACCACTGGATGTGAAAGTGGGTGACGTTGTGATTTTCAACGAAGGTTACGGTGCAAAAGCTGAGAAAATTGATAATCAGGAAGTCCTGATCATCTCAGAGAACGACATCCTGGCCGTTGTGACAGAGTAATCTGGCAACCTATTCCACCAACGAACTCAATTTAAGGAATATTTCAAATGGCAGCTAAAGACGTAAAATTTGGTAGTGACGCGCGGGTAAAAATGCTGCGCGGTGTGAACGTACTGGCAGATGCAGTAAAAGTTACCCTGGGCCCGAAAGGCCGTAACGTTGTTCTGGATAAATCTTTTGGTGCACCGACCATCACTAAAGATGGTGTTTCTGTTGCCCGTGAAATCGAACTGGAAGACAAGTTCGAAAACATGGGAGCCCAGATGGTTAAAGAAGTGGCTTCTAAAGCTAACGACGCTGCCGGTGACGGTACCACTACTGCAACCGTTCTGGCCCAGTCTATCGTGAACGAAGGCCTGAAAGCTGTGGCTGCGGGTATGAACCCAATGGACCTGAAGCGTGGTATCGACAAAGCAGTCGTTGCTGCGGTTGAAAAACTGAAAGCTCTGTCTGTGCCTTGCTCAGACTCTAAAGCAGTGGCTCAGGTTGGTACTATTTCTGCAAACTCTGACGAATCAGTCGGTACTCTGATTGCTCAGGCGATGGAAAAAGTCGGTAAAGAAGGTGTTATCACCGTTGAAGAAGGTACCGGCCTGCAGGACGAGCTGGACGTGGTTGAAGGTATGCAGTTCGATCGTGGTTACCTGTCCCCTTACTTCATCAACAAACCAGAAACGGGTTCTGTTGAACTGGAGCAGCCTTTCATCCTGCTGGCTGACAAGAAAATCTCTAACATCCGTGAACTGCTGCCAGTTCTGGAAGCGGTAGCTAAAGCAGGTAAACCTCTGCTGATTATCGCTGAAGATGTTGAAGGTGAAGCGCTGGCGACTCTGGTAGTCAACACCATGCGTGGTATCGTTAAAGTCTCTGCGGTTAAAGCTCCTGGCTTTGGTGACCGTCGTAAAGCAATGCTGCAGGATATCGCTATCCTGACCGGTGGTACTGTTATCTCTGAAGAGATCGGTATGGAACTGGAAAAAGCTACCCTGGAAGATCTGGGTCAGGCTAAACGCGTTGTGATCAACAAAGATACCAGCACCATCATCGATGGTATTGGTGAAGAATCTGCCATCAAAGGCCGCGTCACTCAGATCCGTCAGCAGATCGAAGAAGCGACCTCTGATTACGACAAAGAAAAACTGCAGGAACGTGTAGCTAAACTGGCCGGCGGTGTTGCTGTGCTGAAAGTGGGTGCCGCAACTGAAGTTGAAATGAAAGAGAAAAAAGCCCGCGTTGAAGATGCCCTGCATGCGACCCGTGCTGCGGTAGAAGAAGGTGTGGTTGCTGGTGGTGGTGTGGCGCTGGTTCGTGTGGCTGCACAGATAGCTGGCCTGACCGGTCAAAATGAAGACCAGAACGTGGGTATCCGTGTTGCTCTGCGCGCGATGGAAGCTCCACTGCGTCAAATCGTTGCTAACGCCGGTGAAGAACCTTCTGTGGTTGCTGACAAAGTGAAAAACGGTGAAGGTAACTTCGGTTACAACGCTGCTACTGAAGAATACGGCAACATGATTGACTTCGGTATCCTGGACCCAACTAAAGTGACCCGTTCTGCTCTGCAGTACGCAGCTTCTGTTGCTGGTCTGATGATCACCACCGAATGTATGGTGACTGATCTGCCTAAAGATGACAAAGCTGACTTAGGTGCTGCTGGTGGTATGGGCGGCATGGGCGGTATGGGCGGCATGATGTAATTTACGTTGCACTTACTCTGTTAAGTGCACAAACAGAACGGCAACCGGTCCAGGTTGCCTTCTGTCGCATCATTTCTCCCCGGACCCGGTATCCTCAGGAACCGGGTCTTTTTTTTTCTTAAGACGGGTGTGTTAATACATTCAGAACAGGCATCATGTAACAATTTCGCGGCAAAGTATTTCGTGGCTGGTTTTTTAATTTTACCGGCGCTATGGTGTTAATCTGATTTGCGGATTATATTTCCCACTCTCTGGTTGAAAGCTGCCACGGTTGTCAGTTCTGGCATAATGAAAATAATGAGGAAGAATATGCGTTTAAAAATCTCTGCGGGGCTGTTTTTTGCCGCTGCAATGCTAACGGGATGTAGTTCTACCGGTAATCAACTGACTTCCAGTGGCGAGAGTGTACGTTTTGTGGATCAGCAACCCGCAGCACAGTGTAAATACCTGGGAACCGCCACCGGAGAACAGAGTAACTGGCTGTCTAACCAGGGCGCTGAAGGCGGGAACTCGATGCGCGGAGCAGCCAATGATTTACGTAACAAAGCGGCCGAAATGGGCGGTAATGTGATCTATGGCGCCAGCACTCCGGGGCTGTCTATTATTTCCAGTTTCGTGCCAGTGGCGACCAAAATGTCTGGTCAGATCTACAAGTGCCCTTAACATTCAGTTAGCCCGACGGTGGCTGTTGTATCCACCGTGGGTCAGGTGGCGACAGGCAGGAAAGGCTTTCCTGCCTGTGCTGTTTAATTCAGGCGTTTAAAGTCCTGATTAGCCTGATTTAGCTGACGGTTCAGTTTTTCAACATCCTGTTTTTCCTCCGCCACTTTTTCCTGGTATTTCTTTATCTTACTGCTGTTTCCACGGGCAACAGCCTGGTTCAGATCGTCTTCAGCTTCACGCAAATCCTGTTGTTTATCGGCGAGTTTCTTTTCTGCCCGGGTGATTTCCTGACGCGCATCATTCCGCACTGACTCCGGTGTACAATAAGTCTTCACCTCATCCAGTGCTTTCTGCAACCCTGCCAGCTGGGAACTGTTGTTATGTTGGCGCGCATAACTCATTTGTTTTTCAATCGCGTCACGTTTTTCGGCACAGGTTTCAGCGGCACTGGCTGCATTAATGGCCAGCAAAGCAATCAGGGTCATACTTAATGCGGTCAATGTCTTTTGCATAAATTATCCTTTGGTAGGGGTTATCCGTGGGGTGCCAACAATAATCACTCATAACGCTGTCGGGCCGCAGTGTCGGCCTGACAGTAATCACCGGATAATAGTGGTTTGTTGCAGAGTTTTAGCTGCGTTGGATCAGTAATTTTGGCCTTTCAGTGTTGTCTGAGTTGTAAATCCAGCGGGGTTTTGCTGGGCTCTCCACCAATCTCTCTTGCCAGTTTAGGTACCATATAGCCAGAAACCATGGTCAGCAGTTGGCGCATAATCTGCCGGGCCTTATCATCAGAAACATAAAAATGGGCTGCACCCTGTACCTTATCCAGCACATGCAGGTAGTAAGGCATGATTCCGGCATCAAACAGCGCATTACTAAGTTCAGCCAGCGTTGCGGCGTTATCATTCACCCCACGCAACAATACACTCTGGTTCAGTAAGGTGACACCACTGCGTTTCAGACGTCCCATGGCTTCCGCCAGTGAGCTGTCTATCTCATTAGCATGGTTGATATGGGCCACCATAATGACCTGTAACCGGGATTCCGCTAACCGGCGGCACAGTGCATCTGTGATCCTGGCCGGAATGACCACCGGTAAACGGCTGTGGATCCTTAAGCGGCGGATATGAGGGATAGCTTCCAGTTCAGTGATGAGCCAGTCCAGCTCGTGATCCTTAGCCATCAGTGGATCTCCGCCGGAAAAAATGATCTCATCCAGTTCCGGATGCTGGCTGATGTAGTCCAGTGCGGTACGCCAGTTTCGTTTGTTACCCTGATTGTCCTGATACGGGAAATGGCGACGGAAGCAGTAGCGGCAATTCACGGCACAGCCACCTTTTACCAGCAATAGTGCACGGTTACGGTATTTGTGAAGCAGACCAGGCACCGCGCTTTGCTGCTCTTCCAGCGGATCGGTACTGTAGCCCGGAGTGACAATAAACTCTTCCCGATCGGTGATTACCTGACGTAACAGCGGATCGTCAGGATTACCTTTTTCCATTCTCTGAATGAATGCGCGAGGCACCCGTAAGGCAAATAACCGGCGTGCGTCCGCTCCGGCATGTAATGCCGGCAGATGTTCCAGATCTAAAAGTTTCAGTAATTCATTGGGTTCGGTAACAACTTCCGCAAGTTGATGCAACCAATCTTCTCTGGAAGGGGTATTTAGGGTTACAATGTTTGCCATTTTTTTGGCTTAGTCCAGTATCCATTTGTCGAGGGCCTTCATGGCAACATATTCTAGCAACGATTTTCGTAACGGTCTTAAAATTATGTTAGATGGCGAACCTTATGCCATCGAAGCGAGTGAGTTTGTTAAACCAGGTAAAGGCCAGGCATTTGCGCGTGTAAAAATGCGTCGTCTACTGACCGGTAAACTGATTGAAAAGACATTTAAATCGACCGACACCGCAGAAGGTGCTGATGTTGTCGATGTTACCCTGACTTACCTGTACAACGATGGTGAGTTCTGGCACTTCATGAACAACAGTACTTTTGAACAGCTGGCCGCGGATGAAAAAGCCGTCGGTGAAAATGGCAAATGGTTGCAGGATCAGGCGGAATGTATCGTTACTCTGTGGAACGGTAACCCAATTACCATTACCCCGCCTAATTTCATCGAAGCAGAAATTACCGAAACCGATCCTGGCCTGAAAGGTGATACTGCGGGTACAGGGGGTAAACCTGCGACTCTGTCTACCGGTGCCGTGGTTAAAGTTCCACTTTTCGTACAGATTGGTGAAGTTATTAAAGTTGACACCCGTTCCGGCGAATACGTTTCCCGCGTTAAATAAGCCTTGTCAGGCGCATCCCCGGGATGCGCCTGAATCATGGATGGAAGAAAATGAAACAGCGATTCTGGAAGCTGCTGCTGCTCTGTTTACTGGCATCGGCACTGAGCGGATGTAATACTTTCCATGGTTTTGGTGAGGACGTTTCTCATCTGGGTAATGCCATCGCCAGGGCTGCGAACTAAAAACTAAATTTTGTGAACTACCTCATTCAGTTGGCGCACAAATTTCCAAATAGCAGCTATGCTTTAGTTGCTGGTCATTTTGTTGTCATTTCTGTCATGAGGGAATTTATATGATTGCTAAAGGCGTGTTAGCTCTGGTTTCGGTCATTCTGCTTTCTTCTGTTTTGACGGCTTGTAATACCACCCGTGGTGTTGGTGAAGATGTTGAAGCCGGGGGGAAAGCTATTCAACGCACAGCCCAGTAAAGCGTAATATTCTTTCTGTGTTACGGGGACGGCGCTGCCGGCCCCTCTTCTGAGTCATTCTTCCACTGGTTTTCTTTTCTTCTGAGTGACTTAACGGTCACTACCACTGAATCACTACCTGTAACGGTCCGGCGGCGGCCTGCGACAGAACACTAGTGCCTGTCAGACCGCCATTGTTTGTCGGTTAAGTTGCATGTAGACTTCCTCACTTTTGTGAGATCCGGAGTACCAGACATGAACGAAACCGCAACCTGGCAACCCAGTGCCCCTGTTGCTAATCTACTTAAACGTGCGGCTATTTTAGCGGATATCCGACGCTTTTTCGCAGATCGCGGTGTCCTTGAAGTTGATACTCCGGCGATGAGCCAGGCCACGGTTACCGATATTCATCTGGTCCCTTTCCAAACCCGTTTTGTTGGCCCGGGGGCTTCGCAGGGACTGGATTTATGGCTGATGACCAGCCCTGAATATCATATGAAGCGTCTGCTGGCTGCCGGCAGTGGTCCGATTTATCAGATGAACCGCAGTTTCCGTAACGAGGAAGCGGGCCGTCATCACAACCCTGAGTTCACTATGCTGGAGTGGTACCGTCCGCATTACGATATGTACCGGCTGATGAATGAGGTAGACGATCTGTTACAACAGATCCTTGAGTGCGACAGCGCAGAGACACTCTCTTATCAGCAGGCCTTTATTCGGTGTTTGAACGTCGATCCGCTATCGGCTGAAAAAGAGGCGTTGGTGACAGTTGCTGAAACGCTGGGGGTGGGTGATCTGGCTGCTGCAGAGGAGGACCGTGACACCCTGCTACAACTGTTATTTATGCTTGGGGTGGAGCCGAAGATTGGTCAGGATAAGCCGGCATTTGTCTACCATTTCCCGGCCTCTCAGGCGTCACTGGCCGAGATCAGTACCGAAGATCATCGTGTTGCCGAACGTTTTGAGGTCTATTACAAAGGTATTGAACTGGCAAATGGTTTCCGTGAACTGACCGATGCCCGTGAGCAACGTCAGCGCTTTATGCAGGATAACCGGCGACGTGCAGAGAAAGGCCTGCCACAACAGCCGATTGACCAGTTTCTGTTGGATGCACTGGAACACGGATTACCCGATTGTTCAGGCGTCGCGCTGGGGGTTGACCGGTTAATTATGCTGGCACTGAAAGCAGAATCACTGAGCGAAGTGATTGCCTTCCCGGTCGATCGCTGTTGATCCTTCGGGTTCTGCCCTCCGGCAGGACCCTCTGTTGCTGATCTCTGTTTTACACTTAACCGTCATAATCCACCGGATTTATAGGTTTTGGTGGCTGGCGTTCCCTGAGTAGCCGGGGATGCGCTACCTACTTTTTCCATTCTAACCTGGAACGGCGGGAAAGGCATTTCGATGTCATTCTGCTCAAAGCCGTGCAAAATCAGCTGATGAAGTTCATGGCGCAATGGCATCCGGTGTCCCATCTCCGCGGCATAAATACGCAATTCGAACAGCTGTATTCCTTGTTGCAGATCGACCAGGAAGGCTTCCGGAGCAGGCGTATCCAGTACGTAGCTGCAACGTTCAGAGGCCTGCTTAAGTATTTCTGTGACCAGCTCACTGTTCACGTGGGCGGGTGCCGGAATGGTCAGAACCACACGGGTCACTGCGTCGGACAGTGACCAGTTAACAAACTGCTCAGTAATAAACGCCTTGTTCGGCACAATAATTTCTTTGCGGTCCCAGTCGGTAATCGTGGTTGCACGGGTATTTATCCGGGAAATGGTGCCGGTCAGTTCACGGATGGTGACCGTATCACCGATACGGATCGGTTTTTCGAACAGAATAATCAGGCCGGAAATAAAGTTAGCAAAGATCTCCTGCAATCCGAAGCCCAGCCCGACACCCAAAGCCGCGACCAGCCATTGCAGTTTTGCCCAGTCGATACCCAGCATCGAAAACGCGGTCATCACCCCGATGATCATCAGTACATATTTGGTCAGTGTGGTGATGGCGTAACCGGTACCAGGAGTCAGGCTCAGGTGCTGCAGTATTGCTAGTTCCAGCAGGGCTGGCATATTTCTCACCAGTTGCAGGGTGATAACCAGCACCAGAATAGCAATCAGAACAGCTCCCAGGGTGACTGACTGAATATTTTCGCCGCCCTGCGAGGAAGAGACCTCCCACAGTGGGATATTCTCAAGGAAAGAAAAGGCTGAATGTAATTCAGACCATAACAGGATCAACGAAATCAGGGCTATCAGGGTCAGCAGGGAACGTACCAGACGCAGTGACTGTGCGCTGATGGTATCCAGATCGACTACCGGTTCATCAATCTCGTAACTTTCGGTGCCGGCCGCATGATGCTCTTTTTCTTCCTCTCCACTACGGGCACGACTGGCCAGTTTGTCGGCACGCTTCTGCCGGGCACGGTCAAATTCGATTCTGCGTCGCTGAATCAACATCCAGCGACGGATGATATGATAGACAACCAATAGCACAAACCAGATAGCCAGTGAACTTTCCAGCCGGGCAAGCAGTGCCTGAGAAGTTGCCAGGTAACCGACACAGGAGGCAAGGGCGGCGACCAGTGGGATGGCCATCATCACATCCCAGAGCAGGGTATTGGTCATATTGTCACTGTTGCCCTGCCGGTCAAAGTAGAGTGGCAGGCCGGCACGTTTCAGGGCATTAGTCACCACCGTGAGTGCAATACAGATACAGATAAAACTCAGACGACCAAGTGAAGCCGAGAATTGTCGATCCTCAAGGTTATCAAACGTAATCAGTACCATGATCAGCGGGACAATCACTCCAACGGTCAGTGAGTAATAACGCATTGCCCTGGCAACACTGGCCTGTGGCCAGCGAAAATGGGTAATAAACAATCCGTGGTTCCGGGCAAACGCGGCACTGATCATAAAGGCCCACAACACCGGCAAGGTGGCAGTCACCCCGTCGCCTATCGCGACAGCGATAGGGTAGGGCCAGGCATGCTGTAACCCGTAACCCAGCGCCGCCCATAGTACCGGCAGTGGCAGTGCCACCAGGATAGACCAGAAAACCGTCCGGACGGTCAGGCTAAAGCTGTCCAGAGTCACCTTGCCCACTTTCGCCGCGGCCCGTTCCAGAAAGGCACGGTAATGGCGGCGTGAGCTGATACTGACCGCCACCAGAAATAAGGCGCCAATCACCGGAAGGATGGATTCACGGGTAGTAAACATCATGATCAACGCTTTACCCAATTGGCTGAAGGTATCCAGCGAAATCAGCCGCGACAGGTCCTGAACGACCTGTACCGGATAGTGCAACGTGACGGGACCGACATCGGCAGTCCAGAACAAATAACGATGGGTGGCATCTTTAACTTCGTTTAATGCATCCTGAAGTTGCGTATTGGCAACTTTCAGTTTGGTAATTTCGAGGATCAAGGAATCGCATCCCGAAATCAGCGAGTTCAGTAATTCCCGCTGTGTTTTCAGTTGTTCATCCAAAATACGTGTCTGGTCGCTGGTCAGTGCTGCCCCGTTTTCCTGGGTAAGTGAGTGCAAACTTGCCTGGCGGTTAAGTAAATCCTCGTAGTGCAAACGTTGCACCCGTAGTTCTCCCATCTCGCTGTCAATCTGCTGAGATTTAGGGACTTCCGGTAACCTGGCGACCTGGGCACGCAGGGCTTCTCCCAGTAAGTTAGATTCCCCCAGCCATTGCGACTGTTCTCGCAAGGTGGTGAGTGCCTGACGTACCTGCAGGGTCTGGTTGGCGGCCAGGCGTTGTTGGGAGGCTACCAGATCCATTCGCTGCGCCTGCGCATTCAGGTCAGAGGAGAGATCACGGTTAATATTGAATTGATCACTGATACCCGGCGGCAGTTCACCACTGTTTTCTGCCAACTGTTCGGTACGTTCCAGCGCCTGCTGAGCTTCCTGTTGACGTAACGTATTCAGTTGATTACGCAGCGCCTGAAGATAGGCATCCAGCTGCGTCATGGTTTTCTGATGCAGTTCAGCCCGCAGACGTGCCAGTTCCAGACGGTTACTGGCTGATAACTGAGCCAGTTCCAGCTCGGTAACTCTGGCTTTATTCGCCGCATTGCCGGTCTCTCTGGCCCAGATTTTAGCCTGCCCCAAAGCCGTGGGAGGGGTTTGTAATCCCTGCAGACGGCGGTCGCTGTCGGCCAGAGCCCGTCGTGCTTCGGTCTGTTGCTGTGGTAAAAGTGCCAGAGAGTCACTGATTTCCCGTGCTCTGTCCTGTTCCTGCTGGGCCTGGCGGCCTTCCTCTAACTGCTGGCTGCTGGCCTGCAGGATTTCCTGCTCCAGCTCACTGCTGTTCAGTGAGGTATTGACGGTTTTTGGAGTATCGGTGACAGCAGCGATCTGCTGTCTTAATTGTTTTGATAATTTAGGAAAATTATCAATCACCGACTGGTACTGACGGGCCTGTTCGATGGAGGCTGTGCGCTGATCGACAAATTCCAGTGCTGCCTGCAGTGACTGTATCTGTTCGGTCTGTGCAGCACTGTTTTTAGCATTTTTGGCCTCTTCCAGTGCCTGCTTTAACTGTGTGCCGTCCGGGAGAGCGGCGGCATACAGTGAAAAGCTGAGCATAAAGCCCAGCAGTAAAACCACAATCGAGCGCACGGTATTGTTCTCCGGATTAGCTAGTGACAGAACTGTCAGCGCTGTCTGCCGTGAACGGTGTCGCCAGTGGCTGACCGAGGCGTGTTTTGGATTCCGCTTCCAGTGACTCACTGAAAATAACTTTATTGCGGGCAAACAGATTAATTACCGTAGAACCGAGTTTGAAACGTCCCATTTCTGCGCCTTTCAGCAGGACCACGGCCCCTTCGGCATTCGCGTCCGGATAGTGCCAGCGCTTAATAACTCCTTCCCGTGGCGGCGTGATAGTGCCGGCCCAGACGGTTTCGATACTACCAACAATGGTCGCACCCACCAGAATCTGTGCCATTGGTCCGAAATCGGTATCGAAATAGCAGATCACGCGTTCATTTCGGGCAAACAGGTTAGGGATATTTCGCGCAGTCAGGGGGTTGACCGAATAGAGATCGCCCGGAACATATACCATTTCACGTAAAATCCCGTTACATGGCATATGCACGCGGTGATAATCGCGCGGCGCGAGGTAGGTGGTAATAAATTGTCCGTCACGGAAGGCATTGGCCCGTTGATCGTTGCCTGCCAGCAGAGCTTCCAGGGAATAGTAATGACCTTTGGCCTGGAATATCTGGTCATTTTCGATGCGTCCTGTCTGGCTGACAGCACCATCGGCCGGTTGAATCAGATGGTTAGGATCCTGATCAATGGGACGGGCATCTTCTTTCAGCGGACGCACGAAAAAGTCGTTAAACGTCGGGTAGGCAGTGGTATTTTTTTGTTTAGCTTCCGTCATGTCGACTTTGTAATACCAGACAAAAAGATCGATTACGGCGCGGGTCAGCCAGCCACCACGACGACTGGCTGCCCATCCGGCCAGTTCGGTTAAATGTTTTTTGGGTAAAATTGCATTAATGCCAAGTTTGATACGATCCAGCATTTTGCCTCCTGCGTAATCACGACGTTAAAATAATCAGGCGAAACATAGTGATGCCTGAGTGCATTGGCGAACCCGCCGTTATGTCAGTCAGTCCTCACTGACAGAAAAATTTTTTCTGACTTTAACTAAAGCCATACTTTCCAGAATACGGTGATAACTGTCGAAACGAATATCACTGATCTTTCCTTGCTCCACGGCCTGGCGGATGGCACATCCCGGGTCTGTGTCATGCTTACAGTCGCGGAATTTGCAGTGGCCGAGATAGTCATTAAATTCGACAAACCCGCGGGTGATTTGTTCGGGCTCAAGATGCCATAAACCGAATTCACGCACTCCCGGAGAGTCGATCACATCTCCACCCTTCGGAAAATGGTAGAGGCGCGCTGCCGTGGTGGTATGTTGCCCCAGGCCTGAGTTATCAGAAACATCATTGGTCAGAATTTCATTCTCACTTTCGACGCTCAGCCCCAGCAGTGTATTCAACAGGCTTGATTTCCCCACCCCGGACTGGCCGGCAAAAATACTAATCCGGTCAGTGAGTGCTTGCTCAAGTGGCTGCAAACCCTGTTGGCTATGGCTGGACACCATCAGTACCGGGTAGCCTATCTGGCGATAGATATCCATCTGGCTGTCGACAAACTGCCGGGCTTCATCATCCAGCAGGTCGGTTTTATTCAGGACCAGTAGCGGGGCAATCCCCAGTGTTTCGCAGGCAACCAGGTAGCGGTCGATAATATTCAGTGACAGCTCAGGCAGGATGGCCGAAACGATAACAATCTGATCAATATTCGCGGCCACCGGTTTCAGACCATCATAATAGTCAGGACGGTTGAGTACGGAGGTTCTCTCATGCACCGCTTCAACAATACCTTTACCGGTACCACTCTTTGGCGCTCGCCAGACCACACGGTCACCGGTTACCAGTGAACGAAGCGTACGGCGGAGATTACAGCGTAGTATCTGACCTTCGCTGTCTTCCACATCGGCATGCATTCCCAGGCGGCTTATTACAATGCCTTCCTGCGGTTCGCCAAACAGGCTGTCATCCGGCTCGGCTTTCTCAACCCGTGGTTTCAGGCGCCGCTGATGATTCGCATTGACACGGCGTTGCTGACCTTTTGACAGTTTATTTTTGCTCACACATCCTCTCATGACTTGCCGGACTTCGACCCGACGATGCAAAACGGCTATGATACCATTAATAGCGTTCAATAGACGATTTTAGCAACGGTGAGAAATACCCATGTCCACAGCAAGTGAAAATAACCTGATTTGGATCGACCTTGAAATGACCGGCCTGGAGCCGGAGCAGGATCGGATCATAGAAATCGCCACACTGGTCACCGATGCTGACCTGAATATTCTGGCCGAAGGACCGGTTATTGCCGTTCATCAGTCAGATGCTCAGTTGGCTTTGATGGACGACTGGAATGTTCGTACTCACACCGGCAGTGGTCTGGTGGAGCGGGTAAAACGCAGCGAGTATGACGACCGCGCGGCAGAGCTGGCGACACTGGAGTTTTTAAAACAGTGGGTGCCGGCGAATGCCTCGCCTATCTGTGGCAACAGTATTGGTCAGGACCGGCGTTTCTTATATAAATATATGCCGGAGCTGGAAGCCTGGTTCCATTATCGCGCGCTGGATGTCAGTACGCTCAAGGAGCTGGCGCGTCGCTGGAAACCGGAGATTTTGCCAGGCTTTAAAAAAGCCGGTACCCATCAGGCGCTGGACGACATTCGTGAGTCAGTCGCTGAACTACGTTACTATCGCGAAAATTTTCTTAAGCTTTAAGCTGAATTGACTAATCTGCCATCAACCTGACGATTAAAGCAGCAGTCAGTCACCAGGCAGGAAAAATATCCTCTGCGGGGCTTGCGCCGGGAAATTATTCTCGTATAATTCGCACCCCGTAACGATGAAGAATTTTATACGTTACCGGTGCGGGAATAGCTCAGTTGGTAGAGCACGACCTTGCCAAGGTCGGGGTCGCGAGTTCGAGTCTCGTTTCCCGCTCCAGATTAAGATGTAAAATTAACGATGTAAAAGTACCACCCTGCGGGAATAGCTCAGTTGGTAGAGCACGACCTTGCCAAGGTCGGGGTCGCGAGTTCGAGTCTCGTTTCCCGCTCCAGATTCAGACAGACAGACCGGTAATTTCCTCTGTCTGTCACAGAAAAAAGGACCTTCGGGTCCTTTTTTCGTTTCTGTGTTTCGCAGGAACCCTTTAGCATGACAGTCACTCCCGATGGTGCAGTGCCTTGTCCCGAAACCGACGTTCAGGACAAGGCTACCGCAGGTTAGTCAGAATGAGTTTTCTGGCTGGCAGAAGCTGCCGTTTTATTTCCGCTGTAGATAAACCCTAACGCAATCACCAGACAAACCGCTGCCAGGATACGGTTCCACGACAGGGGAATGGCCTGATTGCCCAGCCAGCCGAAGCTGTCAATCATCATGGACATCGCCAGTTGTCCAAGAATTACCGCCACAGTGGCGACGGCAGTGCCAATTCGCTGCACGGCAAAAACCATGGTCAGTACATAGGCAAGACCGAGAAATGACCCGGTCAACTGCCATTTCGGAACCTCGAACAGGCTGGTGCTGTGTGCAGGTTCCAGAAATATGACCAGCAGGGCACTGACTGCTGTACCACAAAGGAAGGTGAGAAAGGTGGTACGAATAGCCCCCTGTGTCGCCCCGAGTTTCCCGTTAACCGCGGCCTGAACACTGAGTAACGCACCGCCAATAATGGCGAGTATCACCATCAAAATAATCATTATCATTTGCCTCCGGCAATCAGGATCAGGGCCGCAGCCACCAACAGCAGGGCGGTTAGCCTCTGTACGTTTACTGGCCGACGCTGTGCACCAAACCAGCCAAAATGGTCAATCAGCAGGCTTTTACTGACTTGTCCGGCCAGCACTCCGGTCATCAGCAGAGTAATTCCAGTCACCGGAGTGGCGACCGTCAGAATAATGACATACATCGGGCCCCAGATACCCCCTGTCAGTTGCCAGCCAGGTGAAGCCAGGAAGGGCTGAGGGTTTCTGGGCCCCCAAAACAGCATCAGCAGCCAGGTCAGCGCGGCTTCAACACCAAACAGGCTCAGGCTTGCCCAGTAATGTCCTACACGTTCACCCAGCGGCCCGAGAATACCGGCTTCTACGGACAGTCCCATCCCTGCCAGTATCACCAGCATGATTGCGGCTAATTTCATGGTGTTTAACTTCCGGATAGTCAGAAAAAACCAATAATAATATTTGAGTGATTTTCTAAAAACAGGGAAGATTGCATAACACTTATGCAATTTATGCACAGATAGATCATGATGAGTATTAGCACCCGGGCAATGCAGTTGTTCGTCGCAGTTCTTGATACCGGCAATTTTTCAGGAGTGGCGCGCAGGGAATCAATGTCACCTTCATCGGTATCGCGCATTATCAGCCAGCTGGAAGATGAACTGGGATTACAGCTGTTGTTCCGCAATACGCGGACGATTGTCCCGACAGAGGCCGGACGATTGTATGGCAATACTTTTCGTCGGGTTCTGGATGAACTTAGCAGTACGACTCAGCAGCTATTGGATTGTGAGCGTCAGCCGGCAGGGTTGGTACGGATTAATGCTCCGGTAGTGTTTGGATACCGGCATATTGCCCCGTGGCTGGCAGAGCTGACTGACCGATATCCCGGATTGCGTATTGAACTGACTCAGACCGACGATTTTATCGATCCGCTTGGTGATGCTGCTGATCTGCTGTTTCGTATTGCGCCACTACAGGACTCTGGTCTGCACGTCAGGGTGGTGGATACTTCTGTCTATCATCTGGCGGCCAGTCCGGAGTATCTTGCCCGTCATGGTACACCGCAAGCGCCGGACGATCTGAAGGATCACCGGTGCCTGGTCTACAAAGGAGTCATGGGGGCTCAACGGCTGTTTTTCACCAAACCAGGTCAGGCGATGGAAATTCAGGCTCCGCGCGGGGTACTGTTATCTAACAATGCGGAGACTTTGCTTAATGCTGCATTACATGGAGCCGGCATTATCGCCATGCCGGACTGGTTAATTGGGGAATTACTGAAACAACGTCAGTTGGTGCGGTTGCTGCCTGATTATCAGGTCGCTGTCAGCCAGCAGGAACTGGTGATTGCGATGCTTTACCCCCACGCGCGTTTTATGCCGCTGAATGTACGTACGGTCATCGACTTTTTCGCCGATAAATTTGGCAGCCCGGCATACTGGAAATTTCAGCCAGTGGAACAATAAATCGGAGCGGTGGGGTTTATCGCCAACGACTTTGAATCAGGCGGCCAGGGTGATTAAAACCGGTAAGAAAAAAAAGATGGCATGAGGCTTGCCGTCACCGAAAAGTTAGTCCATAATACTGTCCATCCTGTTACGGAGAACAAAAAAACACCTTTCAATCAAAGGGTTAGTCAACATTCTCCGCTAAGTTGATAGTCACAGGAATTTAGCAGTAACACCTTCCAATGCGGGAATAGCTCAGTTGGTAGAGCACGACCTTGCCAAGGTCGGGGTCGCGAGTTCGAGTCTCGTTTCCCGCTCCAGTTTTTCGGTAACTTCTGGTTTTTATCACTATCTGCTTTTTTTTCTACTGATCTGGCGTAATTTCTCATCTCTGACAAATATCCGGGCATAAAAAAAAGCCAGCGTATCAACGCCGGCCTTAACAGATATGCTTTGTGCATTATCCGGCAATTTTCTCTGATTGCAGAGTAAACTCCTGATACAGTTCCCGGGCGCGGGCACTCACAGGGCCGCAGGTTAATACTTTATCTTCAATGCGGTTGCAGTGCAGAACTTTTCCGTGGTTACCGGTACTGAAAATTTCATCGGCATTCAGAACGTCTTCCGGAGTCAGAGTGACTTCCTCGACGGTAATTCCGTCTTCACGCAGCAGTTTAATCACACGCTGGCGGGTAATCCCGTTCAGGAACGTACCGTTGGGTACCGGAGTGTAGGCGATTCCATTTTTAACTATCCACAGGTTAGCCGCGGCAAACTCAGCGATATTACCTTCTGCATCCAGCACTGCAGCGGTATTAAAATCACGCT
>Ga0157363_1000167_pt1 | contig 50180 bp, 43 predicted proteins | sample AttsexASBM1_FD_111477 | JGI IMG/M metagenome (GOLD analysis project Ga0157363, IMG submission 111477) | Fungus gardens microbial communities from leaf cutter ant in Ribeirão Preto, State of São Paulo, Brazil - Atta sexdens ASBM1 | ecosystem: Host-associated > Fungi > Mycelium > Unclassified ... | reverse complement strand
TCGGCAGCTTCAGCAGCAGCCTCTTCAGCGGCGTTCTCAGCCTGCAGGTCACCAAGGATGTTTTCATCCTCTTCCTGCACGCCGATCTCTTCGCCACGAGCCTGACGCTCGGCTTCTTCAGCGGAACGGGCAACGTTGACCGTCAGCGGAATGGACACTTCCGGATGCAGCACAACGCGTGCTTCCGTCAGACCAAGCTGCTTGATCGGGTGTGCCAGGACAACCTGCTGACGCGAAATCGTCAGGCCGGCATCCGTAACGGCAACCGCGATGTCGCGGGTGCTGACGGAACCATACAGGCTGCCACTGTCGCCAGCCTGACGGATGACAACAACGGACAGCTCGTGCATGCGCTCGGCAAGGCGCTCGGCCTCTTCGCGCTTCTTGAGGTTCTGGGCCTCAAGCTGGGCGCGCTCGGTCTCGAAACGCTTCTTGTTGGCAACAGTGGCGCGCATGGCCTTGGCCTGGGGCAGCAGGAAGTTACGGGCATAGCCCGGCTTCACGTGCACCAGGTCGCCCATCTGGCCGAGATGCTCGACCCGCTGCAGCAGGATCAGTGCGGTCTGGGACATGATGCTCTCCTCAGTTCACAACGTAGGGGAGCAGGGCGAGGAAGCGGGCGCGCTTGATCGCCTGTGCCAGCTCACGCTGCTTCTTGGCCGAAACGGCCGTGATGCGGCTCGGCACGATCTTGCCGCGCTCGGAAAGGAAGCGGCTCAGCAGACGCACGTCCTTGTAGTCGATCTTCGGAGCATTGGCACCGGAGAACGGGCAGGACTTGCGACGACGGTAAAACGGACGACGTGCGCCAACTGCCGTGCGACGGGCAGCAGGGTTCACTTCGTTTGAATCGGGAATGATGGTGTCAGACATAATTCTTACTCCGCTCCAGCCGTCTCGCGAGCATCGTCATGCTCACCGCGTGCACGATATTCCTCACGGTCTTCGCTGCTGCGACGGGGACCGCCACGGCCGCTTTCGAAACGACCAGCCGGCTTGGAGCCGCCACGGAAGTTACCGCGATCGCCACGATCGTCGCTCTTGCGAGCCAGGACCGGAGAGGGGTTCTCGTCGATCTCGTCAACGCGCAGCGTGAGGACGCGCAGCACGTCTTCGTTCAGGCCGAGCTGACGCTCAACTTCGCGCAGCGTGTCGGGGGTGCAGTCAAGGCCCAGCAGGACGTAATGGCCCTTGCGGTTCTTCTTGATGCGGTATGCGAGGGAACGCAGGCCCCAGAACTCGCGCTTCTGGATGGAACCGCCGTTGTCCGTGAGCAGGGTTTCGATGGTCTCGACCAGGGTTTCCACCTGAGCCTGCGACACATCATTACGTGCAATGAGCACGCTTTCATACAATGGCATGAAGACTCCCTTCGGATTGGGTCAACCCGCAACTGGCTCCGACCCATGCCGGAAACAGGGCCCATGTTACAGGGCGCGGGTATAGCCGGCGCGACGCCACATCGCCCGGCAGGGAAAGGCGGCATTAATCACGCACAGCCCCCAAAAGCAAGCCTTAACTCAGAGTCGCCTCAGTCTTTCCGGCACATATTCGTCCGGAACGTCCCATGTTTCAGACACGACATACCGGACCGCAAATCCGGCCCGACGATAATTCGGAAGCGCATTGGGATGGTCCAGCGTGCAGGTATTGACCCTCAGCCGCCAGCTCCCTGCCCCGAACGCCCGTGCAACGGCATGATCCAGAAGCGCACGACCCAGCCCACGCCCCATCGCCTGCGGCAGAAGGCCGAAATAGGCCAGATTGGCATCCCCACCCTGCCGCAGATCCAGCTCATAGAAACCAGCCGGTTCGCCACTATTGTCACGCAGAACCATGAAATGGACAGCAGGATCGTGGAGGATTTCTCCCAGCTCCGCATCCGGCATCGACCGGCGCATCCACCAGCAGTATTCCTGCCCGACTGTCGAATATAGGAAACGATAAAGCGGAAGAGCTTCGTCCCCCGTCATGCGCGACAGGGAAAACCCTTCAGGCAGAACCGGAGAGAGTCGGGAAGAACACGTCTCCAGAAAAGTGACATCCACCGCAAGACGGGTGGATGCCCCTTTCGGCCTGAGCCAGTCCGGCAACATTGTCGCGCGTTCTCAGACGGCTCAGTTGTCGTCGAGGAAGGAGCGCAGCTTGCGCGAACGGCTCGGATGCTTGAGCTTGCGCAGCGCCTTTGCCTCGATCTGACGGATACGCTCACGCGTGACGTTGAACTGCTGGCCCACTTCCTCAAGGGTGTGGTCCGTGTTCATGCCAATGCCGAAGCGCATCCGCAACACGCGCTCTTCACGCGGCGTCAGAGACGCCAGAACGCGGGTCGTGGCTTCACGCAGATTCGTCTGAATCGCGGCATCCAGCGGAATAACGGCCGTCTTGTCCTCGATGAAATCACCGAGATGGCTGTCTTCCTCGTCGCCAATCGGCGTCTCGAGCGAAATCGGTTCCTTGGCGATCTTCAGGACCTTGCGGACCTTCTCCAACGGCATACCGAGCTTCTCAGCCAGCTCTTCCGGAGCCGGCTCGCGCCCGATTTCATGCAGCATCTGACGCGATGTGCGGACCAGCTTGTTGATCGTCTCGATCATGTGGACCGGAATACGGATCGTCTTGGCCTGATCCGCGATGGAACGCGTGATCGCCTGACGGATCCACCAGGTCGCATAGGTCGAGAACTTGTAGCCGCGACGGTACTCGAACTTGTCCACAGCCTTCATCAGGCCGATATTGCCTTCCTGAATCAGATCCAGGAACTGCAAGCCACGGTTCGTGTATTTCTTGGCGATCGAGATCACCAGACGCAGGTTCGCCTCGATCATTTCCTTCTTGGCGCGCGTGGAGTCACGCTCGCCTCGGGAAACGGTCGCATAAACGCGACGGAACTCACCAACCGGCAGACCCGTCTCATGCGACAGAGCCGCAATCTCACCCCGCAGATTGCGCAGCTGGTCCATATGCTTGGTCGTCAGGTTTTTCCAGCCCTTGCCCGGCAGCGCGGAAATGCTGTCCAGCCAGGTCGGGTCCAGTTCGCGGCTGCGATATTTGATGAGAAAGTCGTCACGCGAAATCTTGCAGCTCTCAGCCAGACGCATCATCCGGCCTTCAACGCCGTTCAGCTTCTGAACCTGCATTTTGATCTGCGCGACCAGTTCCTCAATCCGGTTGTTATGCAGATGCACCTGCTCAACCAGACTGACCAGCTCATGGCGCAGCTTCTCGTAGGTCTGCTCGGACTTGTCCGAGTGATCCTCGCCCCCCGTCAGGGCTTCAATACGCTTGATCTGGATCTTGCGCAGCTTGTGATACAGCGGTTCGATGGCTTCGAAACGGGCCAGAATTTCCGGCTTCAGTTTTTCTTCCAGCGCGGACAGGGACAGGCCACTGCCTTCCTGCTGCTCGCCGTCGCCCTCTTCGTTCTCGTCCTCGGCTTTGTCGTCCTCTTCGGACGCCTCATCGCCTTCTTCGCCCTCAACCGCGTCCGGATCGGGACCACCGCCCTGACTGGCCTCCAGATCGACGATGTCGCGCAGGAGCATCTCGCCGTCCTTGAGGCGCTCATGCCAGGAAATGATGGCGCGAATCGTCAGCGGGCTCTCGCACAGGCCGCCGATCATCTCATCGCGACCCGCCTCGATCCGCTTGGCGATCGCGATTTCGCCTTCGCGGGACAGCAACTCGACCGAACCCATCTCACGCAGATACATCCGGACCGGATCATCCGTGCGGCTGGCGGCCTCGGCATCAACGTTACCGCCCTGGGGGCCTTCGGCCTCCTCGGTCTCGGCTTCGCTTTCCTTCTCGGCAGCGCCTTCGCCTTCGTCCTGATCCTCGTTTTCAAGAACCTGAATGCCCATTTCCGACAGGGCCGCCATGACGTCTTCGATCTGCTCGGAAGACATCTGGTCCTGCGGCAGAACCGCATTCAGTTCATCAAAAGTGATATGCCCGCGTTCACGCCCTTTGGCGATCAGCCGCTTGACGGCAGCGGACTGCGTATCAAGGAGAGTGACATCCCCCTCCTGTTCCTGCGCGTTCCGATCCGTTCCAGAGGCTGTTTTCGTCGCCATTCGTCTCTCCGTCAACTCCGCCGCGAGTTAGCAATCCGGCAGCGTGCAGGTGGTCGATCCTTCGCCCGAAGTCAAGATTGCAGCCCTAAAGAATGCAACCTTTCGGGAATAAAAATCGTTTCGTATTCATTTCTTCGCAAGTGATCCCAACATCACATCAGGGCGTTCACTCTCCGACTCTTTCTCCGCTTTTGAGAGCATCACGCACCCGCAGCCGGGTCATGAGCGCACTGGGAAAGCGCAACCCACTCTGACCAGTCTCATCCACAAAAGACTCCATGTCACCATTCACAACAGCTTTGGTCACGTCTTCTTCAAGAGTGCGCTCGAAGGTCTGAAAATTGACCAGAGCATAAAAATGCCACCAGCTTTCAATGACATCCACCTTCAGGATCTCATCCCGGACCTTCCCGTCCCCCACACCGCGCGGCAGCGGTCCGCTTTTCAGCGCCCCCGCCAGATCCGCCAGCCCATGCTCTTCAAGCCACGCCATGCAGCTTTTTTCCGTCAGGGTATCGCGCCCCTCTTCCTGACAGGACCAGTCCAGAAGCGCAGAGCGCAAACGATCCAGATCCGACGGGAGAGAAAGCCCCGCATAGGCCTGTTCCACTTCCGGAAGGATATCGGGATGCAGCAGCAGCATCGTCGTCATGATGTTGAGCCGCTCCACATTGCCCGACTCCACATCGCGCATCGCACCGGGGGCCTGCGTGGACAGCTTCAGACTCTCTCCGGCCTTGCGCTGGAAAGTTTTCTTCCGCCTGAAACGCTCGAAGAACATGTCCAGCAGGGTGCTGCGATATTCCGAAGACAACGCCCGATCCGGGATCAGCTTCGATAACGTCACCAGCTTCTCCCGCAGCGCCGCCCGCTGGTCCGGCCCTGGATCGACCAGCCCTGCCGTCAGAAGCCCGAACAGTTCCTCCGCCATGGACGTCGCGCCTGCCAGCGCCTCTTTCATGGCTCGGGGGCCACGACTGCGGATCAGACTGTCCGGATCGTCCTTCGCATCCAACCGACAGAAGCGGATCGTCCGTTCCGGCGAAAGAAGGGGCAACGAGACCTCACACACCCGCAGCGCCGCCCGCGCGCCCGCCGCATCGCCATCCAGACATAGGATTGGCGAGGGTGACATGCGCCACAGCAGTTCAAGCTGCTCCTCGCCCATCGCCGTGCCCAGAGGCGCGACCGCCCCCCCAAACCCGGCCTGATCGAGGGCAATCACGTCCATATACCCCTCGACCACCACGAGATCCGCCCCGCGATGCACGCCTTCCCGCGCCAGATCAAGATTGAAAAGCGTCCGTCGCTTGGAGAACAGAGCCGTCTCCGGACCGTTAAGATATTTGGGCTGCCCGTCTCCCAGCGTCCGAGCACCAAAGGACATCATCCGCCCGCGCCGGTCCCGGATCGGAAACGTCACACGGTTGAAGAACAGTTCCCCCTTCGGCGCGCCCTGCTCGTCCACCCGCATGACACCCGCACGGATCAACATCTCAACGTTCACACCATGTGGTCGCAGTTCGTCCAGCAGCTGCCGTCCGTCTCCCGACCACCCCAGACCAAACCGCTCAATCGTCTGATCCGTCAGCCCCCGTCCACGCAGATAGGCCAGCCCCTCACGCCCTTCCGGACGATACAGACGCCGCCGATAGCTCTCCTGCACGAGATTCAGAACATCGCCCAGCGATTGTGCTTCCCGCGCACGCGCCTCGGTTCGCGGATCCGCTTTCGGAACTTCAAGCCCGGCTTCAGAAGCAAGCTGTTCGACGGCTTCAGGGAAGCTGCGCCCCTCGCTCTGCATCACATAAGAAATCGCATCTCCATGCACACCGCAGCCAAAGCAATGGAAATGATCGTCATAAATATAGAAGGACGGCGTTTTTTCGCCGTGAAACGGACAGCAGGTTTTCCAGTTCCGCCCGGACCTCACCAGCTTGTTACGCCGCCCGATCAGCGACGGAAGCGGCGTCCGGTTCCGTAATTCATCCAGAAAGGCCGGATCAATTGCCATGGGCAGAAAGAGCCTTTCATGAGCGTTGGAGAAAAGTTTCCCGAGCGCATACAGCGCCAGCGCTCCTGTTTAAAGGAAACTTTCCACCGAAATCCATATCCGTCACATCGCACCGCCCGTTGTTCAGGATACAAGGTTAAGGCATGATTAAAGCTATCTCTCTGCTGCCGGGTCTTCCGACAGCTTTGAAAAACAGGAAGCGTTCATGAAAAAATACCTAATGCTTGCAGCCGCAACCGGCCTGCTGGCGACGTCGCTTACGACAGCACAGGCAGAACCAGGCGGATGCCTCAAATACGGTGCCGCCGGTGCCGTCGGCGGCCACGTCGCCAACCATCATGGGGTTCTGGGTGCCATGGGCGGCTGCGTGACCGGCATGTATGTGCGTCACCGCTACCGCAAGGAAGCCCGCGCCAAGGCGGCCCTGTACGATCAAGAACATCCGGGCGCCAAAGGCTCTTACGAAGAGAAGGCTACGGCTTATGACGTGGAGCATTCCACAAAGCCCGGCCAGATGACAGGCACAGCCCCTACAACCAACGCGCCTGCCGCAACGGCTCCGGCACAGCCCCAGTAAGCACACCACACCGGGCTTTCTTCAACGGAAGCCCGGTTCCATTGAAGAAAGCCCGTTTCAGATCGGAACCGACACACCATCCCTGTGGTCCTGTGCCTCGACATACATTCGCATGACCGACGGATACCGCGCCCGTGTTATCCGCTCCAGCGCTGACACGCCCTGCTCGACCTGACCGGCCGTCAGCGTATCCTCCCAGTCCAGCGACAGCAGCACGATAATGCTCCCCGGGCCCCGCGTTTCGGTCACAACCTCATTCACCCCGATCACGCCCGGCAGCCTCATCGCCTCCTTGCGCACATAGGCGTCAATTTCGGGATTGCTTTCCCCGACCAGCAGAGAACGCGTCTCGTTCGTCAGCAGCACCGCCACGATCACCAGAACCAGCCCGATCAGCAGCGACGCGACACCATCCAGCACATGCCACCCCGTCACAACGGACAGCACGGTAAAGACCAGCGCAATCACCAGACTGACCAGCGCCGCGCCGTCCTCGAACAACACGACAAACAGTCCCGGATCGGTACTGCGCCGGATCATGGTCCACAAAGATCCCTTGCCCGATGGCAGGGACTTCATGGCCGCCAGAAAACCGTACCCTTCCAGACATCCCGAAATCCCGAGAATGGCCACGTTCAACCACCAGCCGGGCAGAACATGCCCCAGAACATGAACAGGCTCCATCGCCGAGGGGTGCCAAACCTTCTCCCAACCTTCATGCAGGGACGCGACACCACCCCTGACAAACAGCGCGCCTGCCACAACCAACGTCCAGAAATAAAGCTCCCGGTGATGCCCCAGAGGATGCTCCTTCGTCGCCGGAGCCGCCGCCCGCTTCATCCCCACCAGCAGCAGGATCTGGTTGCCGCAGTCGACAAACGAATGAACCGTCTCCGCCAACATAGCCGCCGAACCGGTCAGCAGCGCAGCGGCCCCCTTCACGCAGGCAATTCCGAAATTGACCCCCAAGGCAATGAAAACGACCTTCGTTGAACCACCTGCGGACATTCTGGCCTCATTCGTAAAATCCGGACATCAGAGTGATGACCGCGACGCGCGTCTGTCAAACGTCCGCCCAACAAAAAAGCCGCCCACGAAGGAGCGGCTTTCTGCATCATGGGCTTCTGAACGGTCGATCAGGCCGAAAGATGCGCCTTCACCAACGCACTGGCCTTCGCCGGGTCCAGATCTGCGCCGAAGCGCTCTTTCAGAGCCGCCATGACCTTGCCCATGTCCTTCATGCCCGCAGCTTCGGTCTTCTGCACCGCTTCGGCAATGCCGGCCTTCAGCGCGGACTCATCGAGTTCCGGCGGCAGGTAAGACTTGATCGTGGCGATCTCGCCCTCTTCCTTTTCCGCCAGTTCTGGACGGCCACCCTCACGATACATCGTGGCAGATTCCGTGCGGGACTTGATCATGGAGCGTAAGGCGGAAATGATGTCCGTATCCGTCACCTCGGCGCTTTTAGCACGGGCAGCGACATCCAGATCCTTGATCTTGGCCGTGATCCCGCGGATCTGCGCCACCGTCTCGGACTGACCGGCCTTCATCGCCGTCTTGAGGTCATCCATGATCTGCTTGCGAAGCGACATCGCCGTTCTCCTTCATCGGACAGCCCGCAGGAAACTCCCTTGGCGAACTGTCCCTCATTTCTTGAATCGCGGCAAAATCGCACAAAAGCCCGATTGCAACAATCCGACAGCCTCCCAACGCACGAAACGAGCCATTCGGAAAAAACTTCCCACCCCCTCCCGGCATGCACAACACACAGTGGGAAAAAACTTCCCATTCCGTTTCCGATCCCGTATTCAGAGCCTCCAGAGTACATCCGGCAGCCAGCAACGGGGCGACCATGGACATCGACAGAATCATCGAAAAAGCTGGAGGCGCGGACGAAATCGCCGCTCTCGCCGGCGTAGGGCTGGAGGCCGTGCGCAAATGGCGCCAGTCTCGCATGGTCCCCACCAAACACTGGCCAGCCTTGCTGCGCGTACCGGGAATCGCCCTTCAGGATCTGACAGCGGATCTCACCGCACCTCAAACCCCGCAAGAACAAGAAAGAGAGACGGACGTGTCCAATCCCTGCCCTCCCGGCGCCAACGCCGCCCTTGTCCTTGCAGACGGGACAGTCCTGTGGGGCCGCGGCTTCGGCGCCCATACGGAAGGCGCCATCGGTGAACTGTGCTTCTCCACCGGCATGACCGGCTATCAGGAAACCCTGACAGACCCGTCCTTCGCCGGACAGATCGTGACCTTCACCTTCCCGCATATCGGCAATGTCGGCACGAACGCCGATGACAACGAGGCCCCGAAAATGGCCGCCCTCGGTGCCGTCGTGAAGGAAGACATCACGGCCCCCGCAAGCTGGCGCTCCAACGAGCCCCTCGCGGCATGGCTGAAGCAACACAATCGTGCGGGCATCAGCGGCGTCGATACCCGCGCCATCACCCGCACCCTGCGCGACAACGGCCCTCAGACCGCCATTCTCGCCTTCCCGGAAAACGGCCGCATCGACACGGACAACCTGCTGAACCGCGCCCGCCAGTGGCCCGGCCTCGAAGGCATGGACCTCGCCAAAGAGGTGACGCAGCCCAGGCGCATCTGGACACAGGGCGTGTGGGAAAGCACCCGCCCGGCCCGGACCGAAAACCGCCGCCGCGTTGTCGCCATGGATTACGGCGCCAAGGACAACATCCTGCGCTGCCTCGTGACCGCCGGATGTGACGTCACCGTCCTGCCCGCCACGGCCACCGCCGAAGAGATTCTGGAACTCAAGCCCGAAGGCGTATTCCTCTCCAACGGCCCCGGAGATCCGGCCGCGACCGGCACCTATGCCGTCCCCGCCATCCGCACGGTGCTGGACGCGAACGTCCCCGTCTTCGGCATCTGCCTCGGCCATCAGCTCCTCGCACAGGCGCTGGGCGGCAAGACCTACAAGCTGGAGCGCGGCCATCGCGGCGCAAACCAGCCGGTCAAGGACGTCGAGAGCGGACGCGTGGAAATCACCAGCCAGAATCACGGTTTTGCGGTGGACGAAAAGTCCCTTCCGGCCGACGTGAAGGTGACGCATGTGAGCCTGTTCGATGGCTCTAACGAAGGCATCGCGTCCACCACGAAGGACGCCTTTTCCGTCCAGTACCATCCCGAGGCGAGCCCCGGCCCGTCCGACAGTTTCTATCTTTTCGAGCGTTTCGTCGCGGTCATGGACCGTCGCGCTAAAGCAGGAGCCTGAGCCATGCCAAAACGGACAGACATTTCGTCCATCCTGATCATCGGCGCTGGCCCGATCGTCATCGGACAGGCCTGCGAATTCGACTATTCCGGCGCACAGGCCTGTAAGGCCCTGCGTGAGGAAGGCTATCGGGTCATTCTGATCAACTCGAACCCCGCCACCATCATGACCGATCCCGGTCTGGCGGATGCGACCTATATCGAGCCGATCACCCCCGAATTCGTCGAGCGCATTATCCTCAAGGAAAAGCCCGACGCCGTCCTGCCCACGATGGGTGGCCAGACAGCCCTGAACGCCGCCATGGCGCTCGACAAGTCCGGCTTCCTCAAAAAGCACAACGTGGAGCTGATCGGCGCCGACGCGGAAGTCATCGACCGCGCCGAAGATCGCCAGAAGTTCCGCGAAGCCATGGACGAGATCGGGATCGAAAGCCCCCGCAGTACCATCGTCCATACGCTCGAAGAAGCCCGCGCGGCCCTGGCCGATGTCGGCCTGCCCGCCATCATCCGCCCGTCCTTCACCATGGGCGGCGCTGGCGGCGGCATCGCCTATAACCGTGAAGAGTTCGACCAGATCGTCGCAGGCGGCCTCGATGCCTCGCCCACGACCGAAGTCCTGATCGAAGAATCCGTTCTCGGCTGGAAAGAATACGAGATGGAAGTGGTCCGCGACACCGCGGATAACTGCATCATCATCTGCTCCATCGAGAACATCGACCCGATGGGCGTCCATACCGGTGACTCCATCACCGTCGCCCCTGCTCTGACGCTGACCGACAAGGAATACCAGCGCATGCGGGACGCCTCGATCGCGTGCCTGCGCAAGATCGGCGTCGAAACCGGCGGCTCCAACGTGCAGTTCGGCGTCAACCCCGCCGATGGCCGTCTGGTCGTCATCGAAATGAACCCGCGCGTGTCGCGTTCTTCCGCGCTCGCTTCAAAAGCCACCGGCTTCCCGATTGCCAAGATCGCCGCCAAGCTGGCCGTCGGCTACACGCTGGACGAACTCAAGAACGACATCACCAAAACGACCCCGGCCTCCTTCGAGCCGACGATCGACTATGTCGTCGCCAAAATCCCCCGCTTCACCTTCGAGAAGTTCCCCGGCTCCCCGGCGCTCCTCTCGACGTCCATGAAGTCGGTCGGTGAAGCCATGTCGGTCGGCCGCTCCTTCGCCGAAGCCATCCAGAAGGGCCTGCGCTCAATGGAAACGGGCCTCACCGGCCTCGACCCGGTCGAAGCCCCCGGCGACGGCTCGCACAACGCCTATCTCGCCGCTCTGGCCGAGCCGCGCCCCGAGCGCATCCTGATGGCCGCGCAGGCCCTGCGCGCCGGACTGTCGGTCGAACAGGTCAACGCAGCCTGCAAATTCGAGCCGTGGTTCCTGCGCCAGCTTGAAGACATCGTGGCCTCCGAGCGCGAGATCGAAAAGAACGGCCTCCCCACGGACGCCTACAACCTGCGCCGCCTCAAGGTCCAGGGCTTCTCCGACGTCCAGCTCGCCCGCCTCTCCGGCCAGAGCGTCACGGATGTCGCAAAACTGCGTGAAAAACTGGCTGTCACGCCGGTCTATCGCCGCATCGACACCTGCGCCGCCGAATTCGCCTCCGACACGCCTTACCTATACTCGACCTATGAAGGCGGGTTCGGTACGCCGGAATGCGAAAGCCGCCCGACGAACCGCGACAAGATCATCATTCTCGGTGGCGGCCCGAACCGTATCGGTCAGGGCATCGAGTTCGACTATTGCTGCGTCCACGCCGCCTACGCCCTGCGCGAAGCCGGTTTCGAGACGGTCATGGTCAACTGTAACCCTGAAACGGTCTCGACCGACTACGACACCTCGGACCGCCTGTATTTCGAGCCCCTGACCGCCGAGGACGTGATCGCCCTGATCCGCACCGAAGCCAAGGGCGGCAAGGTGCTGGGCTGCATCGTGCAGTATGGCGGCCAGACGCCGCTCAAGCTGTCCCGTGCCCTCGAAGACGCCGGCATCCCGCTGCTCGGCACACCCGCGGACGCGATCGACCGCGCCGAGGACCGCGAGCGCTTCCAGACCATGCTCCGCAAGCTCGGCCTGCGCCAGCCCCGCAACGGCATCGCCCGCAGCCCAGCGGAAGCCGAAGCCATCGCGGAAGAGGTCGGCTATCCGGTCGTCGCCCGCCCGTCCTACGTCCTTGGCGGTCGTGCGATGGAAATCGTCTATGACAAACCGGGCCTCAAGCGCTACCTCAACGAAGTCCTGCGCGCCGCAGGTCCGGAAGTCTCGACCGGCCCGGTCCTGCTCGACCACTATCTCAACGACGCCATCGAAGCAGACGTGGACTGCATCTGCGACGGCGAGAACGTCTATGTCGCAGGCGTCATGGAACATATCGAAGAAGCCGGCATCCATTCCGGTGACTCCGCCTGCTCCCTGCCGCCCTACACCCTCTCCCCGGCACTGGTGACGGAACTGCGCTCACAGACAGAAGCCATGGCCCGCGAACTGGGAATCCGCGGCCTGATGAACGTCCAGTACGCCATCAAGGATCAGGAAGTCTTCGTCCTCGAAGTAAACCCCCGCGCCTCGCGGACCGTACCGTTTGTCGCCAAGGCAACGGGCGTTCCGGTCGCCAAGATCGGCGCGCGCGTCATGGCGGGTGCGAAGCTCACCGAGTTCAAGCTCGATGGCGGTGCGGTGTCTCCACATGTCGCGGTCAAGGAAGCGGTGTTCCCGTTCCACCGCTTCGCCAATGCCGACACGATCCTCGGCCCGGAAATGCGATCCACGGGTGAGGTCATGGGGCTGGATTCCAGCTTCGAGCGCGCCTTTGCCAAGTCCCAGCTTGCCGCTGGCGTGACGCTGCCGCTTGCAGGCACGGTATTCCTGTCCGTTCGTGACAGCGACAAGGCGCATGTCCAGCCTCTCGCCCGCAAACTGGTTGCCATGGGCTTCACCATCCTCGCCACCAGCGGCACGGCGTCCCGTCTGGAAGACGCCGATATTCCCGTAAAGCGCGTGAACAAGGTGATGCAGGGTCGCCCGAACTGCGTGGATTCCATCCGCTCGGGTGACGTGCAGATGGTCATCAACACCTCACAGGGCGGTCAGGCCGCACAGGACAGCTACGAGATCCGTCGCAGCGCCCTGACCATGGGGATCCCGCACTACACCACGATCGCAGGTGCCCGTGCGGCGACCTATGCCATTGCAGTCCTGAAGGAAGACGATCTGGGCGTGGCTCCGCTCCAGTCCTACTTCAAGGGCGCGTTCTGAACCTTTCCTGACCCTGAAAAACCCCGCCGGAGCACTCTGGCGGGGTTTTTCGTTTCTAGTCGCCTGAATATCGAAGAAGATCGCCCGGTTGACAGTCGAGAACCCGGCATAAAGCCTCAAGGGTCGAAAACCGGATCGCCTTTGCTTTGCCTGTTTTGAGAATTGAAAGATTGGCCAGCGTCAGCCCCACTTTCTCCGACAGTTCCGTCAAAGACATCCCCCTCGCCTTCAGCAACTCATCCAGACTGACCTGCACCGGCATCAGATGACCTCATCCATTTCGGACTGAAGCTGAACACCCATCTCGAAAAGTAAGGCGATAAGATAAAGCAGCCCCAGACACAGTGCGGAATCAGCAAGATCCGAAAGAAGCTCAATCCAGGAAAATGGACCGTATGCAGCAGGATCTAGGAAACTAGAAAACACTCCTGCGAAAAAGACAATTCCAGAAAAACAAAAGATTTTTCTGAAAATAATCCAAACAATATCGGAATCATTTCGAGAAAAAATTTTTCCCGAGAGAGCATTGTCAACAATCGAGATGGAATTCCCCAAAATGCTCTTCAAAATATAAAAAATAACAACTCCCACGATCAGGCCAGCCATCTCATTGCCATCGTGCGCCAGAGAGTAGGACTGTCTGTTCCAAAACACATACAGTACCGGCATGAGAACAAGAGAGCCCACCAATAAGAGCAGTTCGCACCAAAACAAAACCGCTGAAGTAGCGAAAAGAAAACGCAGAACCTGACGAACGCGATGAAGGGCATCAACTGTCTTCATAATGGCTTCTCCTTATCGAAAAGCGATAAGCACACTCGCCCCTTACCCAACAAGAATTTTATCGCTTTTCGATAAATAAAAATACGCCATCTTGCAAAAAACTCCCTGAAATCCTATGTTGTCAGGCTGTTTATCAAGTTTCAGTCACGCTTTTTCGAGGATTTCAGAGTGCAGAAGATCCCCATGACCGCGAAGGGACAACAGCGTCTCGAAGACGAACTGCGGACCCTCAAGAGCGTCGACCGCCCGGCCGTCATCCGCGCTATCGCAGAAGCCCGCGAACATGGGGACCTGTCCGAAAACGCCGAATACCACGCCGCCCGTGACCGTCAGTCCTTCATCGAAGGCCGTGTTCTGGAGCTGGAAAGCATCATTTCCAACGCAGAAGTTATCGATCCTTCGACCCTGACTGGAACGCGTGTCCGCTTTGGCGCACACATCGAACTGGTTGACGAAGAAACCGACAAGGAAGCCCTGTACCAGATCGTCGGCGTCCATGAGGCTGACATCAAGCAGGGCCTGATTTCGATTTCCTCACCGCTGGCCAAGGCGCTGATCGGCAAGGATGTCGGTGATACCGTGTCGGTCCCCGCTCCCGGCGGAGACCGGACTTATGAAATCCTCAAGGTCGCATATCGCTAATGTCTGACGTCCTGACGTCCACCGCCCCTGTTGTGACCATTGCGGATATCGAAAGCGCCCATGAGCGCATCGCATCCACGGTGGTCCGCACGCCGACGATTTCCTGTCCTGCCCTGTCCAAACTGACAGGCGCGGAGATTACGCTCAAGCTCGAGAACCTTCAGGCGATCGGCTCCTTCAAGGAGCGCGGAGCGGCCAACAAAATGGCCCTCCTGACGCCGGAAGAGCGGTCCCGTGGCGTGATTACCGTCTCGGCAGGCAATCACGCTCAGGGTGTGGCCCGTCAGGCCAGTCTTCTCGGCATTGATGCCACCATCGTCATGCCTCGCTTCACGCCCGCCACCAAGGTCGCGGCAACGCAGGCTTGGGGCGCGAACGTGGTGCTCGCGGGCGACGACTTCGCGCAGGCCAGTGAAACAGCCGCAGAGCTTCAAAAGCAAGACGGACGCGTTCTCGTTCATCCGTTCAATGATCCGGCCGTTATCGCCGGTCAGGGCACGGCCGCACTTGAGCTTCTGCAGGACGCCCCGGATATCGACACGGTCGTCGTGCCGATTGGTGGTGGCGGGCTGATTGGCGGGTTTGCCACCGTCATGGCAGCCTTGCGCCCGGACGTTGAGGTGATCGGCGTACAGGTCGAGGCCTATGCCTCACTGTCGAGCTATCCCAAGGAAGACGGACCGACACTGGGAGGATCGACCATTGCGGAAGGCATCGCCGTTACCAGACTCGGCGATCACTGCCTGAGCGCGTTTCGTAACCGGATTTCCAAAGTTCTCGTTGTCAGCGAGCTTCAGGTCGAGAGCGCCGTCACGACACTGGCCGAAAAAGCCAAGCAGGTCTGCGAAGGCGCAGGCGCGACGGGCCTTGCCGCCGTCCTCGCCTATCCGGAGCTGTTCAAAGGACGCCGCGTCGCCCTGCCGCTTTCTGGCGGAAACATCAACGCGCGCATTCTCGCCAACACGATCCTGCGCTCTCTGCTTCGGGATGGGCGGATCCTGCGGCTGATCTTCCAGATCCCCGATCGTCCGGGCATGCTGGCAGATATCTCCACCCGCATCGGCAATTACGGCGGAAACATCATCGAAGTTTCCCATCACCGCCTGTTCGCCTCCCCGTCTGTTCAGACCGCCGAACTTCTGGTGATGGTGGAAGCCCGCGATACCGAACATGCTCACCAGATCGAGACCGATCTGGCGCGGCATTACATCGTCCGGCGGGACTGATCCTCAGACCCCGTCCACGATCACAACATTATACGGCCCGGCCTTCCAGCGATGCTCCGCAGCCTTCTGGTAGGCCGGGCTTTCGTACCAGGCGCGGGCCGAGGCAGCATCCGGGAACTCGATAATCACCACACCATCAGGCTCGGTGCCTTCGAGTTTTTCCTGCTTGCCATAAGCGGCAAGGATTTTGGCCGGAAACCCTTTGAAGGTTTCAGCCACGACTTCCGAATATTTCTTGAATTCAGCCGGATCGGCCAGTTTTTCACGAATGAACAGGGCATAGGCAGGCATGAAAAGCTCTCCTCAGGATGAGCCTCCATACCCGCCACAAAACGCCTGGCATTTCAGCACACAAGACCGTGTGCCTTTGTTTCAGCGCGTCCCGAACAGACGGTCGCCCGCATCCCCAAGGCCCGGAACGATATAGCCATGCTCGTCCAGATGGCTGTCGATCGAACAGGTCACGATCTGCACGTCAGGGTGCAGTTCCGCCATATGGGCAATGCCCTCCGGAACGGCCAGCAGGCAGGCAAAGATCGGGTTCGTCGCCCCGGCAGCCTTTACGCGGGTCAGCGCAGCCGCAGCCGAGTGGCCCGTGGCAAGCATCGGGTCCAGAACGATGCATGTCCGGCCCGGAACATCGCTCGGCATGTTGAAATAATATTCGCTGACTTCCAGCGTCTCATGATCCCGGCGCAGACCGATATGGCCCACACGCGCGGACGGCACCAGATCCAGCATCCCGTCCAGAAGGCCGTTTCCAGCCCGCAGGATGGAAACGAAACACAGCTTCTTACCGTCCAGTTCCTCACCTTCCATCGGACCACTCGGCGCTTCGATATGGCGCGGTGCCAGCGAGAGATTCCGCGTGGCCTCGTAGGCCAGCAGCAGGCTGAGTTCACGCGTCAGCCGACGGAAACCCGCCGTGGACGTATTGTGGTCACGCAGACGGGTCAGCTTGTGGCGCACCAGCGGATGGTCGAGGACGATAGGCGGCAGCGCCTTGCTCATGCTTTTTCTCCTTCGGCCGGGCGGAAATCGAGCGCCAGACCGTTCATACAATAACGCAGCCCCGTGGGCGGCGGCCCATCGGGAAAGACATGCCCCAGATGACCCTTGCAGTTCGCACAGTGAACTTCCGTGCGGACCATGCCATAGCGGCTGTCCTGCGTGGTTTCGACGCCTTCAGCCAGAGGCCGGAAAAATGACGGCCAGCCGCTGCCGCTGTCATACTTAGCCTCCGAGGAGAACAGCGGGCGTCCACAGGCTGCACAGGCATAGGTTCCCGCGCGCTTTTCATCATTGAGCGGGCTGGAACCGGGACGTTCCGTGCCATGCTCGTGCAGGATGCGCCGCTGCTCCGGTGTCAGGCCGACGCCGCAACCACTGCCGTTCTGCCCGGTCGGGCCGCAACTCTGGGTCATGCTGGTTCTCCGGAAACTCTAAGGGACGTCTTCTTGGAATGGATCTTTGGGGATGTATGAAAGCGCGGCCGTATTTTGTCACGCATCTTAAACTGTCAGAACGCAACCCGGCACGATGAAACCCGTTAATATCTGCACAACATCAAGACGGAAGGATCCGGTCGTGAGTTCCATCGAAGACAAGATCAAAGGCGTTGCCAATCAGGTGACGGGCAAGATCAAGGAAGAAGTCGGCCACGTGACGCACGATGAGAAGCTTGAGGCTGAAGGCATTGCCCAGAACCTCAAGGGTAAGGTCCAGAAAGGCGTCGGCGATGCCAAGGATACGGTCAAGAGCGGCATCGACAAGCTCTGACCCCCATCTCCGATCACAATGCAGCGCCCGCCTTCATGGCGGGCGTTCGCATTTGCGGGGAATGGTGGCATGATGGACGACAGTTCCCTCCTTCTTTCCCTTCAGGAGACTGTCATGTCTGCATCCTCAACGCCCCGCCCCGTTATGCTGGTCATTCTCGACGGCTTCGGCTGGCGTGAAGATGACTCCGACAACGCAGTCCGCCTCGCCAATACCCCGACATTCGACACGCTTTGGGCCACCAGTCCACATGCGTTTCTGAAAACATCCGGCGAGGATGTGGGCCTGCCGGACGGCCAGATGGGCAATTCCGAAGTCGGGCATCTGAATATCGGCGCAGGCCGCGTCGTCATGCAGGAACTCCCCCGCATCTCCCGCAGTGCCCGGGACGGCTCTCTGGCCCAGAACCCTGTCCTACTGGACCATATCGAAGCGCTGAAAGCCTCGGGCGGAACCTGCCACCTCATGGGCCTGATCTCACCCGGCGGCGTACACGCCCACCAGGATCATGTCGTTGCGCTGGCCAAAATTATCAGCGCAGCAGGCGTTCCCGTCGCTGTTCACATCTTCAGCGATGGTCGTGATACCGCGCCGCGTTCAGGCGAGCAGTTCATCGGCAAATTCCTGACGGACCTGCCAGGCAGCGTAAAAGTCGCCACACTCAGCGGCCGCTATTACGCCATGGACCGCGATCGCCGCTGGGAGCGTGTTGGGCTAGCCGTCGCGGCCATCCGAGATGCGAAAGGGCCTCACGCTCCGGATGCGCTCTCCGCTCTTCGGGCCAGTTACGACAGCGACAAAGGCGATGAATTCGTTCTTCCCACCGTTCTGGGCGATTACGCTGGAATGAAGGACGGAGACGGCATCCTCTCCTGCAATTTCCGCGCAGACCGTATCCGCCAGCTTCTGGACGTTCTGGTTCTTCCGGATTTTGCGGAATATGAAAGCGGACGGAAGATAAAATTCGCATCCGTCTGCGGTATGTCCCGCTACTCCGACCATCTGGCCCCTTACATGAGCGTCCTGTTCTCCAAGGTGCCGCTCGATGACCTGCTGGGAGACGTAGTGGCCAAAGCGGGCAAAATGCAGCTCCGCATGGCGGAGACGGAAAAATATCCGCACGTCACCTACTTCCTCAACGGTGGCCGCGAAGTCCAGTTCGAGGGTGAGGAGCGCATTCTGGTCCCGTCCCCCAAGGTCGCGACCTACGATCTTCAGCCCGAAATGTCCGCACCCGAACTGACGGACAAAGCCGTTGCCGCCATCGAGAGCGGCCAGTTCGACATGATCGTCCTGAATTTCGCCAATCCGGATATGGTCGGCCACACAGGCTCCCTGCCCGCCGCCATCAAGGCCTGCGAAACGGTCGATCAGGGGCTGGGCCGTATCAATGACGCCATTGTCAAAGCAGGCGGGGCCCTTCTCGTAACAGCAGATCACGGCAACTGCGAAACCATGCGGGACCCCGTAACGGGCGGTGCCCATACGTCCCACACCCTGAATGTCGTGCCCGTCATTCTGGCCCATGCAGACGGCAAAACCATTCATGACGGCCGTCTGGCGGATCTCGCCCCTACCATGCTGGCTCTCATGAATATCAGGCAGCCTGACGCGATGACGGGTGTCTCCCTGCTTGAAAGCCCCTGATCCACGACACATCCTGCCGCTTGCCCTGCTCCTGTCGCCCCACTGGGCGACAGCGCATCATGCGGCACACCACCATTCTGCCAAATCAATGGCGACAGCGCCGAGCGCGGGCCAGAAAGCCCTCGCTCGCGCACAGGCCACACGTCGCGCTCTGGAACAACAACAGGCCGCAGAAGCCGCAACCCTGCGCGCTAAACAGATCGCATCGGCGCAGGCCGAGGCAAAAGCCAGGCAGGACACAGCCCGGACGCTCGCCTACACCGCCCAGACCCATACGGCCCAGTCCGCCATGGACAGCACCCAGAGCCGCATCCAGACTCTCCAGGCCAACATCTCAGAACTGAAAAACAAACGGACAGCCATTCAGGCCGACATCTGGCAACAGAATGCCGCCCTGCAACCTCTGCTCCCCATCGCAGCGCGCCTGTCCATCGCACCTGACGCCGCCTTGCTGGCATCTCCGGAAACAGCATCTGAAAGCGTCACTGCCCTGTCCATTCTCGGTGGCTTTTCCCAGCTCACCCGACAGCGCGCCCAGACCTTTCAGTCCCGCGAAGACGAACTCCATGCCATCGGCAGCGATCTGGAACAGCACCAGAAAAAATTATCGGACCTGCTGACGCAACAGACGCATGAACGCAACACCGCCGCGGCCCGGACTCGAATTGCCGCGCATCAGGAAGCCGTCGCAGATCAGGGCGCGCAAAAAGCCCGCAAAGCCGTCGCCGACGCCATGCAGGCCGCAGCGGATCTGTCTGCGGAAATCACCAACCTGGTGCAACAGGAAGCACAGGCCCGCGCCGAACTTGAAAAAGAAGCCGCAGCTCTCGCCCGCCAGCACGAATTCGAACGTGCCCGTCATGCGCGCTCGCAGGCCCAGTCACTCTCCTCCGCCGGACAGGGCGTTTCCAGCACCGGCGGCCACGCCCCGGTTCCGGGCCATGTTGCGATCCGCTGGGGGCAGGCAACAGAAGCTGGCCCGGCCACCGGTATTACCTACGCCGCCCTTTCCTCCGCACCCGTACAGGCTCCGTGTACGGGCCGAGTCGAATTTGCTGGTTCTTTCCGCTCTTTTGGGCAAATGCTGATCCTCGATTGCGGACGCAACTATCGTTTCGTGTTATCGGGGCTCGGCCAACTCACTGTTTCGGGTGGCCAAAGCATCAGGAAAGCTGCCACACTCGGCCAGATGCCTGCGGCGGAAGGAATGCTGTTCGTCCAGCTCCGCCACGGCGCACAGGTGGTCAGCCCGGCGCCTTTCCTCTGAGCCGGTTTGCCGAGAGCGTCTGACCTTGTAGGATCGTATCTTAGTAATTTGGCAACCTGAACCGGCCTAGTCTCTCTGCGGAGCACCGTCGGCCAACAGGTTCCTTCGTGCCCGAGGATGGAGATCACATGAAGTTTCGCAGTGGCCTGTTGCTGGGCACCGCCTTTCTGGCCGGACTGGCTGTCGGACCGGGCGCCCTGCGTCTTGCTGACTCCAGCGACTTTCCGGGCGCAGCCTTCGCCCGTGAGATTTCTCATGACAACAGCGCGGAAACCGTCCGCCTGCTGACGCTGCTGGGGACCGTCATGGACGTGGTGAAGGCGGAATACGTCCATCCTGTGTCTGACAAAGACCTCATCAACAACGCGCTGGATGGCATGGTCGGTAACCTCGACCCCCATTCCTCTTACATGACCGCAGCCCAGTTCCACGACATGCAGACCGAGATTTCGGGCAAGTTTGGCGGTCTGGGCCTGCAGGTTCAGGGTGAATCCGGCCATGTCCGTGTCGTCTCCCCGATCGACGGCACCCCTGCCGCCCGCGCTGGCATCCAGCCGGGCGATTTCATCACGATGGTCGACCACAAGAGCATTGATGACCTGACGCTCGATCAGGCCGTCCGCAAGATGCGCGGCGATCCGGGCACCAAAATCAGCCTGACAGTCGTGCGCCCCAAGACCGGCAAGACCCTGACTTTCGACATGACGCGCGAAATCGTCCATGTCCAGATCGTAAAGTCGGCGCTTTATGGCAGCACGGGCTATATCCGTCTGACCGAATTCGATGACGATCTCGAAGGCGCCATGCATGCCGCGTTCGACAAACTCAAGGCAGAAGCAGCCAAGACCCCCGGCGGCAAGCTGACCGGGATCATCCTCGATCTGCGTTCCAATCCGGGCGGCAAGCTCGATCAGGCCATCGCGGTCGCGGACGATTTCATCAAGGACGGAGAAATCGTCTCCATCCGTGGCCGCCATGCTGAAAACAACCAGCGCTGGGATGCGAAGGGTACGGACATCACCAATGGTCTGCCGATTGTCGTCCTGACGAACGGTGGTTCCGCGTCGGCCAGTGAAATCGTAGCTGGCGCGTTGAAGGACCACCACCGCGCCATCATCCTCGGCGAAAAGACTTTCGGTAAGGGTTCGGTCCAGACGCTGATCCCAATCGGAGATCAGGGTGCAGTCCGCCTGACAACAGCCCGCTACTACACGCCGTCCGGCCGTTCCATTCAGGGCCTTGGCATCACCCCCGATATCCCCGTCTCCGAAACAAAGGACGACGATTCTTACGGATATCGTGAAGCGGATCTATCCCACATTTTGACGAATATCGGTGGCAACCGGACAACCGAAACGCCACGCACGGATATTCCGCCGATTGCGAAATCCATTCCCAAAATGCCGGATGCCAACTGGCCCGCATTTGACGCGACGAAGCCCGCGACGGATTTCCAGCTTCAGCAGGCCATCAAGGTCGTCAACGCTATGGCAGGCATTTCAAATCCTGCTCTTGCGACAGCCCCGGCAACCGAGGTCAAAGCTGCCGCTCCTGCTGCCCCCAAACCACCTGAAGCACATCACTAACTAAGGACATCCCGGATCGTGCAGAACCGTCCCGCCTCCAGCCGTGCAGGGCTCTGGCAACGACTTCCCGTTATCGGACGCCTTCTGACCGCGTTCTGGGCCGTCGTTCTCGCAGGAGGGGCAGGAGCGGCGGCGTTTCTGTTCCATCAACAGAAACCCGTCGTTCTGGCAAAAATTACTCCCCCGGCACGACCGGAAGCTCCACCTGCACAGAATGCTTCCTCAATCGTCTCCACACCGGTGCCGAAAGAGGCAGTCCGTTCTGTCAGTCCATCTGAGGTGCAGCAACCTGCAACGCCGGTTACTGCACCGACAGTCATTCCCGCCAAAGCCGTTCCGCCCACACTGGCAACACCCTCAACCGCAGTGACGCAACAGGCTCTGCCGTCGGTGCCATCGCCTGCCGCCGCCAGTTCAGCAGCCGTCGTCAGATCGCCTTCACCCGCAGTTCCAGCCGACAAAACCGCCATTGCAATCGTGCTTCAGGGTTTCGGTTATTCCGACGCGCTGACCTACGACGTTCTTTCGCGCATTCCAGCTCCGGTCGCGGTCGAGATCTCGCCTTATGTTAGCAATATCGGCGACATTATTGCCCGAGCCCATGCCAGCCATCGTGAAGTCTATGTCACGCTTCCGATGCAAAGCGCGCACCCCGAACGCGTCGATGAAGGCCCGCACGCACTGGGATATGGCAATTCCGCCGCCGATGACCAGCGAGAACTGGAATGGTGCCTGTCCCGCGCCACAGGCGCAGACGGGCTGACGGACGCCTCTGAAAACGGAGACGACCAACCGGGCGGCGGTTATGCGACCTCGCCGGATTTCGCTCCGATTGCCAGCATTATCAGCAGTAAAGGACTTCTTTATCTGGCTGGCTCTGCACAGGATGGTCGCCGTACACGCGGCATGACTACGACAGCCTGGATTGATGGCGACACGGACGCGGCCACTCTGGATAGCCGCCTTTCCGCCCTGCTGCCCCAAGACGGAAAGCCCACGAAAATTCTGTTGATGGTTGGCCCTGTCACCCCCGTCATGATCGACCGTCTTGCAAACTGGCTCAAAGGGCCGGCCGCAGCCAGCTTTGTTCTGGTGCCGCCGTCCAGTTTCGTCGATAGCGGCATCGGAAACGATCAGGCCGCCAATCTGCTGTCTTCCAGCCCGGTTGCCCCTTTATGAGCGATTGCATGACCCTGCCCTATCGTCCGAATGTCGGAATTGCGCTCTTTAATCGGGAGGGCAAGCTGTTCATCGCCTGCCGGACGGATCTCCCGGGACGCGTCTGGCAGTGCCCGCAAGGCGGGATCGATGAGGGCGAGACGCCCGAAACAGCCGCCATACGAGAGATGGGCGAAGAAATCGGTACAAGCAACGCCCGCATTCTTGCCGAACGTGAGGGGTGGCTGTCCTATGATCTGCCATCTGCCCTGATCGGCAAGGCTCTGGGTGGCCGGTTCCGGGGGCAGACCCAGAAGTGGTTCGTGATGGGATATGAAGGACAGGATTCCGATATTCGGCTGGACCTTCATGAACCAGCAGAATTCGACTGCTGGGAATGGGTTGAGCCGAACGACGTTCTGGAACGCGATCTGGGCTTCAAGAAAGACCTGTATGTCGCATTAATCCCAGAACTGGCGGCCCTGTTTCAGGCCGCCGCCAAAGACTGGGTTCGTACTAGCCGCGCATAAAGACCGTCCTGTCTGAGAAGTTCCGCATGCGTGCCCGCTTCGACGACGGCACCATGATCCATAACGACGATGAGATCCGCCGCCTGAACCGTTGAAAGCCGGTGCGCCACGATCACGGTCGTGCGGCCCGAACGCAGATTGGCCAAGGCTTTCTGAACCCGCGCTTCACTTTCAGAATCCAGCGCGCTCGTTGCCTCATCAAGAAGCAGCACCCGCGGGTTGCGCAGAAGAGCGCGGGCCAGTGCCACACGCTGACGCTGGCCGCCCGACAGTCGACGTCCGCTCGGCCCCACCCGCGTTTCCAGTCCTGCTGGCAGATTATCGAGAAAATCGACTGCCGCCATGGCGCATGCCTTTTCGACCTCATCCCGCGACGCTGAGGGTCGCCCGATCCAGATATTCTCGATCAGAGACATGTCGAACAGGGTTGTGTCCTGGCTGACATAGGCGATGGCATCGCGAAGGGATGAGAGCGTCAGATCGCGCAGATCCACGCCTTCCAGTTGAATACTCCCTTCACTCACATCATGCAGACGTGGGATCAGGGATAGAGCCGTGGATTTTCCGGCCCCGCTAGGCCCGACAAGCGCCACGGTTTTTCCGGGCTGCACGTCGAAAGTCAGGCCCCGCAACGCGACCCGACCATCTTCATAACGATAACCGGCCTGCTCGAACACCAGATGTCCCTTACCAGCTGGCAAAGGTTTTGCACCGGCCCGCTCCATCACGGCAGGAGGTTCATCAATCACCGCGAAAACACGCGACAGTCCGGCCAAACCTTCCTGAAGAGCGGTGTTGAGCGAGCCCAGCGCCCGGATGGGCCGAGACGCAGTCAGAAGAGCTGCGATGAACGCGGTAAAATCTCCGAGTGTCGCGCCGCCCTGCGCCGCCCGCCAGCCCGCAAACCCCAGCACGGCAGCCACGGCTGCACCACCCAAAACTTCAAGCACCGGATCGACGCGGGCACGGCCTTTGGCAATGCGCAGAAATGCGGAATGCAGCAGATCAAGGGAATGATCGACCCGCGTGCTTTCCCGGTCTTCCATGCGGTAGATACGGATCTGCCGGGCCAGAGCGAAACTTTCGTTCAACAGCGCCGAGGTTTCGCCAATCTGCTCCTGCATGCCGCCCGACGCACGGCGCACTTTTTTGCCCAACTTCTGGATGGGGACAGCCGCAACCGGGTACAGCACGAGCGCGATCAGGCTCAGTTCCCAGTCCGTCACGATCATGGAAATCACCAGCCCCACCACCGTCACGGCGTCTCCGAGCGCGTTGACCACACGGATCATAGCCTCGCGGATCGAGATGGCATCGGTCGTAAAGCGGGCGGCCCATTTGGCAGGCGCGTCCTTTTCAATCGTCGAGACATCTGCCTGGAGCGAATGAGCAAACATGCGGGACTGCAATCCCCGGATCACCGCCAGAACCAGCCCCTGCACGGCAATCGTCTGCCCATACTGAGACGCGGCCTTGAGTCCGGTCACAAGCACGACAAGAGCCGGGACCTGATACAGGATCCGGGAATCATGCGCCGCAAACATGTCCACGGCCCGCTTGATGACGGCGGGATAAAGCGCGGTCAGCGCGGCCATCAGAACGGTCAGAACAACGACGGAAATGATCCGTCCCACATGCTGGCGCATTTCCTCGCGCCAGATGCGTTTCATCAGGACGCGGCTGTCCGTATCAAGGGCTGTGGTTTTCGTCATGTCCGGGGGTTTAGCAAACCTTGCGAAAAGGACGAAACCGCGATCTCACGGATATCCGGCAAGATAGGCCAGACACTGCGCCCGATCCGGCAGACATCCCTGCGCCATCCACCATTCCCGGCCTTTTTTTAACCACTGCCCCATGCCCGGCCCTGGCAAAATGCCGTGAGCAAGGGCATCCTTGCCCGATAACGGGAATTGCGGCTGTGGCAGCGCCTGCAATCTGGAGCGAAAACCGTCCCAAATTCTGTCAGGTCCGCCCACAAGACGGGCCTGTTGTAGCCAGCTCCGCTCCACAAGCGGATCCAGATCCTGGTCCGCGCGCAGCCGTCTCAGGTCATCGTCAGACATGCCCGGAGATAAGGCCGGTCTGTCTGAGGCCCAGACGTCAATTCTTGACGCATCCGCATTGGAAAGTTTCAGTCGTCCGGGCAACGCCCGGCTGCTCTCGTGGCAGAGAGCAAATAACCTGAGCAGGGGGTTTGCCGGAACACCGCAGTTCAGCAAACGGTTCAAATCGGCCGGGTCCGGGTTCGGCAGAATAACCTGCAATAGCCCGATCGCCGCCATTGCTGCGATTGTTTCCGCAAGGCGCGGACCCGACAGTATTCTCAAAAGTTCAGATGCGACCCGTTCGGCAGAAAGCGTCCCAATCAGTCCGAGTTGTTCTGACACGGCTTCACAGGCAGCGCGGTCAGGATTGCCGTTTCCATAACGCGCGTCGAACCGAAAGAAACGCAGTGCTCTCAAGGCGTCTTCTGTAATCCGGCGCGATGCGTCCCCCACGAAACGGACCTGACGATTCTTCAGATCCTCCTGTCCTCCGAAATAGTCATGGAGACGATCATGACGATCCAGCGACATTGCGTTGATCGTGAAATCGCGTCGGGCCGCATCTTCCGTCCAGTCCTGCGTCCAGACCACAACCGCGTGACGTCCATCCGTTTCTTCGTCACGACGCAGGGTCGTGATCTCATACGGAACACCATCCAGCACCGCTGTTACCGTTCCATGGGACAAGCCGGTCGGGATCACACCAATTCCCGCACCTTCCAGCCGACGCTGAACGTCCTCGGGAGGCTCCGGAGTCGCAAGGTCCAGATCATGGACAGAAACGCCTGCGAGCAAATCACGGACAGACCCGCCGACAAGACGCGCATCAGGCAGGACGCTCCAGATCCGGTCCAGACCTTTTCGATCCGGCAGCCGCTCCAGCAGACCAGAGCTCTGTGTCATGCAGGCCGCGAAAGGGGGAAAAAGCAATCCTGACGCCACACACCGAGACAGGGTTTTCCTTTTACATGACTAGGAACGGCGAGAGCCGCGAGTTCATAATGAACCGCGCGCGTCACCCGTGCCTGAATTGGAAAGGCGCCTTCGCCATCCCGCACATGGATATAAGGTACACCTGCACACTCTTCCGAAGGCCGGTCCCAGTCGCACGACAGCGGATGTTCAGGGCCAATGCAGATCAGTTCGTCCATATTGGTTCGGAAACACAGGTTCTGCTGGCGACCGCAGGTTCCGCGAAAATCCAGTTCGACCGCCACGAACGGGGCGTCCTCGACCTGAATGATCCCCTGTTCCATCGGCGTTTTCAGCCAGTAGATACCTTCAGGATCGCGGGTCAGCATGGACGAGAACATGCACAGCATGGCTTTGCGCTTCACCGCAGAGCCCCGATACAGCCATGTCCCGTCGCGCTGGATCAGAAAGGGCAGCTTTCGAGGACCCGTGGACGAGCAGTCGGGAAAGGAGGACGGTGCCACCAGCGGATCTGGAGCTGCGAAGACGTCAGGCCGGACTGCCTGCCGGAGCTGATGATCGCTCAATTTTCCCTCCAACTGCATAAAAACTCTCTTCTCACACCAACTTGGGTGCAATCGAGCCTTGATGAAACCCCCACACCTGTCAGACTGGCACTATGAGCGAGCAGCAATATTCTTCCGGCGTCTCCGCCGGCACCCTGCGGGGCGAGGCGGACGTGGCTGAAGCCGATCGTCTGGCTCCGGTTCTCCATCATGTCCGTCAGGCCATCGGCAGTATTGTTCTGGGTCAGGACAGCGTCATCGAACAGGTTCTTGTCACGATCCTGTCCGGTGGTCACGCACTTCTGATGGGCGCGCCCGGTCTGGGCAAGACCCTGCTGGTGAACACGGCCTCGCAGGTTCTGGGTCTGGAGGCAACGCGCATCCAGTTCACGCCCGACCTGATGCCGTCGGACATCACCGGGGCGGAAATTCTCGATCAGGATGCTGACGGACGACGCGCCTTCCGCTTCCTGCCCGGCCCGATCTTCGGCCAGCTTGTGCTTGCCGACGAAATCAACCGCGCCAGCCCGCGCACCCAGTCCGCCCTGTTGCAGGCCATGGCGGAACGTCGGGTCACGCAGGGGGGCAAGGACTATGCCCTGCCGCGCCCCTTCCATGTTCTCGCGACCCAGAACCCGATCGAGCAGGAAGGCACCTATCCCCTGCCCGAAGCCCAGCTCGACCGGTTCATGCTCCAGATCAGCCTCGGCTTTCCGAACCGGGACGCGGAACGGCAGATGCTGCTTCAGACGACAGGCGCCACGACGCCGACGGTCTCTGCCCTGATGAATGCCGAAAGTCTGCTCGCGGCCCAGCACCTCGTCCGGCGTTTGCCAGTTGGCGATCAGATCGTGGATGCCATCCTGACGCTGACACGCGCTCTGCGTCCGGAAGATCCGTCCGCCTCGCCGGAGGCACGGGAGGCGGTGTCTTACGGCCCTGGTCCGCGTGCGGCTCAGGCGCTGATGATCGCCACCCGTGCCCGCGCCCTGCTGGATGGCCGTCTAGCACCGAGCCTTGATGACGTTGTCGCCCTTGCAAGCCCGGTCCTGTCCCATCGTATCGGGCTGGGCTTTGGCGCCCGTGCCGCCGGAACGGACAGCGAAGCCCTGATCCGCAAGCAGGCTCAGGCTCTCCTCTGATCGCCGTGAAAAGTCCGTCCGATACCCTGCGCAGTTTCTTCCGCCGCAACCGGGGCGTCAGTTCCGGCGCTCCGACCGCGCAGGCGGAAAGCCTGCCCCTGCCCGCACTCGTTCTTGAAGCCGAAAAGATCGCCGCCAGCTTGCAAAGCGGTGTACATGGCCGCAGACGTTCAGGACCGGGCGAGGATTTCTGGCAGTTCCGGCCTTATCATGCCGGCGAGCCCGCAACGTCCATCGACTGGCGTCAGTCTGCCCGCTCGCCAGTTGAAGACACGTTCTGGGTCCGTGAGCGCGAGCGCGAAAACGCCCAGTCGCTGATGCTGTGGTGTGACCCGTCGCCCTCCATGCGGTGGCGGTCTTCCGATACCCTGCCAACCAAAGCAGAGCGCGCACAGCTTTGCACGCTGGCGCTGGCATCCGCGTCTCTGCGCGGCGGAGAACGCGCAGGTCTGCTGACCGGAATCGAGGCTGGACGCGCCCTTGCCGGACGTCAGGTTCTCCCGCGACTGGCGGCATCCCTTCTGCGTCAGGATGCGGATGAGCCAAAATTTCCCCGCATGTCTCTGGTTCCTCCACGGTCCGATCTGGTGGTGATCAGCGATTTCCTGTGGGACGAAGACCGGATCGATACGTTTCTCAAGACCTGCGCCAGCCGCCCGGTACGAACCCATCTCCTCTGCATTCTCGATCCGGCAGAGCGGGAGCTGAAACACTCCGGCCGAATCCGGTTTGAAGGACTCGAAGGGGGTGTTCTGACTCTTCCCGCCATGGAAAGCCTCGGCCCGGCCTATGAGCAGGCGATGAACGCGCATCTCGCGGCCCTCAAACAGAGTGCGGCGTCGCTCCATGCCGACTGCATCGTGCATGATACGTCGCAGAACCCGCTTCCGGCCCTTCTAGCGTTGCACATGGCGCTTGGAGGCGGCCGATGATCCTTCTTGCTCCGTTCCTGTTGCTTGGTCTGCTCGCACTGCCTGCGCTGTGGTGGCTGGTGCGGGCGACGCCGCCCGCTCCGCAGGAACAGTCCTTTCCGTCCTTGCTCATCCTGAACCGGCTCACGGCCCGGCGGGAGGACGCCGCCCGTTCCCCGCTCTGGCTTCTGATTCTGCGCATGGTGGCGGTGACCCTCGTCATTTTCGGGCTGGCCCGTCCTGTCCTGACGCCACATCAGGCCGAAACCGGCAACGGACCACTGACCCTCATCCTCGATGATGGCTGGGCCGCCATTCCGCACTGGACCGACCGTATTTCCGCAGCGCTCGCACTTGGCGAAACCGCGATCCGCAACGGTCAGGACGTCACGTTCCTGCACGCTGCACGCGCACCGGACGGCGCGATACCCGAAGCCTTCACGACGCATGACCCCCATGCCCTGTCCGAACATCTCTCACATTTACGTTCGCAGCCCTGGCCAACGGATCGTCTGGCTCTGGCCACGCTGCTCGGGGGCCGGGATCTGTCGGGCCAGCGCGTGATGGTTCTCTCGGACGGTCTGGCTGCGAAAGGAGACGACGCGCTGCGTGGCGCGCTGGCAAAGGCGCGGTCCGTTCAGGACATGCGCTGGAACGGCTGTGACATCCTGCGCCTTGACGCCGCGACAGGCCAGGACGGTGCGCTTCATGCGACAGTCGATACACTGCCCTGCCCGACCCGGACCGTGACGCTGCATGCCGTCAACGCCAATGGCGGCACACTCGCGGCCTATCCCCTCACGACGGGGAAAGACCAGACGCTCTCCCTCCCGGCCCTGCTGCGCAACCAGCTCGATCGTCTGACACTTGAAGGCGCGACTGGCCCTGCTGCTGTGCATCTGATGGGACAGGCCGATCATCGCCGCCCGGTCGGTATCCTCCAGACGCCCGGCGACGCCACGCCTCTTGTCGGATCAGCGTTCTTCCTCAATCGCGCCCTGCAACCGATTGCGGACCTGCATAGCGGCGATGCCACGGCCCTGCTGGGCGCGCCCCTGTCAGTTCTGATCGCCACGGATGGTGCGCTTTCGGGCGAGCAGACGCGCAATCGCGTTCTGGACTGGGTGCGTCATGGCGGAATGCTCGTCCGCTTCGCAGGCCTCGGTCTCGCGGCCGATCAGACCGCCACGTCCGACGCGACCTCCGATGCGCTTCTCCCCGTCCATCTCATGAGCGGAATGCGTCAGCTGGGTGGCCCGATGTCGTGGGGGAAACCCCAGACGCTGGCACCGTTCCCCGAAACTTCGCCGTTTTCGGACCTGACGATTCCGCCTGATGTCACCGTCTCGCGACAGGTTCTGGCCAAGCCCGAGACGGGGCTGACGGATCATGTCTGGGCGGCCCTGAGTGACGGCACCCCGCTCGTGACTGCGCGCGCGGAAGGTAATGGCGAGATCGTGCTGTTCCATGTCACGCCCTCGCCCGACTGGTCCAACGTGCCGCTTTCCGGGCTGTTTCCCGACATGCTGGAGCGTCTGATCGAACGCTCCGCTGGCGTGGCGGGCGGCGGTCCGGCGGTACTGGCACCGTGGCGTATCGTCGGGAGTGATGGGGGCCTCGTCATGCCGCCACAGGCCGCGCGCTCCATCCGCACTTCGGATCTGGCGCATACGGATGTTTCCGTCACACATCCTGCCGGGCTTTATGGTCCGGCTCGTGGAACGCGTGCGCTCAATCTCGGGGACACCGCTTCGCCGATGCTGGAGGAGCCTTTGCTCGGCACGCGGATTCTGCCTGATGGCGCGCATGCGGATCGTCCGATCGGTCCTGCGCTGATGGCGACGGGTTTGCTACTTCTGCTGCTGGATCTGATCCTGTCCCTGCGGCGGCGCGGTCTGCTCGGCGCTCTGGCGGTCGCAGGTCTGCTGCTTCTACCTATGGCCCACGCCCAGACGCAGAATCAGACGCCAGCACAGACAACGGCTCCCCTGCCGCCAACCGTGCCGCAGGCCGCACTTGAGACACGGCTGGGCTATGTCCTCACGGGGCATGACGATATCGACGCCGTCTCCCGCGAAGGGCTTCAGGGCCTTTCCGATTATACGACAGCCCGCAGTTCTGCGACGCTCGGTCATCCCGACGGCGTTGTTCCCGGCAAGGACGATCTGGCGTTCTATCCGCTCCTGTACTGGCCGATCACGCCAGATATGCAGCCCGCCCCCGAACGCACGAAAGCGCTCAATACCTTCATGGAACACGGGGGGATCCTGTTGATCGACGAACAGGGTGCTGGCACCGACACCGATTCCGGCACAAGCGCCGCCGCCCGGGCCGCGCTGCAGCGCGTGACCGATGGTCTCGTCGTGCCGCCACTCGCGAAACTGACGGACAAGCACGTTCTGGCCCACACCTTCTATCTGCTGCACAGCGGCTTTCCCGGTCGCGTTGCCGGACAGCCGGTTTATGTTGCGCGCAACGGGGACGAGGCGAATGATGACGTCAGCCCCGTCATCATCGGCAACGGCGACTGGGCCCATGCCTGGGCCGTAGACGGGTCGGGCAACCATCCCTTCGCCGTCATTCCCGGGGGCGAAGACCAGCGCACGCAGGCCTATCGCTTCGGCGTGAACATGGTGCTCTACGCCCTGACCGGAAACTACAAGAACGATCAGGCCCAGTATCCTGAAATACTCCGCCGCCTCGGCAGCCCGGATGCAGCACCCGCCACGACCAGTCCCGACACCGCCGACGAGGAGGACGCACCATGATGTTCGATCTTTCTCCGATGCTGCCCGTATGGCTACTGGCGACGCTGGCCGCACTCAGTATTGCAGGCGCGCTTTACGGTGCCCTGCGTGGCGCGCGCGGGATGCTCTCGCGGGCGCTGGCCGTTCTGGCCCTGCTGGGATGGCTGTCCGGGCCGCGCGCACTTCATCCGGTGCTTCGTCCGGTGCCGCAGGATGCGCTGCTGGTTGTGGATCATTCGGCCTCGATGCAGGTCGGCCCCCGCACGGCCATCGCGGATCAGACCGCACGGCAGATCATGCAGGACGCGGCCCGTCTTCCGGGCCTGACGCTCCATCGCGTCGATGTTCCGGGAGGCACGGGCCATGGCACCCGTCTGTTCGAGGCGCTGGATCATGCGGATCTGCCGCAGGGTAGGTTTGCAGGTGCTATCGTCGTAACGGACGGCATGGATCATGACGTTCCGGCCCATCTTCCGGCGCGTTTTCAGGGACCGGACGGACAGAAACTTCCGCTGCATCTTCTGCTGACGGCACGGGACGAGGAACAGGACCGTCGCCTGCGCATCCTGAGTACGCCGCCCTATGCCATCGTCGGACAGAACGCCACGATCCGCGTTCAGGTGGATGATCTCGGCGCCCCGGGTGCAGCCGACGCCGTTCTCACGATCCGCTCGGGCGATGCCCCGACGCAAACCCGCCCGATCCGGACGGGCACGCCACAGGACATCACGGTCCCGGTCCAGCATCCCGGCGAAACACTTGTCGGCCTGTCCGTCTCTCCGCTGGCCGGGGAAGCCTCTACGGAAAACAACAGCGACGTCGTGCGGATCCGGGGCGTGCGCGACCGGCTGCGGGTGCTTCTGGTGTCCGGCGTTCCGAATCAGGGCGAGCGCGTTTGGCGGCGACTTTTGAAGGCCGATCCGTCCGTGGATCTCGTGCACTTCACCATTCTGCGCTCCCCCAACACCGATGATGGCACTCCGCTGTCGGATCTGGCGCTGATCCCGTTTCCGATCCGCGAACTGTTTCAGGAAAAGATCCGCAGTTTCGATCTCATTATTCTGGACGGCTTTCGCAACAGCAACATCCTGCCGGACGAATACCTGACCAATATCGCCGATTATGTCCGCAACGGCGGCGGGCTGCTGGTGACGGCTGGGCCTGAATTCACGCAGGAGGGAACCCTTCAGGATACCAGCCTCGCACAGATTCTTCCGGCCCATGTCGGGACGGACGGGGTCGTCACGCAGGCTTTCCGTCCTTCCCTGACTGCTCTGGGCAAAACCCATCCCGTCACGGCTGGTCTGACGGAAGACTGGGGTCCCTGGTATCGTGCCCTGCGCCCGGACCAGTCGCACGGCGAAGACCTGATGCATGGCCCGGACGGCGCGCCGCTTCTGCTTCTGGACCGTGTTGATCGGGGGCGGGTGGCCATGCTCATGTCGGACCAGCTCTGGCTGTGGTCTCGTGGCGAAGGCGGTGGTGGACCGCAGGCCGAGCTTCTGCGGCGGCTGTCACACTGGCTCATGAAAGAGCCGGATCTTGAGGAAAACCGCCTCACCGCCCGGATCGAAAACGGCCAACTCGATATAGAGCGCCACGCTGCGGGACAGTCTGTCTCGCCTGAGGCTTTCGTCACGGCGCCGGACGGGAAGCGCACACCCGTTACCCTGAAACAGACCGATGGCGTTTGGCACGCCACGCTGACCGCCACAACACCCGGCATCTGGAGTGTCCGGCAGGATGGTCTGGTCGCTTTCGCCAGCCCTGTTTCCCACGATCCGATCGAGCGGCAGGACCTGCGCGCCACCGCGACCGTCATGGGCGCCAGTGCTCAGGCATCGGGAGGAACCGTGGCGTGGGTTGCGGATCATACACCCCATCTGAAACAGGTGCCCGTCGGTTCGGCCACGACCGGCTCGGACTGGATGGAGCTTCCCGTCACCACGGCAGCCGTCGCCGGTGAAACGCGGACGACAGACCTCGTTCCCGCATGGGCGGCCCTGCTTGCGGCGCTGATTTTCCTCGCACTCGGCTGGTGGCGGGAAGGTCATTGAAAAAATGTCACAATCCGGCACCTCCGAGAGGCATCTGCAGACTCGCGCAGGACGAACGATCACAGTATATTGGTTTTATGCGACTGCTCCCCACCCTGCCCCGCCTGCTGCTCGTTGCCGCTCTGGCAATGACGCCGACGATTCTCGTACCCTGGCATCACGCCCAGGCTCAGGATGCCGACGACGCCGAGGCTGAACAGGAAGCCGAGGCCAACCAGAAGAAAGCCGAAGCCCGCAAGGCCGCCCAGCGCGCCGCGCCGCCTTCCGCCCTTCCGGGAGCAGAATCCTCCGACGACGATGCCGGTCATGCCCGGGCCGACGTGAACCCGACTGTCGCTCTGTTCGATGCGATCAACCGTGGCTCCCTCAACGCGGCGAAAGAAGCGCTCAACCGCGGCGCCGATATGGGTGGGCACAATGTTCTGGACCAGACGCCGCTGGACATGGCCATCGACCTGAACCGCAAGGACATCATGTTCCTGCTGCTTTCGATGCGGACCTATAATCCGGACGGCAAGATCGAAAACAGCGTGTCCGATCAGGGTGTGGAGATGAAGAACGGCAGCGGTCATCTGACGATCGGCGGGAAATCCGTCACGCCCAAACGCGCCGCCGTCGCAGCTTCCTCGCATTTCGACGCAAGCGGCGGCAAGGCCGATCCTTCAATCGGCTTCCTCGGCTTTGCAGGGCACTAAACGCTCCTGATCCAGACGCAAAAAAAGCCGGAGAACATTCTCCGGCTTTTTTTATGGGCGCTGGTTTTCCGTCAACCGACGTTGCGCAGCGCCTGACTTTCCTGACGCAGGACGTCGATCTGAACGAACTGATCGTCGCGCTCGAAATACCAGAACGTCCAGCCATTGCAGGACGGCGCGCCCGTCAGACCTGCGCCGAGCTTGTGAATAGAGCCGCGCTGGTTGCCCGATACGAGCGTGCCGTCGGGTGTCACGGTCGCTTTCAGACGCTTCTGCCGATCGTAGAGCACCGTCCCTGCTGGCAGAATACCCGTTTCCACGAAACTTCCGAACGGGATACGCGGCATTTCGCGCCGTGCGGGCGTCGTCGCCAGTTGCTCGGAGTTCAGGCGCTCTTCCCGCGCCACACGCTCACGCGCTGCCTTGACATAATCCGGGTGCCGTTCGATGGCGATGTAATGACGCCCCAGACGCTTGGCCATTGCCGGGGTCGTACCGCTTCCGCAGAACGGGTCCAACACCACATCATTGGTATTGGTCGACGCCACCAGAACACGATGCAGCAGACTTTCCGGTTTCTGCGTCGGATGTAGCTTCAGGCCATGTTCGTTCTTCAGACGCTCATTGCCCGTGCACAGCGGCAGATACCAGTCAGAGCGCATCTGAAGGTCATCGTTCAGGGCCTTCATGGCCTGATAGTTGAATCGATATTTGCTCTGCGGACCACGCGCCGCCCAGATCAGCGTCTCATGGGCGTTCGTAAAGCGCCGCCCCCGGAAATTCGGCATCGGGTTGGATTTGCGCCAGACGATGTCGTTGAGGATCCAGAACCCCAGATCCTGCATGATCGCGCCCAGACGGAAGACATTGTGATAGGAGCCAATGACCCAGATCGTGCCGTCCTTGTGCAAAATCCGGCGCGCTTCTCTGAGCCATTCGCGCGTGAAATTGTCATAGGTAGCGTAATCCGCGAACTTGTCCCAGTCGTCGTCCACACCATCCACGACGGTTTCGTCCGGGCGGCGCAGTTCACCGCGCAACTGGAGGTTATACGGCGGATCGGCGAAAATGCAGTCCACGCTCCCATCGGGCAGCGTCTTCATCGTTTCGATGCATTCTCCACGCAGGATCTGGTCGACGGGAAATTCACCGCTCATGCTGCGTGTGCCTCTGCTTCAATCATGTTTCGTATCGGCGCGAACCCGCGCCTGTGATGAGGTGTCACCCCACGGAGTTTCAGACCCTGCATGTGTGCCGCCGTGCCGTATCCCGCATTGCGCTCCCAGCCATAGGCATCATGACGCATGGCCAGACGCGCCATCAGGCGGTCCCGCGTCACCTTTGCGATGATGGAGGCTGCGGCGATGGACAGGCTGATCCCGTCGCCGCCGATCACCATCTTGATGGGACAGGGCAGTTTCGGAGCATGTTTGCCGTCCACGAGGGCAAGGTCCGGCATTCGGCCGAGCCGGGACAGCGCCCGGCGCATGGCCAGATAGCAGGCCTGGGCGATATTGATCTGCTCGATTTCCAGAACGGATGCCGCGCCAATGCCGATCAGCGCCTGTTCGTCGGCCATCAGGGCCTCATAGGCGAGCATCCGGCGCCGAGCCGTCAGTTTCTTGGAATCATCGAGAAGGGCAGACAAGGTTTCAGACGGCGGGGCCGTAAAAGCTACGGCAGAAGCCACCACCGGTCCTGCCAGAGGACCACGCCCGACTTCGTCGATCCCGACGACCAGCCCCCCATGGGCAGCTTCCAGGGCGTAATCCGGCATTTGTGAGCGTCTCCCCGACAGATCACCGCGAAATCAGGTGACCGAATCGGTTTTGAATCATGGCGACTCGAAAGGGAAGCCCAAAAATGCGTTTGTTCTAAGTTTAATATGTCAAGTGTGGTGGGAAAGACTCTTTACCTACGGTGTCAGAGCTCTTCCTGCTGATTCTCCTGACCCGCCTCTGACGGCGGTGATGGAGCGGGCTGCTGCACCTGTCCGTGCTGCATCTGAAGTTCCTTCTCGATCTGGGGGAACTGATAGATTTTCTCCGTCACATTGACGGCAAGAAGCACAAGGCTGACGATCAGCAGCGACAGCCCGCGACCGACGATCTGGCGCCGCTTCCAGAAATATCCCGGCAGAAACAGCCACCACCAGAAACCCGGCGGCGTCTTTCCGCTTTCACGAAGGGAATTACGGTCCAGCATGAACGAGATGAAGAACAGTAGCAGCGACATCATCCCGACGACGGACAGCGGCCCTACCCGGCCACTATCCGGGATCTGACGCCAGTCCAGGATCAGCAACGTCAGGCGCTGGATAAGCCACGGCCCCACCAGAAGCGCCCAGGCCCAGTGCTCCGAACTTCCCGCAGACATCCGCAATAGCCCCGTCAGCGGAGAGACGAGCCCCGCGGCGCTGGCCGGACGCCATGTTGCGCCGAATTCCTGTGTCCAGACGAGGGTTTCGGGCTTGATCTGCCGCTGCATGATCAGACGCAGGATTTCCTCACGGGAGACTGGACCGGCCTGCTGCCCGTTGTTGTCGTAAAACCATTCCATGAAAAAAGCCTCCCGGATTACTCCGGAAGGCTTTTAGCACAAAGACGTCCCTATGGTCGAAACGCCTGTTGGACCTCAATCGCTTTTACGACCGAACAGCAGACCGCCAACGATCATTCCGACAACCGTGGCGATCACCAGCGAGATCAGCGGACGATCCTGCACAAACGCCGTTGCGGCTTCGAGCTTGGTTTCGCCTTCGTCGTACAGATCGGCGAATTCCTGCTGTGCCATGCCGGAAAGCTGATCGAACTTGCCTTCGGCCTGAAGCTTCGCATCGCCGGTCAAACCACCAAAACCGTCCTTGAGCTTGCCCTTGGCTTCATCCACAAGGCCTTCGACCTTCGTTTCAGTTGTATCGGCCATTTTGTTCTCCTCTGTCCGGATTAACCTGTCCTCAATGCAAACGCATAACAGAGACATCCGGTTCCAACCCGATATGATCGTTGCACCGAAAAGAGACAAGCCCTGCGGCCAACATCATATCCACAAATGTAACGAAAAGTATCATTTTCGGTCATTTTGATTTTCATTACCAAAACTGAACAGGATTTAAGGTCGCGTCATGGCAGGCGCTGGCCTCCTGCCGTATAAGCATGAAAACACATAACATCGTCGCCTGAGAGCCCTGTGCTCTGCTATGCGGAAAGACAGAACCACCATGGATCAGCAGACGGCCAGCTCCAGCGACCGCCTTACGAACAGCACCGCCCAGTCTTCTCCCCCTCCTGCGCGGTCCCGCCGTCGGCGCTGGCTCCTCTGGGGCGTTGTTCTTCTGATTGCTCTTCTGATCCTGTTCGCGATCTTCCGCCCTCATGGCGCGACACACAAGCACGGTCGTGGTGCCGCAGCCGACGGAAGCGTGCAGCCCGTTGCCGTCGCAACCGTCCATACTGGCGACATGCCCGTGATCTTTCAGGAACTCGGCACAGTCGTCCCCGTGACAAACGTGACGATCACGCCGCGAGTCAACGGCCATATCTCGGCCGTCTATTACAAGGAAGGCCAGCACGTCCATAAGGGTGACGAACTCGAACTGATCGACCCGCGTCCCTATGAGGCCACGCTCGCCCAGTACCGCGGCACACTGACCGCCGATATGGCGCAACTTGAAAAGGCCCGCGTGGACAACGCGCGTTACCAGCGCCTGATCAAACAGAACTCGACCTCCGCCATGACGGCGCGCGATCAGGAATTCACGGTGCAGCAGCTTGAAGGTCAGGTCGAATTCGACCGGGCCAATGTCCGCAATGCCGAACTGAACGTGATGTACTGTCACATCATTGCGCCAGTCGAAGGCCGTGTCGGTATTCGTGTGCTCGACATTGGCAACTATGTGACGGCTGGCCAGTCCGGCGGTCTGACCATCCTGACGATGATGCAGCCCATCTCCGTGATCTTCACGGTTCCGCAGAACCAGCTTCAGGAGGTCATGAAATATCTGGACAAGACCGGCGAGCTGTCCGTCGAAGCATGGGACAGCGACAACACCCACAAAATTGCCACCGGCACCGTCAAGGCACTCGACAGCCAGATCGACACCGCAACGGGTACGGTCCGGATGCGTGGTATCTTTGCGAACGAGGACGAGCACCTCTTTCCGAACCAATTCGTCAACCCGCATCTGCTGGTCACGACGCTGCATGACGCCCTGCTTGTGCTCGCAAATGCTCTTCAGACAGGCCCGGACGGACGCTTTGTCTATCGCGTCAAGCCTGACATGACCGTGGAAGTCGTGCCCGTGACGGTCGGCACGACCGATGGCACGAATGCCGTGATCGAAAAGGGTCTGAACAGCGGCGATCGGATCGTGACGGATGGCGTCAGCCATCTGCGCCCCGGCCAGAAGGTCTCCATCCCCGACACCTCGTCCGCAGCAGCGCAGACGACGGAAGCCGAGCACAAGAGCGCCAGCCAGCACCGTCATCATCGTGACGGACAGCAGAGTTCGGATGCGCCCCAGCAGAAGAACGACCCGTCCTCACCCGCCGACACCGGCAACCACTGACCGACGTCCAGAACAGTCAAACAGGGAACATCAAGATCGTGAATCCGTCCCGCCTGTTCATCGAGCTCCCGGTTGCCACCAGCCTCCTGATGTTCGCCATCCTGCTGAGCGGCCTGCTCGGCTACCATTTTCTGGCCGTCTCAGCCCTGCCGCAGGTTGAATATCCGACGATCACGGTCTCGACTTTCTATCCGGGCGCCGGGCCGGACGTGATGAGTACGTCCGTCACCGCGCCGCTGGAAACCCAGCTCGGCCAGATGGCCGGTCTGGACCAGATGACGTCCCAGTCTTCTGGTGGCGCTTCGGTTGTCACGCTGCGCTTCGGGCTGGACATGTCGATGGACGTGGCCGAACAGGAAGTTCAGGCCGCGATCAACAACGCCACCTCCCTGCTACCAAGCGATCTGCCCGCCCCTCCGATCTATGCGAAGGTCAATCCGGCGGACACCCCCGTCCTGACGCTCGGCATCACGTCAAAAACGCTGCCGCTTCCTGAAGTCGAAGATTACGTCAACACGCGGCTTGAACAGAAGATCAGCCAGATTTCCGGCGTCGGTCTTGTCACCCTGTCGGGCGGCAATCGCAAGGCCTACCGGATTCAGGTCAACATTCCGAAGCTGACCTCTTACGGCATCGCGATCGACACGCTGCGCACCATCATCAGCACGGTCAACGTCAACTCCCCAACCGGCACATTCGACGGCCCCAAGCGCTCCACGTCCCTCCGCATCGATGGCCAGATCCAGTCCGTCGAACAGCTCATGAATCAGGTGATCGCGTATCAGAACAACGGCCCGATCCGCGTGCGCGACATTGCGACGGTGGTTGAAGGGGCGGAGAACGCACAGCTTGCCGCCTGGGCCAACCGCACGCCTGCGCTGATCCTGAACGTGCAGCGTCAGCCCGGCGCGAACGTTATTGGTGTTGTGGACAACGTTCTGCGCGTTCTGCCGCAGCTCAAGCTCGACCTGCCGCCGGGCATCGACGTTACGCCTCTGACGGACCGCACCACGACCATTCGCGCCTCGGTCAGTGACGTGGAATACGAACTGGCGCTCGCCATGCTTCTCGTGGTGGGCGTGATCTTCGTGTTCCTGCGAAATGTTCCGGCGACGATCATTCCCAGCCTGTCCGTTCCGCTTTCTCTGATCGGGACGCTGGCCGCGATGTATCTGCTGGGCTTCTCGCTCGACAATCTGTCGCTGATGTCCCTGACGATTGCGACCGGCTTCGTCGTCGATGATGCGATCGTCGTGATCGAGAACATCGCCCGTTACGTTGAGGCCGGGGAGGATCGCTACACCGCTGCGCTCAAAGGCGCGGGGGAGATCGGCTTCACCATCATCTCGCTGACAGTCTCGCTGATCGCCGTGCTGATCCCCCTGCTGTTCATGAAGGACGTCGTTGGGCGTCTGTTCCATGAATTCGCGATGACGCTCTCCATCACCATCATCATTTCAGCCGTCGTCGCTCTGACGCTGGTGCCGATGATGTGCGCCCGTCTGTTGTCCGACACACATGCGCCGTCCACGAGAAACACGGTCTGGAGCCGCCTGTCCAATAGCACCGAGCGCGGAATCAACGCCCTGATCGCGGGTTACGGACGCTGGCTCGATGTCGTGCTGCGCTTTCGTGTCACGACCCTTCTGGTCACGCTGGGCACGATCGTCCTGACCGGTGTTCTGGCATGGACCATCCCCAAAGGCTTTTTCCCGACACAGGATACTGGCGTTATTCAGGGCATCTCCGTGATGTCGCAGGCCATCTCCTTTGAAGGCATGAAGAACCGTCAGGCCGCTCTTGGAGACGTGATCCTGAAAGACCCGGATGTCGCCAGCATCTCGTCTTTTGTGGGTATCGACGGTCAGAACATGACGCTGAATGTCGGCCGCTTCCTGATCAACCTCAAACCGCGGGACCAGCGTACGTCCAGCCTTGAAGCCATCATGCGCCGCCTGTCTTCCGCTGGGGATCAGGTGATCGGCGCCCAGCTTTATGTTCAGCCGATTCAGGACCTGTCTCTGGATTCCTCGATTTCCGCCACGCAGTACCAGTTCATGCTGGAAAACCCGGATTACGACACCTTCAAGACTTGGGTGCCGAAATTCGTGGATGCCCTGCGCAAGGAACCGTCGCTGCGCGATGTCACGTCCGATCTTCAGGCCGAGGGGTTGGTCGCCCAGCTTTCGCTCGACCGGCCGACCGGCGCGCGATACTCCATCACGCCGCAGACGGTCGACAATCTGCTGTATGACAGCTACGGCCAGCGCCAGATCACGACGATCTACACGCAGTCCAACCAGTACCGCGTTATTCTGGAAGCCGATCCGAAACTCCAGACTGACCTGACATCCCTGAGCCAGCTTTACCTGCCCGGCATTTCCTCGCAGGCCGGTGGCAGCACGTCCGGCCCGACGCGCCAGCCGACATCGGGGCTTGTCCCGCTGTCGCAGGTGACGACGATGACGCATGTCCTCGCCCCGCTGCTCATCAGCCATTTCGGCCAGTTCCCGGCCACGACGGTGTCGTTCAACGTCGCCAGCGGCTATTCGCTGGGGGCCGCAACCAACGCCATCGAGCGCGTGGAAAAGCAGATCGGCCTGCCGCCGGAGTTCCAGACTGCCTTTCAGGGTACGGCGGCTGCCTTCCGCTCGTCGCTGTCCAACGAGGTCTGGCTGGTCATGGCAGCCGTGATCGCGGTCTATATCGTGCTGGGTATTCTCTATGAGAGCTATATCCACCCGATCACGATCCTCTCCACCCTACCCTCCGCCGCCATCGGTGCGCTGATCGGGCTCTATCTGTTCGGGATGGATCTCGACATCATGGGCATCATCGGCATCGTGTTGCTGATCGGCATCGTGAAGAAAAACGCCATCATGATGATCGACTTCGCACTCGAAGCCGAACGTCTGGAGGGCCATACGCCGCTTGAATCCATCAAGCAGGCGGCGATGCTCCGTTTCCGCCCGATTTTGATGACCACGCTGGCTGCCCTGTTCGGTGCCCTGCCCCTGCTGATCGGCACAGGTGTCGGCTCCGAACTGCGCCGACCGCTGGGTGTGGCCATCGTTTTCGGCCTGATGATGTCCCAGCTTCTGACTCTGTTCACCACGCCCGTCATTTATCTGTTCATGGATGAAGTAGGGACGAAAACGCGCGCTTTCATACAGCGCCACCGTCGCCACAACCCACCGTCGCAGCCCCAGACTCCAAGCCCCCATACAGGCGCTCCGTGAATCTGGTTCGCCTCTTTGTCCTGAGGCCCGTTGGCACGACGCTGCTGGCGGTCGCTCTCGTGATCGGCGGCGTTATGGGCTATTTCGCCCTGCCCGTCGCCGATCTGCCGGACGTGGACTTTCCGGTCATCATGGTGACCGCGAACCAGCCCGGAGGCTCTCCGTCCGAAATCGCGAGCACGATCGCAGGGCCTCTGGAGCGGCATCTGGGGGCGATTTCCGGCGTCACGGAAATGACCTCGGAATCCATGGTCAACCAGACGCGCATCACCCTTCAGTTCGACCTGTCACGGGACATCAACGGTGCTGCGCGTGACGTGGAAGCCGCTTTGCAGGGCGCGCGGCAGGATCTGCCCACCAGTCTGCGCAGCAACCCGACCTATATGAAGGCGAACTCCAACGGGCCGCCCATCCTCGCTTTGACGCTATCGTCCAGCACCCGGACGCCGCAGGAACTCTACGATTTCGCAAGCAACATCCTCATCCCCCAGCTCAGCCAGATCCAGGGCGTCGGTGATGTGGAAATCCGCGGCGCGTCCCTTCCCGCCGTGCGTGTTGAAATCAATCCGCTGCGCCTGTTCCATTACGGGATCGGCTTCGAGGATCTGCGCGCTGCCCTCGCCTCCGCCAATGCTCATACGCCCAAAGGTTTTCTGGATGCCAATGGCGAGCGGATGATGCTCTCCACCAACGATCAGGCGACGGATGCGGAAGAATACCGTGATCTGGTCATCGCCTATCGCAACAACCAGCCTGTTCGCCTGACGGATCTGGCGGACGTCAAGAACAGCGTCGAAGATCTCCGTCAGGCGGGGTATCTGAACGGAAATGCCGCCATCATCTGTACGGTCTTCTCGCAGGGTGGCGCGAACGTCATCAAGACGATCGACGGCATCCGCGGTCGCCTGCCAGCCCTTCAGTCCGCCCTGCCCGGCAATACCAATATTTCGATCCTGATCGACCGCTCCAAAACAATCCGAGCTTCTTTGGACGATACGAAACAGACCCTTGTCATGGCTGTCGTGCTCGTGGTCGTGGTCGTCCTGCTGTTCCTGCGCAGCCTCTCTGCGATCATGGTTCCGGCCATCGTGGTACCAGTCTCGATTATCGGAACCTTCGGGGCCATGGCGCTGATGGGGTACCAGCTCGACAACATGTCACTGATGGCCCTGACGATCTCGACAGGCTTCGTGGTCGATGACGCCATCGTCGTTCTGGAAAATATCGCCCGCTACATGGAGATGGGTTACAACCGGCAGGACGCCGCCATCAAAGGCACGACCGAAGTCGCGTTCACGGTCGTTTCGATCACGGTCTCGCTGATCGTGGTGTTTGCACCGATCATGCTCATGGGCGGGATCGCGGGGCGGCTGTTCCACGAGTTCGCGATGACCATTGTCATCACGCTCTGTATTTCGCTGCTCCTGTCCCTCACGCTGACACCCATGATCAGCGCCCAGCTCCTGACCCACACGGACGATAACGGTCCGGGTCTGTGGAAGAAGACCGGCCGTTTCCTCGACCGCATGATCAGCGCTACCACGTCGGGTTACGGCAAATCGCTGGACTGGGCCTTGGGGCATCAGTTCCTGATCGCGATGTCCCTGCCCGCCACTCTGGTGCTGGCCGGTGTGCTGTATGTGAAAATGCCCAAGGGTTTCTTCCCCTCCGAAGACACCGGGCAGATCATGGGGCGTGTGGTTGCCGATCAGTCGATCTCGTTTCAGGCGCTTCAGAAAATCGTGGTCAAGGCCATGAAGAGCGTCGCGTCCGACCGGGATGTCGTGGGCGTGATGGGCGGTGTCGGTGGACGTTCGGCCAACTCAGCCAACATGTTCATCGCTCTCAAGCCCAAATCCGAGCGGACGGACGATCTTGCGACCACCATCCAGCGCCTGACCCGCAGGTTCTCCCATATTCCTAGCGCGCAGCTCCGTCTGATGGCTCCCGGCAGCGTTCGGACGGGCGCGCGGCCCGGAGACGCCGCCTATCAGTATTCGCTTGAGGGGCCCTCCGCTGAAGACCTGTTCGAATGGTCTCCCAAGATCGTAACCGCGCTTTCCAAGCTGCCGGAACTCATGGACGTGACATCGGATGTGGAACAGGGCGGTCAGGGGATCAACATCGCGATCAACCGCGATACGGAAGCGCGCTATTCCGTCACGCCACAGCTCATTTCCAATACGCTCTATGACGCATTCGGCCAGCGCGCGGCCTCCATTATCTACGGTAACCTCAACCAGTACCGCGTCATCATGGAAGCAGCCCCCCGCTACTGGCAGGACCCGTCAATGTTGCAACAGATGTGGATCAGCACATCGGGCGGGACAGCAGCAGGCGGCACGGCGTCGAACAATATCCGCGCCCGCGCCACAACGGCTGTCACGACCCTGTCGCAGAGTGAGCAATCCTATCAGAACTCGGTCGCCAACGCGCTGGCAGGCGGAAAATCGGCATCAAGCGGTGCAGCCGTTGCCACAAGCGTGGACAACATGGTTCCCCTGTCCGCCCTCTCACGCCAGCGCAATACCAACACGGCCCTGACCGTCAGCCATGAAGGACAATCCGTCGCGACGACCGTGTCTTTCAACCTTGCACCCGGCGTCTCGCTGGGTACTGCCGTGGATGCCGTACAGGCCGCCATGGTAAAGCTGCATGTCCCCTCGGACATTCACGGCGGATTTGCGGGCAACGCGGCCGCTTTCCAGAAATCCGCAGGGAGTGAGGTTCTGCTGATTCTCGCCGCCCTCGCCGCCGTCTATATCGTGCTGGGCGTCCTGTATGAGAGCCTGATCCATCCCCTGACGATCCTGTCAACGCTGCCATCCGCAGGCGTCGGCACCATTCTGGCACTTCAGATCTGCGGCGAGGAATTCTCCCTCATGGCCATGATCGGCGTGATCCTGCTCATCGGCATCGTCAAGAAAAACGCCATCATGCTGATCGACTTCGCCCTCGTGGCGCAGCGTGAAGGGCTGTCGGCCAGAGAGGCCATCCGTCAGGCCAGCCATCTGCGTTTCCGCCCGATCCTCATGACGTCTCTGGCCGCTGCGTTCGGTGCCGTGCCCCTCATCATCGGCAACGGATATGGCTGCGAACTCCGCCGACCGCTGGGGATCGCCATTCTCGGCGGCCTCGTCGTCAGCCAGTTGCTGACGCTCTACAGCACGCCCGTCATTTTCCTGTATCTCGACCGGTTCGGACGCGCCATGGACCGTCTGCGTGCCCACGTCGCTTCCTTTTTCCATCTTTCAGCCCGGGGAACACAGTCCTGATGCCCGCCCTCCGTAAATCCACCCTGCGCACTGCCCTGCTGGGGGCGGCGACCCTGCCTTTCTTGAGCGGCTGTATCGGCGGCATGGTCGGGCCGAACTATCATCGCCCGAAAGCCATCATTTCCGCCAAGTTCAAGGAAGCACCTCCGCCGCCGGGCTGGCAGATGGCTGCCCCCGATCTTGCGAAAATGCCCAAAGGAGACTGGTGGACGATCTTCAACGATCCCGTTCTCAACGACCTTGAAGAACGCGTGGCCACGTCCAACCAGAGCCTGAAGGAATATGAGGCGCAGTATCGCAAGGCGGCCGCGACGATTGATTCGATCCGCGCGCAGCTTTTCCCGACCCTGAGCGGCAAGTTCAGCTTCAACCGCAACTCACAGGGAAGCAGCGCCGAAAATACCAGCGGAGGCTTCACCTATACCTCCAGCCACTCCTACACATCCAACACATGGACGACCGGCCCATCCGCAAGCTGGACCGTCGACGTCTGGGGCATGATTCGCCGGCAGGTTCAGCAGCAGGTTGCCGCCACTCAGGCCGACGCTGCCCTCGTCGCCAACATGCGGCTGTCCTATCAGCTTCAGCTCGCGCAGGACTATTTCGACCTGCGCTATCAGGACAGCCTGATTGCGCTCTATGCCCGCAACGTGGATCTTTATCGCCACAATCTGGAAATTCTCCAGAACCAGCTTGGTGCCGGTGTCGCTGATCCAACAAGCGTTCTTCAGGCCCGCTACCTGCTGCAATCGACGCAGGCCAGCCTGTCAAACGCCCATATCGCCCGCGCGCAGTACGAACATGCCATCGCCATGCTGACGGGCCGTGCCCCGGCAGAACTCACGCTGGCAGCCTCTCCCCTCCCCGAGACGATCCCCGCCGCACCCGTCGCCGTGCCCTCCATGCTGCTTCAGCGTCGTCCGGACGTGGCGCAGGCCGAGCGCAACATGGAAGCCTATAATGCGGAAATCGGATACGAGATCGGCGCGTTCTTCCCACAGGTCACGCTCTCCGCGTCTTATGGCTATAGCGGCAATCCTCTCGAACAGCTGATCCAGACCGCTACGCGCACTTGGAGCCTCGGTGCGGCTGCAAGCGAAACCATTTTCCAGGGCGGGGCGCGCTCCGCTGCGGTGCGCAGCGCAGAAGCCGATTACGACAATGCCGTGGCCACCTACCGCCAGACGGTTCTGGCAGCTCTTCAGGACACCGAAGATCAGATGTCCGGCCTGCGCTATCTCGATCAGCAGCTTGCCTTGCAAAATGCTGCCGTGAAAACCGCAGAAAGCGCCGTTCAGGTGTCCATGAACGAGTATCTTGCCGGAACGCAGATTTACACGACGGTTATCACTGCCGAACAGAACGCCCTTCAGTATCAGGAAACCCAACTCAGCGTGCGGCAGCAGCAGTTTCTCGCCGAGGTCAAGCTCATGACGGATCTGGGGGGAGGCTGGACGACGCAACAGCTTCCAAGCAAAAATTCGCTTCAGACGGATAATCCGTTCCTGCCTTCCTTCATCCAGAGGGACAAGAACGGGAACTAAAGATCATAAAAAAGGGCGGGGCCATCGGCACCCGCCCTCTTCATATCAGCATCTTATCAGGTGATCAGAGCGCGTGCAGTCCTGCCACACCTGCGAGAATGGCCAGCACCGCCAGAACCAGAAAGAGAATGAAAAACAGCTTGGCAATGCCTGCTGTGGCGGCAGAGATGCCTGAGAAACCGAAAACGCCGGCGATGATGGAAATGATGAAGAAAACAATCGCGTAGTGCAGCATGACGGCAGTTCCTTGCCCAAGAGTTCGTGGTCATGTCGTAACGTCACGCACGTGCGGAAGTTTAATTTCTTCTTAAAAGACGCTTTCCCAGGAAAAACCCGATAAAAGATGCGGCCAGCAGCCAGAAGAGTGGCTGATCCACCATCAGATCACTGACAAGTGCTTCCGTTTCTTTTGTTACCCGAGAAATTTTTGTTACGAGCGCGCTTTTACAGGAACTCTCGATCATCCCGGGCTGCAAGCGCTCCGAATCCGTGCTCGTAAATCTTCTTCCCGCCATGACATCCTCCCAACACAAGAAAAGGCAGCCCGCTATCGGACTGCCTTTTCTTTTACATCGTCAGAACACTTAAGGGATGATCTGAATCAGACCGTCCACTCAGTGACCGACTGCCGGAGCATCTTCCCCCCGACATGCGGCTTCTTCATTATAGCGCTGCGCTTCAGGAGAGATGGTCAACGCCATCGTCATCCCGGCAGACAACAGATAGATCACCGCAAACGTCCAGATCACATACTGCATGCCCGGTCCGAAAACCGCCTCACAACCGGCAACAACAGCTGGTCCGACCCATGTGGACGCACCAGCGCCCAGACCAAGGATGGACAGTGCGGCGGCTTTCTCGCGTGGGCATATCTGCGGCATCAGGCCTGACAGCGGCACGAAAGCCGCGACAGTCGCGCCATAGAAAATTCCTGCTGCGGCCACGGCCCAGAAATTTCCCGGAAACCAGAGCGGCACATAATAAAACAGCGGAATGGCTACGAAACCACCGATACCACCGAAAACGGCCACGACAAACCGGTGTCCAAGCGTATCGGCCACCATGCCCGAGACAAGGTTGAACAGGATGTTGCTCAGGAAAATGAGCGACAGGAGGTTCAGCCACTGGGCAAGAGAAAAGCCGAGATGATCCACGAAAAACGCGGGCATGATTGCGAGAAACGCATATTCCGAAGATGTATCAATCACCCGGACGATACCGGCGATCAGCGTCTTCGGCTCACGCCACATGATGCTCATGGAGCCAAAGAAAATATCCTTGGTCGGAATATGGTCCGGCAGAAGGCGTTTCTTACCCGTCGGTTCATGCGTGAACAGCAGCGCAACAAGACCACCCAGTATCACAAGCCCCAGGGAACACCAGAAGGTGCGAAGCTCGCCAATTTCCGGAATGGCAAAGCGTGCGAACTGCGATCCCAGAGTGGGCAGACCTGCTGAAAAGGAAAACCAGAACCAGCCCGCGGCCGAGCCCAGCATGGCTGTCGGCGTTGCAGCAGCAATCCAGACGAGGAAGCCATACGCAAACAGCGGGTATGCAAACCCTCGCAGCGTATAGAACAGCAGGATCATCGGCCCACTGTTTGGCCCAAGTCCCAGAGCCAGGAACCCGACTTCAAGCACGCTCCACAGAATGAGGCCAAGCCACATGACTTTCTTTGGTCCCATGAGATCCGACAGAGGCCCGGAGAACCAGGCGGCGATCATCACGGTGATGCCATAAAACGTAAACATTTCATTCACGAAACCCTGCGTATGGCCATGATGGAGCATGTAGGTATCGAGATACCCCGCCTCCACACCATCACCGACCATGAACAGGAGCTGTCCCACGAACGCCCAGAACAGGGCTCTGGGTATTCCAAGGGTTTCCGCCAACCCATGTTTTGGAGGGGAAGATTCAGACATTATAACGCTCTCCAAACGCTGGACGCATCACGAACCCATCCGGGCCTCATTGCCGGGATACATATTCGATGCGTCGTGGCAGGCCCTACGAGAGTGCTCGGGCCTGTTTCTCAGAATGATGCAGCCCCTATGAAAAAGAACGACGGAGCATTCTTCAAAAGGGGGAAACCGCGCCTTGTGAAGGAACGGAAATTCAGACTGTCTCTGAAAGAGACAGGAAAGATTCTGCAAAGAGTGCTGACTACATATCACACACTTGCGTGACCAAGAAACCACGAATCAAAAAAGGCCGGGACATTCCTGCCCCGGCCTTTTTCAATGCTTCAAAAACAGAAGCCTCAGGCGGCTTCCTGCTCCGCGGCAACGTTCTGCTTCGGTCCGCTGTCTTGGCCCTTCGCAGCGACATCGCGATCGACCAGTTCAATCACGGCCATATCGGCATTGTCGCCATAACGCACGCCAGCCTTCAGAACGCGGGAGTAGCCACCGGCACGTCCCTTGTAACGCTCGGCGACAGCCGAGAACAGCTTCGTCACGACGGCATCGTCACGCAGCTGCGCGAAGGCCTGACGACGGGCGTGCAGATCACCACGCTTGCCGAGCGTGATCAGCTTTTCGACGACCGGACGAAGTTCTTTCGCCTTCGGGAGCGTCGTCGTGATCTGCTCGTGCTTGATGAGAGCCACGGCCATGTTGCGGAACATGGCAGCGCGGTGAGAAGAGGTGACATTGAGCTTACGCCCGCTCACACCATGACGCATTGCTAGTTTTCCTTACCTT